>Ga0302319_10008683_pt1 | contig 19716 bp, 21 predicted proteins | sample Bog_T0_2_FD_203319 | JGI IMG/M metagenome (GOLD analysis project Ga0302319, IMG submission 203319) | Peat permafrost microbial communities from Stordalen Mire near Abisko, Sweden - Bog_T0_2 | ecosystem: Environmental > Terrestrial > Soil > Wetlands > Peat | place: Sweden: Abisko, Stordalen Mire... | reverse complement strand
CTGTGAGATCCCTTATCGGCTCGGCATCTTCTGCGGCCCTGCCCGTGCTCCTCTGTCCCAGTCCGGCCCGTTATCACGTCAAGCGGTGGCTGGAACCGGTGTTGCCCCGGCTGGCTGTCGTTGCCGCTGGCGAGATTCCACCGGAGGTCCGGCTTCGCCCTGTGGGTACTGTCCGCTGACCGGGACAGGGAAGACGGAGTCACGCATTAAGGCAGAGGACTTAGGAAACGAGTGGGCAAAGGGGGAAGGCAAATGGGGGTCGACGGAAGCGCTCAAATGAGGGACTCCAAACCTGCGCGCCGCGCCGCGGCGTCGGGCAACTATCCTCCCGCCGCCGGAATGGCTCCGGCTCTGACCGGTGAGCAGGAGCGTGTCCTCCTGGAGCACTTGCCGATCGTGCGTTTTCTGGCGCGCCGCATTCACGAGCGGCTGCCTCAGCATGTTGACATCGAGGATCTGGTCTCGGCGGGCGTAGTCGGGTTGATGGATGCCTTCGCGAAATTCGATCCTGAGAAGAAAGTGCAGTTTCGCAGCTACGCGCAATTCCGCATTCGCGGCGCCATCCTGGACAGCCTGCGCACTCTCGATTGGAGTCCGCGCGAGTTACGCCGCAAGGGGCGCGCCGTCGAAGAAGCCGTCCGAACACTGACAGCGCGTCTGGGCCGGGCCCCGAACGAGGCGGAGGTCGCCGCCGGGATGGGGATCGGCCTTGGGGACTACCAGCAGTTGCTGGGCGATCTCAAGGGCCTCGAAATCGGCACCCTGCATATTGAGCGCAGCGAAAACTCCGGCGAGGAGGAACTGGCCTACGTGCCGGGCCGTCCCGACGAGGATCCGCTCTTCCGCTGTTTGCGGGGCGAGCTCGAGGAGAGGCTGACCGAGGCGATCGCCAATCTGCCCGACCGCGAGCGGCTGGTGATGACCCTCTACTACTACGAAGAGATGACCATGCGCGAGATCGGTTTGGCTCTGGGGGTGGTCGAGTCGCGTGTTTCCCAGGTGCATGCCTCGGCTGTGGTGCATCTGCGGGCGGCATTGCGCGATCTGACTGCGCGCGGGGCCAGCGATCGGTGGCCGTCGCGCAAATTGCCGCAAAGCCTGACTGGTTCGGGCCCCGGTAAAGGGGCGAAAGAACGCTCGAAAGGAGCGGCAGATTGACGGAAAAGACCCTCAAACAGGACGAGATCGATGCATTGTTCCAGGCCGCGCGCAGCACATCATCCGAGGCGTCGCATCCTGAGGCTCGCGCCCGCGTGGTGCCCTACAACTTCTCTGCTGCCGGGCAGATCTCGACCGAGCAGCTACGGGCCATCAGCATGTTGAACGACCTGTTTGCGCGCAATCTCACGCACAATCTTGCGGCATGGTTGCGCACCCGCTTTCAGGTCAACCTGGTCTCGGCCGAGCAGATTCAATTCAATGAGTTTTTGCTCAGAATTCCTGAGATCAGCTACGTGGCCTCGGTGCGCCTCGAGCCCCTCGGGGCCCTTTCCGTGCTGCAGCTCGATCTGGGACTGGCGCCGCCGGTCATCGACCTGCTTTTGGGCGGCGACGGCAAGGACGGTCCCTTGCGCGAACTGACCGATATCGAAGAATCGATCCTGGGGAGCGTGGTGGAGATTATCTGCCGTGAGCTGACGGTTGCCTGGCAGCAAGTGGGGCTGAGCTTCAACTTCGAGCGCCGCCAGATGCAGACCCAGGTGGCGCGCATCATCGCAGTTGCGGAGAAGGCGCTCTGCCTGAGCTTCGAAATCCGCATGCCGCACAGCTCCGGACTGTTGAACCTGGCCTTCCCCGCCGTGGTCGCCAATACCATCCTGCGCCGCCTGACAACCGACTGGGGGCGCCGCTGTCGCCATACCGACGAGACGCGCTCGCGCATTGAGGCTCTGGCGCGGCGCATCCGTTTTGGCTGCACCTTGCAGTTACCCACGGTGCGTCTGCAAGCCAATGCGCTTGAAAAACTCGAGCCGGGCGATGTCATGCCCCTCCATGTCAGCGCGGACACGCTCTCCCAATGGCGCGTGGGCGGGCTGCCGCTCTTAGAGGCGCGGGCCATGCGCCACGGAGTACATCGCGCGGCCAAGATGGAGAGGCCGATCGCCGGAGGTGAGCGATGAAGACCTATTTCGACTGCTGGGCCGAGGTCGCCGCAGCGCTCTTCTCGCAGGCGCTGGCAGGAGAGCCTGAGTTGTCCGAGTCCCTTCCCAAACCATTGGGCGGGGGAACGTTTGGTTGCGCGGCCACTCTGGCCGGAGACGTGAAGGGGCGATTCGCCGTACTCCTCGACGGATCCGTCTTGGAAACGCCTCTGACCGGCGAAGGAATGGATCAAAAAGCCGGATGGAAGGAATTGCTGCGCGAGACGGTCGACGCTGCGGCAGGCGAGTTGCTCGCACGCAGCGGCAAGAAGTGCCAGGTTACGAGCTTCGAGGAAATCGCGGCAGAGAGCCAGGTATCGCACGCATTTCAGCTTCGATCCGGCGACCGCGCCTGGACGATTCTGGTGCGGGACGAACTTCAGGCGGTCGACGCCCCTGCCAGAGAGGTTGACAGTTCCGGCACCGCCGCGGACGCGCGTACTCGCGCATCGCGAAGCGTCACGCCACCGCCGCCTTCGAGCGCGGCACTGCCCCCCGGCCTCGAATTGCTGCTCGATGTTGAACTGGAAGCTTCATTGCGCTTTGGCGCGCGCGAGATGCCGTTGGGCGAGATTCTCGATCTGGGGCCGGGCGATGTGGTTGAACTGGATCGCCATGTGACCGATCCCGTGGATCTGATTGTGGGGGACAAAATTGTGGCGCGCGGCGAAGTGGTACTGGTCAACGGAAGTTTTGGACTGCGCGTCACCGAGGTGGCAACGCCAAGGAAGCGCCTGGAGAGTGTGCGATGTCTCTTCTGAAGCGCCATGGTTTGCGTCCCGGACAGAGCGCGGGCGTGGAGCGTGGGCGGGTTAGGGCGCGAGACGGGGCCACGGCAGCCCCGGCGCAGACATGGCCCGGACAATCTCCCGTCAAGGGGAAGAACGGTGTTCTCCGCACCTGCGCCAATCCCCGCTGCGCTTCAGGATGGCTTCATCTCTGGCGCAGCCGGGAGACTCCCATCTTCGAGAACGGATGGTGCTGCTCTGCCGAGTGCACGCTGGCACAGGTGGAGACAGCGCTGCGGCGCGAGATGGATGCGCGGGGCATAGCGAGCGAGAACCATCGTCATCGCATTCCCCTGGGGCTGGCCATGTTGGAGCAGGGCTGGATCACGCAGAGAGATCTGCGCGAGGCGCTTCGCGCGCAGCGCGATGCAGGCAGCGGAAGGCTGGGCGAATGGCTGGTGCGGCAGAGAAGTGCGAGCGAGGAGTTGGTCACGCGGGCCCTGGGTCTGCAGTGGGGCTGCCCTGTGCTGCATGTGGAATATCGCAACCCGGAAGACTTCACGGCTCTGTTGCCGCGGCTTTTCATCGACGCGTTTGGGGCGTTGCCGTTGCGCGTGGCAGCGGGGAAGATTCTCTACCTGGGATTTGAGGATCGCGTTGATCCGGCGCTGGCGCTGGCTACGGAGCGCATGACGGGTTTGCGCGTGGAAGTCGGCCTGGTGCGAAGTTCTCTCTTCCGCGCTGCGCATGCGCACGCCCTGGAATCGCAGTTTCCCTCGGTAGAGCTGATCGAGGCGGCCACGGAGCAGACACTGGCTCGAGCCCTGGCCAGGGCTCTTGAAGAGTCACGTCCGGTGGAGGCGCGCCTGGTGCGCATCCACGACTGCTTCTGGCTGCGCATCTGGCGTCGCCGTCAGATGGGGCCGATGCCCGAATCGAGCTCGATCCGGGACCTGATTGCATCGACCGCCGCGCAATGAGGATGCCTGCGGCCTGTTAAAGAACGGGGCCTCATGGTTTGGGTGAGAACGCCGATAGACAAGGAGGGGGCTTGGGCATGAACGAGATTCGCGCGCTGATCGTTGACGACTCTACAGTGATGCGCAAGATTGTGGAGCGCGCGCTGCGCCAGGCTGGACTGGATGCGCTCGTCGTGCACGAGGCCGGAACTGGCATCGAGGGGCTGGAGTTGTTGAAAACGAAGCCTGTGGACCTGATCCTCTCCGATATCAACATGCCATCGATGGATGGCCTGGAGTTTCTGCGCCAGATCCGCGCGCAGAAACTGGCTGAGGGCGTTCCCGTGGTCATGATCACCACCGAATCGAGTGAGGAGCACGTGAAGGAGGCGATTCAGGCCGGGGCCCAGGGATACATCCGCAAGCCGTTCACGGCAGAGCAGGTAAAGGAGCGGGTGTTGCCGCTGGTGCGAGCAGCCTAGCCGGGAGAGACCTGTGATTTTGAACGGAGTACGCACGGTTCTTGCCGCGGGGCGATCGGGGAGTGCGATCGCACCCGGCAAAAGCGAAAGGAGGCAGACGATGGCGGTGTCGTTGCGTGAGTCCGTCGAGCGGGTCTCCGATCCGCAAAACCTGGAAGCCAGCGTGGAAGAGGTCTTTCGCCTGATGCTCGGCATTGAGTGCAGGCGCGAGCCCGGACTGGCCACGGTGGAGAAGGAATCGGTCACGGCGGTGGTTGGCTTTGGCGGCCTGTTGAGCGGCGCCTGTGTCTTCCGTTCGGGGGTTACGACGGCCCTGAAGATTGCCGCCCATATGACGGGTATGGAGTTCGATGACATCGACGACACGGTGAAGGATGGCATCGGCGAGATCTGCAACATGCTGGCGGGGTCGTGGAAAGGCAAGGTCCCCGAACTCGCCGCCAATTGCGGCCTGTCCGTTCCGGCGGTTATTTCAGGCAGAGATTATCGGCTCCACGTGCAGGCTCCGGAGTTCCAGTTGCATCACGGCTATCGTTTTGACGAAGAGATTTTTGAGGTCACCATTGTGTGCGATGGCCTGCAATAAAACAGGGAATAGCCAGTTGGGAATAGCCAGTTGGGAGTAGCCAATAGAGGATGGCCAACAGAGCCGTAGCTGATCATGACCCCACTCCCTGTTGGCTGCTCCCAACGCCCTGTTCGCCGATTCCCTAGAATCAACTAATCTCTCCATCCCCCCTTCGGCCCCATTTCTGCTTGGATCCCGGGTGCAATTCCTCAACGGGAGCCACGGATGGACAGCGGATATTACGCAGCGATGAGCGGTCTTGTGGCGCGCACCCAGGCCCTGGATGCGGCAGCCGCCAATCTGGCGAATGCGCAGACGCCGGGGTACCGCGCCGAACGCGAGTTCTTCCGCTCCGTTCTTCTGGGACCCGGCGGAGCGGACTCGCAACTGGGCGAAACCGTCAACAACTACGGCCTGTTGGGCGGTGACCGGCTGAGCATGGCGCAAGGCGCGCTTGCCGAGACCGGCAACCCTCTCGACCTGGCGATTGAAGGCCAGGGATTCTTCATGGTGCAGACGCCGAACGGACCGCGCTACACGCGGGATGGAAGCTTCCACCGCGCGCAAAACGGCCAATTGATCGCAGGGACGGGTGAGCAGGTGCTCTCAGTGACGGGCCAGCCGATCCTGATTCCCCCGGGCGAGGTCACAGTCGGCGCCGACGGAGCGGTTTCAGTGGCCGGCGGCGTGGTCGCGCGGGTGGGCGTCTTTCAATTTCCTGCCGGCACGGAACTGACGCCGGAGGGCGCGAACCGTTATGTGGCTCCGCAGGGAGCAGCGGCCACTGCGGCGTCGGACGCACGGATCCACCAGGGGGCGCTCGAGGCAGCGAATCAGGATGTGGTTGAGGGCTCGCTCGATCTGGTGATGATGCAGCGCCAGGCTGAAATGATGCAGCGGGCATTGACGGTCTTTCACACCGAATTCAACAAGTTTGCCACGGAAGACTTGCCCAAGGTCTAGTCCGAAACGAGGGGAAATATGATTCGAGCTTTGTACACGGCCGCCAGCGGCATGAGCGCACAGCAAATGAATCTCGACACCATAGCCAACAACCTGGCGAACTCGTCGACGACGGGCTTTCGCCAGCTGCGCCTGCAGTTTCAGGACATGGTGTATCAGAATCTGGTGACGCCGGGCGCGGCGCAGAGTCAGAGCACCGTCTCAGCCGGGCTGCAGATCGGTTTGGGAACAAGGCCCGCGGCAACCGAGGTCATCAATACGCAGGGCGCGCTGAACGAAACGGACAATCCTCTGGATGTAGCCATTCAGGGCGCGGGGTTCTTTCAGGTGCAGCGGCCCGACGGCACGATCGCCTACACCCGCGCCGGCCAGTTTCACCTGAACAACCAGGGCACGATCGTAACCACGGACGGCGATCCATTGATCCCGACGATCACCATCCCGTCGAATGCCACGGCCGTCACCATCACGCAATACGGCGTGGTGAACGCGACGCTCGCCGGTCAGCAAAACCCCTCGCAACTGGGGCAGATTCAGCTGGCCACCTTTCCCAACCCGGGAGGCATGGAGAGCATGGGCAACAACTTGCTTACGGCGACGCTGAGCTCGGGCGATCCGGTGCTGGGCAATCCCGGGGGCACGGAGGGCCTGGGCACGCTGCAGCAGGGCTATCTCGAGAACTCGAATGTCGACGTGGTTACGGAGTTTGTACAGATGGTGCTGGCGCAGCGGGCCTACGAATCGAACTCCAAGGTGATCAAGGCCGCCGACGATATGTATTCGCAGGTCAATAACATGACGCACTGATCTTCATGTGCTGCTTGAGAGAGGCGCGGGCTTCAGGCGCAGTCGGCCAAGGGATGCGGAAATGTTGAAGATGTTCTGGAAACCGGGATCGAGAGCAATCGCAGGCTGGCTGGTGTTGGCTGTTGGAAGCGTATACGCGCAGTCAGTGGGCCCCGCATCGACCGCGCCCGCGAAGATGTGCGGGGTGACTGCGGCAGCGGAGACAGCGCGCGTCTCCAACCAGGATGTGTACCGTGAAATTGTCGACCCGTCCACCGGTGATCTCTGGTTGCTGCTCCGCGACCGGAGCCGGCCGGGTGGACCAGGACGCCTGGTGCTCTCCGCGCGCCGGGCGAACACCCAGAGCGCAATTCTCGGCACCCCGGCGCAGCCCGCCTCCGCCAGCGAACTGCCCGTCATTCGCGCCGGAGACTTGGTGATTGTGGAAGAGCATACCCCGGTTGTGGATGCGCGGCTCGAAGCGATTGCGCTGGGATCGGCGAGGAATGGGGCGTACTTCAAGGCGCGCTTGCAGATTGGCGGCAGCGTCGTGCGCGTGGTGGCGGTATCGCCTGGGAATGCAGTCTTGACGCCAGAGAGCGAGAGGAAGCCATGAGAAGGGGCCGGATCGCTGGAATTTTGTTTTGTGCTCTGCTGACGCTTGCAGCGGGCGCAGCCCCCAGGAAGCAAAGCGCCGCTGGGGCCGCAAGTAAGGGGACGCCTCCTGAGGAAGCGCTGCGCACCTACATCACCAAAGTGCGCGCGCAGCAGGCAGCCGAGGTGCGGACCCCGGGCTCGATCTGGAGCGCGCAGGGGCAACTGGTGCGACTGGGTACCGATGTGAAAGCCTTCCGTGTCCACGACGTGGTGATGATTGTGGTCGGCGAGAGCCTGACCGCCTCGACCGACGGGCAGGTGAAGAACGCGCGCGCCTCCAGCGCGAATTCGAATATCACCGCGCTTTTTGGAGCGCTCAAGAGCACGAGCAAACTGCAGAATCTGCTCGGCGCCACCGCTTCCTCCGGACTCACGGCGCAGGGACAGAGCACGACGGACTCCAGCCTGGCCACGACTTTTGGCGCCGAGGTGGTGGACGTGCTGCCCAACGGGATGCTGGTGGTACAGGCCACGCGGCAACTGACCTTCTCGCAGCAGACGCAGCTGATCACTTTGCGGGGCCTGGTGCGCCCCGAGGACGTGAGCAACCAGAACCAGGTTTTGTCGAATGCCATGACCGACCTTGAGTTGGAAGTGACGGGCAAGGGTATCGTCAACGACTCCACGTACCGGCAGAATCCGCTGGTGCGTTTACTCGAAAGGCTGCTGGTGTTCTAAAGCAGGAAGAGCAACCGGGGCGGCCAGGAGCGGATGGATGCGGCAGATCGAGAGCGAAGAGCAGTGCGAAAACGACTCGCTTGCACAAGAGGCCACGATCACTTTGGGCGTTGCCCAGGCAACGGCAAGAGCCAGGGCGAAGCGTGTTTTTTGGTGGTGGTTTGCGTTGGCCACAGCCTGGTTGCTCTCCATCGCTCTGGTTCAGCCACAGACCGCGGAGCGTAAGGCGCGGATCAAGGATATCGCCGCCATTGAAGGAATTCGCGACAACCAACTGGTGGGCTACGGCCTGGTCGTTGGATTAAAGGGCACGGGGGACAGTTCGCAGACCGTCTTTCCCGCGCAGACACTCGTGTCTGCGTTGCAGCGCATGGGGATTACCGTGCCGCAGAGCGGGTCGCAGAGCGCAAGCAACATGCAGGTAAAGAACATGGCGGCCGTGTTTCTGGTCGCTACGCTTCCGCCCTTCAGCCGCCCTGGTTACAAGATGGACGTCACGGTTTCGTCGGCCGGCGACGCGCGCTCGATCGAAGGCGGCATTTTGCTGATGACGCCGCTCTACGGGGTCGACGGGCAGATCTACGCCGAGGCACAGGGCTCGCTGGTGCTGGGCGGATATACGGCGACAGGCGGCGGCAATGCCAAGCAGGTGAATCACCCCACCACGGCGCGCATTCCGGGCGGTGCGCTGGTGGAGCGAACCGTTCCCTTCGATCTCGCCGAGATGCACACCGTCAGCATTGTGCTGAACGATGCCGATTTCCATACTGCCGAGGGCATGGCGGCGGCGATCAATCGCGAGCTTGGCACGGTGCGGGCTCATGCCGTGGACAGCCGGCGGGTGGAAATTGCCGTGGACCCGAAAGAGGACACCGCTTCGCTGCTCGACAAAGTGGAGCAGGTGGAGATCAGCGTCTACCCGCGGGCGCGCGTGGTGGTGAATGAGCGCACGGGAACCGTGGTGATCGGCGGCACCGTGCGCCTGCAACCGGTTTCGATCTTGCACGGCGGTTTGAGCGTCAACGTGATCTCGCACGTCGAAGTTTCGCAGCCCAACGCGCTCTCTTCGGGAACGACCCAGGCGGTTGAACAGACCACGGTGCAAGCGCAGGACAAGCCGGTGAATGAGATCAATCTCAAAGAAGGCGCAACGGTCGAGGATTTGGTCCAGCAATTGCAACGTACCGGTGCAGGAGCGCGCGACGTAATCTCGATCCTCCAGGCTATGAAAGAGGCCGGTGCGCTGGAGGCTGATCTCGAGGTGCTGTAGGGGCAGGGAATCTGCGGCCAAGCGAACAAGGGACCAAGCGATCGAGGGGCCAAGCGAACAAGGGAGCAAGGGAATAAGGGGCCCATGAAACCAGGGATCGAGGAAACCGGGAACAAAGCAAACGGGGGCAGGGGATGCAGGCAACATTGAATGGGGGGCACGCGGTAGCAGGGCAGAGTGAAAAGAGCGATACCACGCCTTCGCCGCGGCTGGTGCGTGCGGCGCACGAGTTTGAAGGGCAGATGATGAAGGAGATGTTGAAACCGATGACGAATGGAGATTCTCTCACCGGCGCGGACGACGATGCGGATTCTGATGCGGGCTCAGGCGGGGCGTTGGGCGAGTTTGCTTCGGAAGCGCTCGGCCAGTCACTGAGCGAACGGGGCGGATTTGGCATTGCCGACCGGATTGTCAAAGACCTTTCCCGTTCAGGTAACAGGCACGAAAGCGGGAAGGTAACCAAAAATCTGCACTAAAAGCATGGGATGAGAGCTTCTTAATGACTAGAGTGATTAGGAGATGCTGACGATGAATCCAGCAAGGAGTCACAAAGATGGACATTCGCAGTAGCATGGACGGCCTGAGGTCGCTCCTGGGGGTGAACCCCACAGCGACATCGGCGCCTCAGGGCAAAAGCGGCGCATCGACGGCGGGAAGCAGCTTCGATAGCGACCTGGCGACCTTCAGCAGCGCGGCCAGCGAGGTTTTGCAGGGGTCCACGGGAGAGAGTGTGCGCGCAGACAAGGTGGCTGCGGTGCAGGCCGCTTTGGCAGACGGAACCTACAATGTGCCGGCATCGGCAGTCGCCTCCAAGGTTGTCGACTCGATGCTGGTATCGGGGCTGACTGGTAGCCAGACGTGAACAGATAGGGAAGCAGCGAATGCAGGAGCCTGAGGCGCGTCCGGCGAGTCCGGAGCTTAAACAAATTGTTTTGGAAGCATCGCGCGCGCTGGCGCGTTTGGACGCAGCGCGGCTCGAAGAGCTTGCACTCTGCTGCCAGGCGCTGACTCGTTCGTTGAACCCGGGAAGTCGGGACGAGCGGGAACTGCTGGCGCGGCAGGCGCGGGAGGCGGAGGGCGATATGGCGGTCTTCGCTCGAGTGCTCGCTGCGACGCGCGCCAACCTAAACGTGATGAGCCGGCTGCGAGAACTGCGAGCCGGGCGCTTGGAGTACAGCGAACGGCAGGCGCGCGGCGGCGGCGCCCCGGAGGACGGGCATGGGAACCATTAGCTCTGCGCTGAGCGTGGCCTCGGGAGCGCTCGACGCCGATCAGGCGGCTCTGAACGTGGTGGCCAGCAATGTCGCTAACGCCAACACGACCGGGTACACCGAGGAAACGCCTGATTGGCAGGAGAATCAGTCCATCAATGTTGGCGGAGTCCAGGTTGGCGACGGCGTCACGGAAACGGGCGCGACGTCGCAACGCGATCGAGTACTCGAGGAACGGCTCGATCAGCAGCAACAATCGGCCTCAGCTTCGGGCACGCGTCTTACCGCGCTCAATACCATGCAGGCGTTGTTTACGCCGGACTCCGGTTCATCCAGCGCGACCGCCGGGGACATTGGCAGCGACATCACAAGCTTTTTCGATTCATTTTCCTCGCTGGAGAGCGATCCCACCGACAACGCGCTGCGCGAGCAAGTGCTTTCGTCGGCGTCGACGCTATCTGGCGACATTTCTAGTGCCGCGAATAGTCTCAGCTCGCAAAGCGCGGCGCTCGATCAGGATGCATCGGGAGTAGTGAGCCAGGTGAATTCGCTGACCGGCTCCATCGCGCAATTGAATCTCGAAATTCAATCCACTTCGCCGGACGCCGATGCGGGAACGCTTGAAGACCAGCGCCAACAGGATCTAAGTCAGCTCTCTCAGTTGATCGGAATCAACCAGGTATCGACGGAAAACAACGGCCTTTCCATCACGACAACCTCGGGCCAGTTACTGGTCTCCGAAGGGCAGAACTTTCAGTTGACGACGGGGACCGTAAATGGTGTCACAGACTTTTTTCTTGGCGGGACCGACATCACCTCACAACTCGCAACCGGCGGCGGGCAGTTGGGAGGGTACCTGACGGCGCGCGATGTAGATATTTCCGGCGCGCTCGGTTCGCTCGATCAACTGGCAAATAGCATCTCCACGTCGGTGAATGCGCAGAACAATTCCGGGACAGACATGGATGGTGTAACGGGAACGGCCGCAGATCCGCTCTACATTTTCAGTGAGCCCACCGCGGTGGCAGGCAGCGCGGCCAATATGAGCGTCACCATGACCGACCCCAACCAGATTGCTGCGGCGGGCGCGGGAAACGGAACCGGAGACAATTCCAATGCCGTGGCTATGGCGGGCCTGGCGAATCAGACGATTGTGAACGGGCAAACCCCGATCAATTACTACTCGAACTTTGTTTCCACGCTAGGCGCGACAGTCTCTGAGGTACAGACTGAGAACACTGCGCAGAATGCTTCGGTGACGCAATTGCAGACGCAGAACAATGCGCTGTCAAGCGTGAATTTGAACGATGAAGCGGCGGCGATGTCGAAGCTGGAGACGAGTTATCAGGCAGCTTCGCAGGTTTTCACGATGCTGAATACGATCATGGCCTCGGCGATGAACCTGGGTGTGGAAACAGCGGTCTCGTAGGAGCTTACGAAATGCGTGTCGATCCTTCCTACATTTCGAATCTTGTGGGCTCACTCGATCAAGCGCAGAGCAACGAACAGCAATTGAGTGCGGAACTTTCGAGTGGTGTGAGTATCACCTCGCTGAGCCAGAATCCGGTAGGAGCGGGCGAGAATGTACTGCTGCTGAATCAGATTCAGCAGGACGATTCGTTCACCGAGAGCTCGAATCTTGTCACAGGGCAGTTGCAGGTGGCTGATTCCGCGCTGGGCAGTGTCGTCAGCGAGTTGACGCAGGCCGTCTCGCTTGCCACCAGCGCCAACAACGGAACCATGAGCGCAAGCGATGTGAAGTCGATCGGCAGCCAGATTGCCGGCATTCTCAACGAGGTGCAGTCGCTAGCGAACACGAGCTACCAGGGTCAGTACATCTTTGCCGGGGGGCAAACAAACGCGGCGCCGTTCGCAACAGCAACTGCTTCTTCGCCGGGAGTCACGACGTACAACGGCGACCAAGACGTAAATTATCTTGAGTTGCCAAACGGGCAAAAGATTCAACTGAATGTTCCAGGAGATCAGATCTTTCAGGGCAGCGGCACGAACAGCGTCTTCGGAGCGCTCAACGCACTGGTGGCCGATTATTCGTCCGGTAGCGTGAATACGACACAAGCGGTAAGCGATACGGAAGCTTTGGGAACGGCTCTGAACTATGTTTCGCAGCAGCGCGTAACCGTCGATAACTCGATTACGCAACTGAGCACGGCATCGAATGCAGTGACGAATGAGAAGACGCAGCTAACGACGGCGCAAACCAATCTCATGCAAGCCGATGTCGGGACGGTATCGACGCAACTTTCGCTTGCTGAGACACAGCAGACGGCGCTTGAAGACGTCATTGCGCAGCTCGAATCGACATCCAACAGCCTCTTCAGCAAGTTGCAGTGATGAAGCCCGCCCGCGGCGCGTTCTCTATACTGGGGAAGAGGTTCACTTGTTCGCGGCACTGCGATTTCTTTGGAATGCGACGCGCGGGTACAGGTTTACGCCCTGGCGCAGTCCCTATCTGCGCTGGCGGGTGGAGACCTATTCCGGCCGGCGCGCGGATACTCTGACGGCCAAAAGCATTTTTGGTTTTCTTTGGGCCTCGCGCGGCGAGTTGTTGCGGTTTCTTGCGTGGACGGGCGAGATGCAGCACGAAGCGCGCAAGCGGGTGTGAATAGGCAGGGAATAGTGATCTTGACGTCGGGTGGGCAATGCCTTTCCCGGAGATTGATTTCGGCCATATGAAGCCTTATCGGCAAATTCTTTTTGCTGCAGTGCTGTTGCTTGCGCAATCGGCCTCAGTCCTCGCGCAGCAATTGCCCCCAGTTGAGCCTCCGCAACCCATGCCCGGCACGCGGAGCGATTCAACCACTTTGCGGTTGACCGCGACCGAGGTGTTGGTGCCGACGCTTGTAGAGAAGCGCGGCGGGGGCATTCTTTATGGCCTGAAGGATGGCGATTTTACTCTTGAAGACAACGGCGTGGCGCAGAAGATCCGCGTGCAGGAAGAGATGGACACGGCGCCCGTGGCGCTGGTTGTTGCCGTGGAGCAGGGAGGCGCCAGCGCTCTGGAGTTCGACAAGCTTGCCAAGATAGGGCCGCTGCTGGACGTATTTCTCACCGACCCGCGGAGCCGGGCAGCGCTGGTGGGCTTTGATTCCACTCCGTATTTGCTTGAGGACTATACGCATGACGGTGACCGGATCGACGCCGATCTGCGGCACCTGGAACCGGGCGATGGTGGAGCGGCGATTCTGGACACTGTGAATTACGCGGTGGCGCTGCTGGAGACGCAGCCCAAGGATTTTCGCCGCGTGCTCTTGCTCATCAGTGAAGAGCGCGACCGCGGCAGCAAACACACCAAGGCGGCGCAACTGATTCAGAAGATTGGCGAGTCTGACGTGCTGGTGCTGAGCGTTTCATTTTCGCCGGCGCTCGCTGAGTTAGGCCACGACATCAAGGACTCGTCGCCCGACCAAGCCACGATGAACATGGTTTCGGCGCTGGTGATGGCGATTCGCGCGTTCAGAAAGAATGTGACCAAGGAAGTGGCCGAAATGAGCGGCGGCGAGTACACGACCTTTGTCGGGGACAAGCGCTTCGAGGCGCGAGTAATGTCCGCGGCGAAGGACGCGCGCAACCGGTACCTGATTACGTTCAGCCCAGCAGACCCGACGCCGGGGCTGCATACGATTCGCGTGCGGACAGTGGAGGATTATGGGGCAAGGATTGTGGCACGGGCCAACTACTGGCGCGACGCGCAATAATTAGTCCGGAATTGGGATGGACGCGAGTCTGAAATGGAGGATATCTCATTATAAATCAGTTATATATGAGTTTGTGGACAATTTGCCGATAAAACCGTGGCATAATGTCCACATGGGCCAAGCCGTAACAACTCTTCTTTCTCCGCCGCCTTTCAGCTTCGACTGGAGGGAGATTGAGCGCGGATTGCCGCTCAAGACGCTCGATGAGTTCTCAGCATATTCGGGAATTGCCGTGAAAGATTTAATGGATGTGGTGATTCCCGCGCGCACCCTCAAACACCGCCGCCAGCGCAATGAGTCCCTCAGCATTGACGAGTCAGATCGGCTGCGCCGCGTGGCGCGCATTTACGAATTGGCGGTCAAGGTCTATGGGGATCGCGAGGATGGCAGAAAGTGGCTTTCTGGGGAAAAGCAGCGCTTCGATGGAAAGACTGCGCTGGAGATGCTGCGAACGGAAGCGGGGGAACATGCGGTAGAAGAGTTTCTGATTCAGATTGACGAAGGCATGTTTGTATAAGTGGACAGCCCAGGGCTTTCAACGAAAAGAGAATCGCAATTCGTCGTTGATTTGATCTATCTCGATTGCAGTACAGGATTCTGACCGCGCTCCTCTCGGAGATACGCGACATGGCCTGATGGCGAAGAAGCCGTCAGGCATTTTCAGTCGCGTTTTCACCGAGAGGAGAATCTTTCATGACGACTCTTTGGCGCATCAGCAATTACCCCGATTTGAGTGGCGAAGGTGCGCGCAAAGCCTCGGGTCGTTGGCATACCCTGGGCAGGCCCGTTGTCTATTTGGCTGAGAACCCCGCCAGCGCCATGCTGGAGCGGATCGTCCACCTGACGGATAGAAATGAAGGGGGGATTCTTCCGCGCTTCTTTCAACTTCTTCAAGTCTCGGTCCCCGATGAAATTCTCATCAAGCCGTTAAGCGTGCTCGCGCGTGTTGACTGGAAGGAACATCCCGAGTCAACACAGCCAATCGGAGACGCCTGGTTGGCCTCTTTGGAGACATCTCTCGCCCGCGTTCCGTCCGCCGTTGTTCCTCGAACTTGGAACTACCTACTAAATCCGGGGCATCCGGATGCCGTGCAGATTCAAATTGTTGAAGTCATTAACGAGCACTTCGACAACCGTCTCTTCCGTCTCGGCTCTCGATGAACCAGAAGATCTCCCTTTTCGTTCCGGGTCGGTCAGAACATGGCCCCGGGCCACGCATTCATGTTAATCTCACAATAGACACTGAAGAGTGGACCTGAGAGAAAAAGAGGAGTAATTCACGCCGTGCTGGCGACTCAAAAAAAGACTGACCTTATTAGCCGTTTCCGCACCCACGAGACGGATACCGGATCGCCGGAAGTCCAGATCGCAATTCTGAGCGAGCGGATCAGCGACCTGACCGAACATTTCAAGACCCACAAAAAGGATCACGCTTCCCGGCGTGGGTTATTGATGCTGGTCAGCAAGCGCCGCCGCCTGCTGGACTATCTGAAGACGCACGATTCCGATCGCTATCGCGACGTAATCGGCAAACTCGGTATTCGCAAGTAGTCTGAAAGCTCACGTTGAACCGGAAACACCAAGACCGGACAATGGTCCCGGTCCCCATCCGAAACGGAACACCGGACCAAGCCGCGGCCGGGCGCCTGCTCATGGCGCCTGGCCTTGCGTGCTTGTGTCCCCTGCGCGCTTATGGCGCGACCCCAACACAAGTTTCCCAAGCGAACAAAACGAAACGAGGACTCTATGTCTACGAAGCATGAAGTAGCCGTCGAGCTTGCCGGCGGCAAACGCCTGGTCTTTGAGACCGGACGCATGGCCAAGCAAGCCTCTGGCGCCACTGTGGTGACCACAGGCGAAACCGTGGTTTTGGCAACTGCTGTGGCATCACCCGATCCCCGCGAGGGCATCGATTTCTTCCCGCTCACGGTGGATTATCGTGAGTACACTTACGCCGGCGGACGCATTCCCGGCGGATTCATCAAGCGTGAAGGTCGTCCCAGCGAAAAAGAGATTCTAACCTGCCGTCAGATCGATCGGCCCCTGCGCCCGCTCTTTCCGGATGGATTTCGCAATGAAACGCAACTGATCGCTCTGGTTCTCTCCGCGGATAAGGAGAATGATCCCGATGTGATTGGAATCAACGCGGCCGCCGCGGCTGTGGCTCTCTCTGACATTCCCTTTAACGCGATCGTGGGCGCGGTGCGCGTGGGACGGGTGAACGGTGAATTTGTGGTGAACCCCACCTACGCCGAGCGCAAGGAGACCACATTGAACATCATGGTGGTTGGCCACAAAGACGGCATCGTGATGATCGAGTCGGGAGCCAAAGAGGAGACCGAAGAGGTGATCCTCGCGGCCATCGAGTTTGCGCACGAGGAGATCAAGAAGATCGTTGCTGCGATCGAGGAACTCGTGGCCAAGGCCGGCAAGCCGAAGCGGAAGTTTACGGCGCCTGAGACGGACGAAGCGTATTACGCGGAGTTGATGGCGAAGGTCGGCGACCGCTTGAAGGACGCGCTCGACACCAAGACGCACGGCAAGACCGAGAGCTATGCACTGATCAAGCAGATCAAGGACGAGCTCGCAGCCGAGCTTCCCGCCGAGGATGCGGCGGCGAAGAAGAAGCTGGCGCATTATTACGAACTGCTGCGCGAGCGGATCTTCCGCGAGCAGGTGACGAAGGAGCGCATCCGGCCCGACCGCCGGGCGTTCGACGAGATCCGGCCCATCAGCATTGAGACAGGAGTGCTTCCACGCACGCACGGATCGGCCCTGTTCACGCGTGGCGAAACGCAGGCGCTTGTGACGGCAACGCTGGGCACGATGGACGACAGCCAGCGGCTCGAGTCCTATGAAGGCGAACAGCGGAAGAGCTTTATGCTCCACTACAACTTCCCGCCGTTCAGCGTTGGCGAAACCGGACGTATGACCGGCGTAGGCCGTCGCGAGGTGGGCCACGGAGCCCTGGCAGAGCGCGCGATCACCGCGGTGCTGCCGAGCGCCGATGAATCGCCCTATTCGATTCGCATTGTCTCCGACATTTTAGAGTCCAATGGCTCATCGTCGATGGCTTCGGTTTGCGGAGCCAGCCTGGCGCTCTTTGATGCAGGCATCACCCTGAAGGGCGCAGTGGCAGGCGTGGCCATGGGCCTGGTGAAGGAAGGCGACGATTACGCCATCCTTACCGACATCGCCGGCGCGGAAGATCACTACGGCGATATGGACTTCAAGGTGGCGGGAACCCGCAAGGGAATCACCGCGCTGCAGATGGATATCAAGATCGGCGGCCTGACCCGCGAAATCCTGAAGCAGGCCATGGAGCAGGCGCGCCAAGGGCGGCTCTTCCTTTTAGACAAGATGGATGCCGAACTCAGTGGTCCGCGCGTGGAGCGTTCGAAGTATGCGCCTCGCATTGTGACCGTGATGATTCCCACGGACAAGATTCGCGACCTGATTGGCAAGGGTGGCGCAACCATTCGCGGCATTGTGGAACAGACAGGCGCCAAAATCGACGTGGACGACACGGGTAAGGTGAGCGTTGCATCGAGCGATGCCGAGGGCCTGAAAAAGGCTCTGGCGATCATCAGTGATCTCACTGCCGTCCCCGAGATTGGCAAGACGTATCTGGGCAAGGTGGTGCGTCTGGCAGAGTTTGGTGCGTTTGTCGAGCTCTTTCCGGGTACAGACGGGTTGCTGCACATCTCCGAGATCGCCGAGCATCGGGTAAAGGAAGTCAAAGACGAACTGCGCGAGGGCGATCAGGTGATGGTGAAGGTCCTCGCCATCGAGGGGAATCGCATCAAGCTCAGCCGCAAGGCGCTGATTAAGGAACAGAAGGCGAAGCTGGCGCAATCATCCCCGGTTGAGAGTGAAGAAGATGCGGGAGTCCCGGTGGCTGCGCCTACGCCAGCGGCACCGGCGCGGCCACGCCACGAGTTTGACGAACGCCAGCCGAGCTCGAATCAGAGCACGATTCTGATCGAAGGCGGCGACGATTTCGAGGGAGACGGCACGGTGGAGTTCACCGAGGAGAACGAGCCCAACTTCAACCGCGTGGATGGTGCGCCGGCTCCAGGGGGCGTGCAATCCGGCGGTGGAGGACGTCCCGCAATCGCGAACCGTCGTCGCCGTCGTCGCCGCAGCGGACCTCGTCCGGGTGGCGGACAGGGTTAAATCGAAACTGCCGACTAGGAGGAAGGCCCGGGCGGTTCGCCCGGGCCTTCTTGTATGTGTTGAGCTTTTTCGGGGTTCTATTCTGCCAGTTGCAACCCGGGGTCCGGTTCGGCCGGAATAAATGGGTCTGCCAGGAGCGGAGCAGATCCCGCACGCCGCGTCCGACTTCTCGCCGCGCGCTTGCTGGCATACATACGCAGGTCAGCCGCAATGCACAAGGCTTCTCCATCGCCGGCATCTTCGGGAAAGACTGCGATGCCCACGCTGGCGCCAATGCGGAGCGTGTGTCCTTCAAGCAGAATTGGATTCTCGATGAGTTGCGCCAGAGTCCGGGCCACGCGCATGGCGTCAGTGCGATTCGTCGGCTCCTCCAGGATCACTGAAAACTCATCGCCGCCGGTCCGGGACACAGTATCGGTGCGGCGTACTCTCCCAAGAAAAAGCCGGCCAACGTGCTTGAGTAACTCGTCGCCGATGTGATGACCCACCGTGTCGTTGACTTGCTTGAAGCGATCCAGATCAATCAGCAGAAGGGCTGCCTGCGAACCGGTTCGGCGCGCCCGCTCCAGGGCGATTTCCAATCGATCCTGAAACAGCCTCCGATTGGGCAGGCCTGTCAGCTCGTCGTGCAGGGCAAGGTATTTATTGTGTTCGATCTGGTCCTCGAGCAGGATCAGGATCATGCCTACAGCGACAACGTATTTGGGCAGATTCCAAACCTCGCTCTCGAGATGGACTCCGGGGAAAAAGCTGCCAAGCAATGGTGCAACTGTAAAGACGTTTGCCCAGGCAAGAAATCCCAGCACAGTAATAAAAGCTCCTGCCGTCGCACGTTGGTAGGCATACCAAAAATGGATGCAGCATCCGAAGTAAACCGTGAAAAAGACCGCGTTCAAGGCCAAATCGGGGCCGTTTCCGGGGCGATTCTGCACGGCCAACAGGAAGACGGAAAGCGCCAGGTAGAGAACGACCAAGGCCAAGCGAAGCGGATGACGGACCTTGCGAATGTTTCCGAGGGAGATGGCGAACGGCAACGCCCCCATGAGAATTGCGGCCGACGTCAGGAGCCAATGGCTGGCGGGCGCGATGATACTGACGAAAATGTAGAGCGTATTCGTCGCAAACATCGCCATCAGCATCAGGAGGCTCGATGCGCGGCTGCGGTAGGGGACGGATGCCCACATGAACAGGATGCCCGCCCAGGCAAGCGCGGCTAAGCCTAAGGCGGCAGCTGAAGCGCCAACAATCCCTGGTGCTGGGAGAAACATGAAAGCGGCAAAATGAAGGACGATCATCAGCCAACCGATGAGCCATACGCTGGAGAAAGAGGTCCGTCGATTTCGCGAGACCGAGAAGAAGGCCAGCGTGAGCAGAGCAATAG
>Ga0302319_10008681_pt1 | contig 19719 bp, 14 predicted proteins | sample Bog_T0_2_FD_203319 | JGI IMG/M metagenome (GOLD analysis project Ga0302319, IMG submission 203319) | Peat permafrost microbial communities from Stordalen Mire near Abisko, Sweden - Bog_T0_2 | ecosystem: Environmental > Terrestrial > Soil > Wetlands > Peat | place: Sweden: Abisko, Stordalen Mire... | reverse complement strand
CGTTTGGCGTAGAACCGAGCGGAATGCAGGCTTACTAGCAGATTTACTAGCAGTATTTTTACCGCTGTTTTCTAGTAAGTTATTGAAAGTAAAGGCGCTATCGTCTAGGGGTTAGGACGTGAGATTCTCAATCTTAAAACACGGGTTCGATTCCCGTTAGCGCTACCAGCTAATATCCGCTAAAGCCTTCTGAATCAGCGGGCTTTTTCCCTTCCCAAAAATCTCTCTATAGCGCGTACCAACCTTCGATCTTCGATCGCGCGCACGCGGTGACACAACCTGTGGCGCAGGCTCTAAGACTCTTTTCGCCTTTCCTGTCCATCCACGTGCGGGAGATCCGCAAGAATCTCACTCAACATTCCGGCTTGAGTGGCGGACGGATATCCATTCCGTTTCTCAGCAGCTCACGGTCACCAACACCGGAACGGCTACGCTCCTTATCAGCGGCATTACCATCGCCGGCCCCAATGCATCTTCCTTTGTCTTTGGCAACACCCGCGGAACCAGCGTGGCCGTTGGAGCGAGCTGCTATTGGCAAGGAACTGGCGATCGGTGATGTACTTGAAGACTAGCGCCTAAGGCGGAACGGGCTGCTCTGCATCTTCCCTTCTAGAATCTCTTCGAGCCGCTCGTGAATCTCCGCCAATTGACTCGCGCCAGAGTTCGGACCGTCTCCCACGCGGCGCCATTCAGCGCACTTGTATACCTGGTTATGATGTTTCACATAACAAAGCAGGAGGCCGGCACATCGTGTAACTCTGTGTCGGACAACTCTACTCTGTCGAGTATCGGATCTCGAGCTTGCGAATGCGGTAGCACGAATAGATCAGAACGATGGCGATCAACACCAGCAACCCAGCCGTGGCTGCCCAGGCGGAGACAGGTTCGGTTTCAACGGTCAGGAGCGCAAAGATCCCATCGGCGCCGACAGTGACCGGCATGAGGTGGCGAAGATACGAAGCCACGCTGATCTTCTGCAGCAGCGACGGGAGCACCGGGTTGATTGTCTCCCAGCCGAGTACCAGCATCGCGGCCGGCGTCGGGTTCCTGAACATCATGCTCAACAGCAGAAAGACGGCACCATATCCAAGACAGGCGAGAACAACAATGAGCAGGTATGCCTCCAATTGCCCCAAGCCAGGCCCGTTGAAGATGTAATCGCGGCCGGCCGCACCGAAGCCGGCATACATCAGCAGGAAGTCCGCGACGATCGCGCTTCCGAAAAGAAATACGGCGCTGATGGATCCAGCGGCAAACTTGGCAAGCAGCAGAACCTCGCGCCGCACCGGAGAAAGCAGGTAGAAGTGCAGGCTGCGCTCAATCATCTCCCCACGAATAAGCCGTGAAAAGATTCCCAGGCAACCGAAGAAAACTCCGAGACGGATGTAATAAAGCTGGATGATGCCAGCCAAGACGTTTGTGTCGTCGCTCATCGCGAAGGACGCAGGGCGGCCGACCAGCAGGTGAATCAAAATGATGAGTGTCGGGATGAAAGCAAGGCAGTAAATCCAGGTCGCCCTCCACGAGAAGAGATTGCGCCGCAATTCAATGCGCGTCAGCCGGTCTGCTTGCATCCACCACAGGCCCCACGGCTGTTGGGCAAGATTTCTCGCGCGATCGGCAAGTTGCGTTTGCGTCATGATGGGCTCCCATCCGTGCCGATCAGGTACTGGTAAATCGCGTTGGCATCGTCGTCGGCGGGCGCGACTGCGTCGATCTTGACCAGCCCATCCGCCGCGATTCCGTTGAGCACGGAATAAAATGCGTCGATATCCGCGGTACGCAGGAAAACGCCTCTGCCATCTGCATGCAGCCTTGCTTCAACGCAGTGATTGATCGCGAACATCCTGGACGCAAGCACCTCAGGGTGATCACAGCGAATGAGCACTTGCATAGGCTTCTCGTGCACTTCCTGACGGACCTGGTGGATATTGCCCTCTGCGATGAGGTACCCGCCGGCTATCAGGATGACTCGATCGGAGATCCGGTCGACTTCGTCGAGAATATGGCTGGAGATCAGCACGTGCATGCCCTGCCGGCCCAGTTCCTGGAAGAGCGCGATCGATTCAGCCCGCGCCATGGGATCGAGCCCGTTGAGCGGCTCGTCGAGCACGAGCACCCGCGGATGATGGGCTATCGCCTGTGCCAGCCGAATCTTCTGCCGCATTCCTTTGCTGTACCCCGCGATCTTTCGTCCAGCTGCATCGCCAAGCTGCACGCGCTCAATTGCCTGGGCCGCAAGGTCGACGGCCAGGTCCTTCTCCATTCCGTGGAGCATCAGGCCGTCCAGCACAAACTGCCAGCCCGTCAGCCCTCTCGGGAAGAAATCGAACTGCGTACAATACCCGAGAATACTGAACAACTCTGTCTGGTCGGCAGGCGAAAGCCCGAGAACGGAGATGCGCCCGTTCGAAGGCTGAACCAATCCGGTCATCAGATTCATGATCGTTGTCTTTCCCGATCCGTTGGGCCCGACCAGCGTAGTAATGCCAGGCGGAATCGACAGCGAGATCCGATTCACCCCGAGCACCTCACCGTAAAACTTCGATACGTCTTCGAAAGTGATCCTGTCGTTCATCCCCGAACCACCTCGCGCGCCCTGATCCGCTTGTTCAGCATGCCCACACAGACCAGGCAGGCTAGTGACAGCATCACCGCGATGGCTACTGTTGGCACCGACAATCGCTCATTGATTGGCTCAGGAACGCCAAGCAGCCTCTGCCACAGGTTCGACATCATGACAGGAATGTTCAAGAGCAGTCCCCACTTGGTCCGCAGCACCGCGCTGACGATGCCGCCGACGCCGGCGGGCAAAAAGACCGCCGCAAAGATCACGCCCGTGGCTACCACCCGCCATTTGACCCACGACGAAAGCGCGAGTCCGAGCAGTGCGAGAAACGCTATCCAGATCACCGAACCAGAAAGGAGCCCCGTCGCAATTTGAAGATTGCTCATTGCCCATGGCTGAGCCGAAGAGTAGCCTTGGTAAACAAAGAGCAACAGGCAAGGGATCCAGGTGATCAGCGAAAGCGATCCGAAGAGCGCGATGAATTTGCCAAAAACATAACCCACGCGCGAAATCGGATGGCTCAGCAGTATGGGCAAAGCATTATCTGCCAGGTCGAAAGTGATCAGCCGGGGAGCGATCCACGAAGCCATGACCAATGCCAGCCACGACTGGGTCTGAAGGACCTTCAGGAAGAATCCCGCATCGATGGCCAGCAAATTGGGCCCACGCGCACCAACAAGAGCACGTGCGATCGGGTTATCGGCAAGGTAAATCACGACCAGGGACAGCACGCAGGGGATCAGGCAGAAGATGAAAAGTCCGACCGTTATCTTCGACGACCAAGCCTCATCAAAGGCATAGCGAGCCAGCACCAGGACGCGCGTCCATACTGGAGTGACCGACCCGGTATATGCCGAGTAGTTGCGCTTATAGACTGCCATTTGCGGTCCTTCCCTGGTCGTTGTCCATTGCGCGCAGGAAGATGTCTTCAAGAGAGTCGCGCCGCTGGTTCATTCGTCGAATCTGCACTCCCTGTTCCGAGGCAATCACATAAAGGTCGCGCGCTTCAATATGGTCGGGGATCACCAGCTTGATGCGTCCCCCCGGGAATGTTGCGCACTCGCAGCCCAGCCCCCGGATGCTCACGGAAAAGCGCTCAGTGGCGCCCACGGTCTCCAGTTCCATGAAGCTTCGGTTCGACCTGCGCTCTTCTTCAATGTTGCACAGGGAGGCGATGCGGCCGTTTTTCAGGATGAGCACTTCATCGCAGGTCTCGTCAATGTCACGCAGCAGGTGCGACGAAATAAGCAGCCGGATGCTGCCCTCTTTGCGGATATCTTTGATGAGTTGAATCATGCGCTGGCGTGCGACCGGGTCGAGGCCGTTGGTAGGCTCGTCCAGGATCAGCAGCTTCGGTCCGTGTGCCAGCGCCTGCGCCAGCTTTACCAATTGCTTCATGCCCAGCGAATAGGTGTTCACCTTGCGATAGCGCACCTCGCCAAGCCCGACGTAGAACAGCGCCTCATGGGCCCGTTCCAGCGCGACACCCGTTGGCAGGCCGGCCAATTCCGCCATGTAGCGGACGAAGCGGACACCCTTCATGTTGCCGATGAACGAGTCGTTCTCAGGCATGAAGCCGATGCCGCCCCGAATCTGCGCCCGATCTTTGTGGGTATCGAGGCCAAAAACGCGGGCGTCGCCTTTTATGGGGAGATGAAACCCCAGCAGCGTGTTGATCAGCGTGGATTTCCCCGCGCCATTGGGGCCGAGCAGGCCAATGGCATGCCCGTTCAGCTCTCCCGTGAGGTTGTTCAGCACGGTCCGGTTTCCGAGCCGGACTTCTACCCCATTTAGATCGATGACGCCCATGTCACTCTTTTACGCTTGCGCTGACTTGTTTGTTCCCGTGGTTAATCAATGTTTCCAGAGTGAGGAAGTCGAAACCAAAAAGACGGCCATCGCTGGAAGCTTCAATGTTACTTTCCTCTCCCCGCGCACAGATCACGGTCGGCCTTGCGTCCGCAGCCAGTTCGTTGACGGCGGTTGCCGCCTCTCCGCTGAGTTGAGTGAGCAACGGCGTCAACACGGGGGTCAGGTTCTGATATGCAACCGCAGAGTAGTTCTCATTCTCATCTTTGGGTAGCAACGCCTTGAAGGCCGCCGAATTTGCAAGCGAATTTCCGGTCGCATACGCCTGCATAGCCTGGATGATCAGCGCGCGGCTGGGCGCCACAATCATGTACCCGTCCGCATAGGCGTATTGCGCCACAATGTTGCCCGTTACCGTGTCCTTGACCGAATAGTAACGCTGGCCATCTGCGTCGCTGGGTTCAATCGTGATGGAATGCTGCGCGTTGGCGGGGGTCATTTGGCGGATCGCAGCGGTCATGCGCTCGAGGGCCTGTTCCAGGCCGTCAGAGTTGTTCACTTCAATAACTGCTTTCCACGAAGGCGTCGGCAGCACCGGCCCATCCAGCGAAATCAGGAAGTCCCCGCCCAGGTTAGCCGCAATATCATTGCGGAAGTTGACTTGAAGTTTCTGCTCGGCCTCCGTAAGTTCATTTGCCTGGTCGCCGCTCGCAGACGCCATTGCGATCAAGTCGTCGGCAATGGCTTTCGGGTCCTTTGAAAGCCCCGCGACAGCAATCGCCGCATTCGGAGTAACAAAGTTAATCGACCCGATGGGCGCCGGCGCGGCGAGCCACGAGACAATTCCTTGCCGGGCGCCAGAAAATTGAAGGTCAACACGATTCTCCGGCTGCCCGTTCACTTCGCGATGTTCCGCTATCAGGTAGCTCACGTTCTCGATTCCGCTCCTTGCCATCGCCGCGCTTGTTTGTTTCGAGGCGTGGATATTCGCGGCTTGATTGGCTTTCATCTGGTGGATATCTGCCGCCAGAATGATTCCCGCGCCGCGGCCATACGCAGCCGATATCTTCTGACCAAAACCACTTGCCGCAAAACCAGTGCTGCCGGCATTCAACTGCTTGTTGATCAGCGCCAGAGTAGAGGTGCTGTTGGAGAAGATCGCCTCATGTTCCCGCACCACCGCGTAGACGCTGTGATTTCCCTGCGACGATGCACTTCCGGCGTTCAAGAAATTCTGATCGAGCACGGTGATTCCAGGCTTCGAATTCGACGCGGGGAACTGCTGCTTGAGCAGATCGTCAAGCCCACTCTGCTTTACGTCCGCAACGATCGCGAAGCCCGAGTCCTTCGCCTGGCGAGCCCCAACAATCACGATTTCGTCTCCGAGGTATTTGCTCATCTGGTGGATCTTCTCCACCATCGCGTCCAGGTCGGCCGTGTTGTTCGAATGGCCGTTGTTCCACCACTCCTGCAGGGCTGGGCTCTTCGTCAACTGGTCGTGGAATGTCTGATTTGCCTGGCTCAAAAAATCGCCCAGGTTTGGGACGCTGATATACAAAGACGTATTGGCCGGAACTCGGTCTAGCAGGTCGCTGCTGTACCGTGGCTGCGGAAACGGAATCTGTTCGATATGCTTTTGAAGCACTGCGAACTGGGCCAGGAGAACGAGGTACTTATCGCGATCGTGGCTCCAGGAGATCTGCTCCTGGACCGGTTCGGGGCTCAGGTTGTCATTGGTCGTGAACTGGCCTCCTGCTGTAGTCAGCGTGTCCATGCCCGCATGGAACACGTGCACCGAGCCCTCGAGAACGGCGACGCGCGAGCCCTTCATACCGGAGTCCACTGAAAACACAGTACCTGTCACCGCAACCCGGCAATCTGGAGTCTTTATGTATAAGTGGCCCACGGTGCGCTTCGCGGCCTGCACAATCACAGCGCCATTTTCGAGCGCGACCGTCATGTTGCGTCCCCGCGCGCCGACAGAGACCACGCTCCGCTCGTTTACCTCGACCGTCGATCCATCCGTGAGTCGCAGGACTGCATGTCCGCCACCGCTCGTTCTCAGGGTCTCGCCTTCGCCCAGCATCTCTCCAGGTGCAAGCTGGCGATCGCCCTTATCGGAGATTCGATAGGCGGTCCCATCGATCGATTGCACTTCGGCGAGTACCCCGGGCGGAACCTGCCAATATGCCCTGTAGACGAAAAGAGATGCGACCAGGATCGCGGCAGCGGAAGCCAGCGCCAATGCGGCTGCCCTGGGATGCCATGCAAATGCAAGACGTGGCTTTGGAGCTGACCAATCCAGAGCCGCACCGGTACCGCCGTTGAACTGGCGCCGGCAAATACTGCAGTCGCGCAAGTGGGACTCAATTACCAGCGAGCGTGCAGGCGGCAGCGTGCCCGCCCGATACGACCCGAACAAATGCTGCACGTCTTCGCAACTGCTGATGGACCCCGCTGTTGATTGGTCCCCGGTGTCGATCCCGAGTTTGTCCGCGATGCGCCGGGCAGAAGCTGCCACCTGCTCTGCTTCCGGCCTATCGGCCTGAAGCGCCTGGACTGCGGTTTTCAGAAGCATTTCGTCATGTTTCATCGTTTTCCCCGTCCGAATTCCGATAGTCGTTTCTTCAATCTCGATCTTGCATTGAAAAGTGTCACGGCCACAACTGCCTGCGAGGTGTCCATCAACGCTGCGATCTCCCGATTCCCAAGGTCTTCCACGTAGCGCAGGACGAACATCTCGGCCGCCCGTTGCGGCAATTCACCGATTGCAATCCTCAGCATCGCAGCCAGTTCCCTACCTGACGCCTCCGTCTCCGGCGAGCTGCCCCACCCAGCCGCCGTCACATACCCGGCACTTTCCAACGGCTCTGTCCGGGCGGCCTTGCGCTGCCGTAGCAGGTCGAGCGCTCCATTGATGGCCGCTCTGTACAGGTAGCTGCCGGCATTCGCCACCGGTCCGCCCACGCCGGCGAGCCGCAGGAACACAGCCTGCGCCACGTCTTCCGCATCGGCCATGCTGCCGGTAATACGATAGGCAGCAATAAGCACCCGCCGATGATGCTCTGCGAATAACTGCGAAAGCCCGGCTAAGGGCGTTGTTGCGGTGCATGCGGCCACTGGAACACCTTCTGAACTGTTCATAGAGATGACGCTTCAACTCGAGATTTATTAATCAACACTGAGATGGTTACGAGAAGGATCGTCCAGACGTTCCGTGCGGGGACTCTTGTGAGCGGAAGATCATTCATTCTGACCTCGCCATCCATGGAGCCAAGTGACGAGGCAAATGCGTCCGTGATCCCTGGCATTACCCGCTGACTCACCGGTGCTCGCTTCGTCGTTGTCATTCCCGAGTTCGGCGTTGCATTCGTTGAGAATGGGCTTAGGCTCTTTCAAAGGATCGGTCCTGAGAAACGCCCTGTGTTTTGGCAAGGAATCTTTCTCAGGATTCTCCAACTCTGAATTCACCGTCTAGCTATCAGCCGGAATGGCCTCTTCGAAGCCCGTCGCCTTGTGGAAGAATTACGGGATCTTGGTCTGAACCCGCCAGACCGGGCCAAATCCGGGCCGCAACTATGCGTTGGCACCGAAATCACCATTCAAAATCGACTACTCTCCCGTCGAAACCCCGGGAAGTCTTCTACAGCGAATCCAAGGCTGTGGTAGCCAGAAAGCACGGATCTAAAGTTGACGGGACCACCAGGGTTCGGCGACATTGCACAAAACTTACCGAGACACCGGAACCCGGGTTTGGCACTAGTAGATTGGGTGTGGCGAAGGGTCATAGGGTTGGCCGAACTTGTTCAAATGCTGTTGCTGCTCTGGCTGTCCTGTGCTGATTTCGCCGAGATTCGCAGTTTCTCGCGTCACATGGATCCTTCGTGTCAGATGGTCCAATGACGATTGCTTCTGGCCCTCGACCCACACGTGCAGGTCGTAGTCACCAGGCGGCACGCCTTTCAGGCGGAATGCCCCTCGGGCATCGGCAACGCTTGAATACGGCGTCGAGAGTGCAATGACTACCGCACTCATCTCGGAGTGGATATTGCAGAAAATGTACGAGACCCCTTCGCGCGAGAAAACCACGCTCCGCGTTGAGCCGGCTTCATAGAGGCCGAGATCGAACCGCCGCCCGTCGAACAGCGAGAACACATTGTGAAAAAAAGGATCGGCATTTGGAAATGCGACGTCGCTTCCCACGGGCACAACCAGCAGGTGCGGAGTGAACATCTTGTTCTTTTGCATCAGGGTAAAGCGCCCTGGAGTTACCAGGGGCGTAGCTCCAGGCCGCATCGGGCTCAGCCAGATAACTGCCGGTGGAACCTTCTCCATCCTGTGCGCTTGGCTATGCTGCAGAGGAGCCAATTCGGCCGTCACGTCGATCGACTGTTCCGGTGGGGAGGCTGTCTGCGCGCCAAGGACTCCGGTGCAGAGCACCAGGAGCGGAAACCAATTCAATCGTTTTTCATTCCTGCGCCGCATCAGAATTTGTACCCCGCGCCCACTCCGATTACGTCGCTGAAATTCGTGGGGCCGGTGTTCATGTTCGTCCAGAGCCGCCTGTATTCGAGTGAGAAAATCAGGTACGCGCTTGGGCTGACAATGACATTTGAAAAGAACGATCGGTTGCGCGCCAGTCCGGGATAAGGCGAGCCGTCGGATGACGATATTGATGCCAGAATCTCCTTCGCAAATGGATTATCGACCCCATAGCCGGCGTTCATCTCCACACGCTGCCCCGCCCTGGCTTTCAATTGTGACCACCCGCCCACATCGTCCAGCGCGTGCGCATGCGCATACGCACTCGATCCTACATAAGCATCGTAGTAGTTGACATAACCGCCAGCGCCAAGCCCGGCAAGGGCTTGCCCACGATAAGCGTTTGCCGTCATCTCGAAATACCGGCTCAAAGGGAACCGCAGATCCATCGTCGCCGCCCATGCATCATAGGTGTCGCCGTCCAGCGTGCGATGTGGACTGAAATATCCACCGGCGCCAATCTCAGGCCCAATTCCGCTCTCGCCATGCTGAAACGCGATGCGCGCCTCTGATCCGGGCCACCGGCTGCGCTCCGTTTGTGTAACGCTCGAGGGGTTCAACGCATATCCCGGCGGCAGTGGATCGGTGGAATCGATAAGGGCCGCCTTCATCTCAATCCGCGATGAATCCGTGAGCGCGATGCTATGGGACAAGCCTGCCTGCGGATTCCATTGCCAGAGATTGCCCGCCCACGCCAACTCCGGCTGCGCAATCGCCACCAGGGAAGATGGTTGGTTTGGCTCAAGTATGCTCCGATCCAGTTCCACGAACGCCTGCGTGTTCTTCCAATCCAATGCCGCATGCGCAGTCCGCAGTCGCAGCACTCCTGCTAATGAAGAACCCGGTGCTGTGCCATTCGAAAAGAAATCCACGCGCATATCTGCGTGACTGGCCGCTCCCAGCAAATGCGGCCCTCGCGCATCCAGACCAAGTATTGTCTGTCGCAGCGAAAGCCCGGTACTGCCTGAGCCCGGCATTGCATACGCCGGAGAAACGGCATTGTCGACCTGACCGGTGTTCGCAAAGCCGTTGAACAAAAGCAGCCCACTTACCTTCAGCGGGAACTTCGACTCTGTTTCCACCTTGCTCGCTTCGTGCGTGGCAATCTGTGATTCCTCAATACTCTGTCGCTCTCTGATCTCATCCAAAGTCGAAGAAGTTCCTGATGCAACGTCTCCGCTCCCCGCATTCGCACCGGCTGGCCGCGTGGTCGTCGGCTCCGTCGGCAAAGCACCAGCTTTCTCCGTCGACATCTGTTGCCGCAGCGCAGACAGCTGTTCCCGCATTTCCATCAATTGCTCTTGATAGGCCTCCAACTGCGCCTGCGCCGCGGCCATGGCCTTGGTGAGATTTTCAACTTTCTGCTCGGTGGTCTCCTGAGCCGCAGTTTCCCGCACAGCACCCTGCGCAGGGATGCTCTGGGCACGCGCTGGAACGCTCAGACCCCAAAGAAATATCAGCGCCGCCGCAAGCAACATGCGCTTGAAAAGCAGGCTCTCTCTATTAGCATGCACTTCATCCCCGTCTTTTAAGTGGGCACTCATGGCGTTAGCTCCGTGCTCCCTAATGGGTTGCCGTTTCTGCTTGGTTCCAATATGTGGCGTTTTACAGTCAGGCGAAAAATTGTTTCGCCGTCCCGGTTACTCACAAGCTTTACTTCCCCTCCATGCTCGCGTGCCACGCTCCAGGCCAATGTTAGGCCCAATCCGGTGCCCTTTTGCTTTCCCTGGCTTACAAATGGATCGAACAGGCTCTCCCGAATCCCTTCAGCGACACCGGGACCGGTGTCACAAATCGTCACGCTTACAGCATTCCTGTCCGCGCCGAGTGACACTCTCACTTCACGCCGTCCCGTGCTCTCTCGTGCCGATTGGCACCCGTTAAGCAGGAGGTTGTAAATAGCGCGCTCCACCTGCTTGATGTCCACTGCCGCCGTCGTATCGACGTTGGTCTCTTCCTGCACCAGCAGCACCCGGTCTGCATCCGGATGCGTTTTCACCAACGCCATCGCGCGGCTAACCAGCGAAGAAACCGCGGTAGGTACCTTTTTCAGAGCGGCTCCTGTGCTGCTGAAAATCAACAGCGAGTCCAGCATATCCGTTGTCCCGTTCACCGCGGTCCGAATCTCTTCATACAGCTCTCCCCGCTCGCCCGCCGGGAGCGTCGGCGATGCCAGGAACTCCGCATTCGCGTAAACCGAGGCGAGATAATGTCGTAAATCGTGAGAAACCGAGCTAGCCATACGCCCAATGGTTGCCAGCCGTTCAGACTCCAGCAGTGCGCGGTTCTTCTTCTCTATTTCATCGCGCATCTGCGCAAACACGCTGCTCAGATACTGCACCTCCTGCGTGCCACCAACGGGGAGCAGGTGTTGCCGGTCGCCCTCGCCGAAAGCGCGAACGCCGGCTGCCAGCATCTCCAGGGGCCGAGTCACCATGCGCGCAAGTAACAGCATCAGCGCCGATCCCGCGGCCAAAGCCAGCAGGGATACCCAGAAGATCAGCCAGTTGATTTCTGTCTCCGCACGGTCAGCAGTATCGAAGGACTTCATCACCACCAACCGCAACGAAGTATCCGCTCCGCCGGTCAGGTCCTTGCATACCGTCAAATACCGCTCCTTGCCAACCATCGCGATAGCGGAACCGGTCTTCTGTTGGAGCGACAAGACCATTGCTCGTAGTGCGTCCTCTTTGTCTCTTGCGAGCGTGCTCACTGTAACCCGATCGCCCGCGAAGAAGGCCGCTTCGGCACCCGCCCCGCGGCCTACCTCGCGCAGGAAACTGCTGTCGATCGCGTACCCGCTGATCACATAACCCAGCAGTGTCCCATTGGATCTGCTCCCGAAATAGAGCGGCTGTTCGGAATACTCATACAAGCTGCCATCGCTCAGCAGGTAATGCTTCCCCGCGTCCGGAATCACCGCCTGCAGGTCGCGGCGCAACAAGTCCGGATTTACCGGGCCCCGCGCGTATGCAGCCTGCACTCGGTGGTCGCTATCCGCCAGCGCGAATAGGTCGTTGCCGCTTGTCTTCCAGAAATCCACTGCATCGTCGTCAATGGTTCGAGAGTCATTCGTGGTCATCAGGGCCTTCAGCTTGGGCTCATCCGCCATCAGCGCGTTCTCGCGCTCCAGCGCCGTCAGCCGCCCTGCTTCCAGATCCTGGAACGTCTCCACCGAATGCCCAAGATCCATCTCCAGCGTCGATCGAACTTGCTGATGCATCCGGCTGCGAATGATGTAGAGGCTCGACGCGGTGGTGCCCGCGATCACCAGCGCCAGCGACGTCAGCAACAGCACGCGTGTCCGAATTCCCGGCATGCGCCTCTCGGTCAATACAGAATCCTTTCGCTTATGGAACAAATCTGTATCCAGCACCATATACGGTCTGCAGATGGTGTGGGTCCGCGGAATTCGGCTCCAGCTTTTGGCGCAGCTTCAGGATCTGGTTATCGACCGTTCGTGTCGTTGGATAGGAGTTATAACCCCACACTTCGTTCAGCAACTCCTCCCGGCTCAGAACCCGCTCCGGATTTTCGACAAAGTACTTCAGCAGTTTGAACTCATGTGCCGTCAGGGTGATCGGCTTGCCGGCGCGGCGCGCGCTCATCTTTGCAAAATCGATCTCGCAGGCGCCGAAGCGGATCGGCGATGTTGCAGCCGCCTGCGCGCGGGGCCTGCGTAAAGCTGCCTGGACTCGGGCCATTAGCTCACGCGGGCTGAATGGCTTGGTCATGTAGTCGTCTGCGCCCAGTTCCAGCAGCAGTACCTTATCGGCCACTTCACTTATGGCACTGAGCACAATCACCGGAACACCCGGTTTTTCAGCCTTCATGATCTTGCAAAGGTCGCGCCCGAACATGCCTGGCAACACAAGGTCAAGAATCACCGCCGACTGCCTGCTTGAGCGGAATGTGCCCAGTCCGTCCGGGCCGTTCCCGCATACAGTCACATCGTAGCCCTGCTCGCGGAAGGCCCTCTGCAGAATCTTCTGGATATGAAGGTCGTCTTCAATAACCAGGATCCTCGTTTGCGCACCTTGATTCTGCGCGGCTTTTGTCCCGATTTCCATTGTTACCTGCTCACTATGCATCATGCTCCAATTGTCACTCAATCGCTATATTGCTGAAATAGAAAGCTCTTGAAAATGACAAAGTGGTGACATTCACCTGACAACTGGAATTCGCAACCCGTCCAAGATTTCCCTTAGCAGCCCAGGGAGGGTCCCCTATCCAGGTCTGCCCGCGGATGGTGCCCCCTCCGTTCTGACTTTGCTAAGGAGAGATTAATATGCAGGTTTGCAAGATCGCAGTCGCCGCTTGCTTGGGCGGGGTCCTTCTCATGCTTTCGGCTCCGGCCGATGCACAATATCAACTCAAGAACTTGGTTTCAAATCAACTCGGCCAGGCCGCGACCATAGATCCTTTGCTGGCCAACCCATGGGGACTGGCTCGGAGCGCCACAAGCCCCTGGTGGCTTGCTGATAACGACACTGGCTGGTCGACCATCTATGAAGGCACCGGGACACAAGTGCCACTCAAGGTTTTGGTTCCCACCGCGGGAAACGGGCCAACCTCGCCGACAGGTCTAAACGGCCCAGGCTCACCAACCGGAATTGTCTTCAACGGATCGTCGAAGGATTTCCAGATTCAGGGCTCGAAAGCTGATTTCATTTTCGCTACACTCGATGGCACCATCAGCGGATGGGCGCCAGGAGTAAACGCGAACCAGTCAACGCTCGTCATCGACAACTCAGCCAGCAAGGCGAGTTACACAGGCTTGGCCATCACCAGCAACCCTTCGGGAAATTTCCTCTACGCGGCGGATGCCACGAACAATCACATCGACATGTTCGACGGCAGCTTCACATGGGTCAAGTCCTTCGGCGATCCGTCGGTCCCGTCCACCTTATCCGTCTTCGGCATTCAGGACATCAATGGCCTTCTTTACGTCACCTATGCCGTACCTGGCGTCGGTGCCGGAGGCTACGTCGACCTCTTCAAGGAAGACGGCACCTTCGTGAAGACCCTGATCCAGGGAAAGATACTCAACCAGGCCTGGGGTGTTGCTGCCGCTCCGTCTAATTTTGGCCCCCTGAGCAACACCCTGTTGATCTCAAACAACTCCATCAACGGAACAATCAACGCGTTTGACCCAATTACCGGGACTTTCGTGGGCACCATGAAGGACGAGCACGGGAAGGAGATCGTCCTCAACAACCTCTGGGGAATTGCCTTCGGCGGAGGTAGCCCATCCAATGGTGGAAAGAATGTGCTCTTCGTCACCGTAGGTCAGGGGATCGGCGCCAACGAACTGGCCGGCACGTTTGCAAGAATCGTCTACCACCCGTAGTTGACAGCAGCTTCAGCATAAGATGTAAACCGGGCCGTCTGAAACAGGCGGCCCGAAAGCCACGTCGAGCTGCCAGGAATAACAATACCGCTACTTGATTATGGGTACCCGCCATTGGGGATAGGATGCCGGATGACGAGTGTGGCTGAATGAGCCGCATTCACATACTCCAGTTCCCTAAGCACAATCATGGTGCTATTCAAATTGTCGAGCTATTGTTCTACCAATCCGATTTCCAAACGCCCCACTCTTCCAACGGGCTTTGTCATTGCCCGGAGACCGACGCTCTCAACCTAATTCCCCGATCCATCCACCGTGATGGTCTGTGGCGAGCCCGTGGCGCTATCGGTGATCGAGACCGTGGCAGTCTGCGCGCCCGCAGCCGTAGGCGCAAAGTGTCCATGGATCGTGCAATTCGCCCCCGGGGCAAGGCTTGATCCGCAGTTGTTGGTGAAGACGAAGGATGCCGCATTGGCGCCAGTCACCGTGATGCTGGAGACTGCCAATGTCGAATTGCTCGTGTTCGTCAAAGTTACGCCTTGAGACGCACTTGTCGTACCTACTCCAACCGCACCGTACGACAGGCCCGTAGCCGAAAGCACTAAGCCAGTCGACTCTACTCCTCTCCCAGTGAGGGTAATTGTCTGCGGTGAGTTTGTGGCACTGCTTGCGATTGTTAACGTAGCCGTAGCAGTGCCCGAGCCTGCGGGAGCAAAGTGACCGTGGATCGTGCAGCTGGTTCCCGATGCCAGGGTTGGCCCGCAACTGTTCGCAAACACGAACGACGAGGCATTACTCCCCGTTAAGGTGATGCCTGAAATGGTCTGGCTCGATGTACCTGTATTCATCAGAGCCACGAATCGAGAAGAGCTCGTCCTTCCCACCCCAATCGTCCCGAACGACAGGTTGCCAGAGGAAACCGCCATCACGGTCGGGCTCACGCCGGTCCCAGTCAGGGCGATCGACTGCGGCGAGCCTGCAGCGCTATCGCTGACGGTAATAGCAGCCGTCATCGGTCCTAAAGCAACCGGCGTAAAGTGCCCATGGATCGTACAGCTCGCTCCCGCTGCAAGGCTGTTTCCGCAGGTCTTCGCGAAAACGAACGAAGATGCATTCGCACCGGTCACCTGGAAACCCGTAATCGATAACGGTGCGGTGCTGTTGTTTGTCAGCGATACAAATTGAGAATTGCTGGCAGTGCCAACAGGCTGGGTCTCAAATGCAAGACTCTTGGCGGATAACAATGGGACGGACAAGACCAGCCCGTCATCAAGCAACTGAGAAGCAAGGGTGCTGTAGGGCACAGATTGAACCGTGGTTCCCTGTCCAATGGCGATTGACGCTGCCGCGCCCGCCGCCTGGCCCAGGATCATGTATGTGGGTTCAACGCGAACTGAATCATAAGCGACATGCGACGTGGAGACGTCCACGCTGACCAGGAGGTTAGTAACCTGGTCGGCATTCGGGGTTAGTATCCGATAAGGAAGCTGATACTCAACAACCGTTGGCTGCCCCACTGGCGCCGGTTCGTATTCCACCGCCCCATTCACATTCACAATGTGTACTGGATGGCTGTCAACTGGGTAGCCGCCCAGGCCAATTGAATCCGGAACAGTTGTCTTACGCTCAAGGTCACTGAGAGTGAGAACATATTGGCCAATCATTCGGCGCGCTTCGCGCACGTAGATCTGGTGTGGCCAGCCTCCATTGTCGGTGAACTCGTCCTTGCACAACCCCAGCGCCTTCACCGCTGCCTGCGCCGATTGCGGGACGCTGGAGTCATTGGAGAGAAAATAGAGAAGCGCCTGCATATAGCGTTTCTGTTCTGCCTCAATCTCCCGGCGTATAGTCGAGCTGCCGTCTGGGTATGCAAAACTCTCGCCCACCTCGTCGGTTCCCATAATCGGGTAGGTGCCGCCATCGTTCAGGTCGAACTTCGAATTCGGCAGGCCGCCAATCGAAAGCAATCCAATGCCCGATACAACATCGGAAGCCGGTAGCGGCGTCGGGCTGGCAAACATCCGCGTAAGTATTGCAAACTCAGAAGGATCATAGTTAGCTGGCTCCATGAATGGTATCTGATTGTTCGGGTCTGTAGTAACGCAGAGCCGGTAGTTATAGGCCATAACCGCCGAATCGGCTGAGCCTGCCGCTCGGAGAGTCTTCGCGGATACATGCGCAATCAGCCCGCTTGAAGGATCGCCCGGAGTCACGTATGGATCAATTGGCGACGATGCAACCGGCGCCAGAACACCCACGCCTGCCGTTGGTTCATTGTATTCTCCGGAAGACTCGCGGCCTACCCTATAGCTCACCCCGGCTGCCGCCATCAGGTCTCCAGTGTAACTGGCGTCAATGAATTGCTTTGCCAGATAGGTAACTCCGCTGCTCGCTGTCAGACCGGTAATGGTGGTTCCATTCATCGCAGCCGAACTGAATTCCGTGTCCAGCACGACCGAGATATTCGCGTACCTGGCCAGCATCGAATTAAATTCTGCTTCCGCCACATGCGGTTCAAATTCATACCCATATGCAGCGGATGGAATCTGATTGTAGTAATTATTCACTTCCTGGAAAAACTGCGCGGCAAGCCCGCCAAAGTCATCGTTTGAATACTGATCTGTGGCGCCGAGGCCATTAGACATCATGCCGCCAATATGCAGAGTTGGTTCCAGCAGAATCACCTGCCTGCCTAACCTCGCAGCCTCAATCGCCGCCATGATCCCCGACGGCGTTGCACCATAGATCACCACATCTGCCGAAACGGTATTGCCTGTGTTCCCGTACCCGTAGCTTGTCGCCGGCGGAGCAAAAATCGCAGCATCATCACTCGCTTCACTTCCTGACCGCAGACTGCTCTGTGCCAGGACCGGCGATGCCGGGCCAACGCAATTTGCAAACAGCATCGCAAGCAGAATAGGAAGCCCGATGATATTCCGCCGCTTCGAATGCGACATTAGCCGGCACACGCCGCCCTCATGGCGAATGCAGAAGGCTCCAACAGAGTCTTGAACGCGTCCGGCCCGATGATTTATCTGCAGCACTCCGGCCACCTTGCTTGGATTCATCACGTCTACACTCCTGATTCGACAGGCTACAGCCTGCCGCCGGCGTTGGTTGCGAAGTGCAGTTGCAGGACACCTGCCTCCACTTGCTTTAGACTTCGAGCGCGAAAAAAGCGTTGCCCAGCGAGATTCGAAAGCTGACAAGCCACTCGGCATTGCAGATTCCGCATGCCCCTTTCAGTTCGTTGCAACTGATTCAACACGCGCAGGAAATCAGCTCCCGAATGCCTCGAGCCCTCAGATAGTCCTCGTCACTGGCGCGGCTCTCAAGCACAATTGCCGGCGTCTGTCCCTTGGAGATCAAGTCCATATAACGAGTCGCAAATCGCCAGTCCGGAGGCCACGGCTTATTCGAGAGTCCACTTTCCGGAATCACCAGCGCTGTCTTGCGCGGCACTATCTCCACCGGAAACCGCCCTAACTCGGCGGCAAGCTCCTTGAACTTTCTGCCCAGCGGCTTTGGCCTGTTTTGTAAGTCCAGCAAACCCAGTTCATACTCGTAGTTATCGAAGCTCTTATTGGCCGGATCAATATCGTGCGAACTCCACCAGGTAATCCCCCACGATTTGCCCGTCGCCGCAATATTCCGCACCTGGCGGTCCATATATTCAGGTTGAAACTCCGGCGGCATCTCCTTGCTGCTGACTCCAATTTCCTCTGTCCACACTCTGCGCTTCAAGTCCTTCTGGTAAGCATAGCCAAGCTCAACCATATAGTCGGCCAGATGCAAGGCAGCGGGGTCGGAATACTTATACCGCTCCAGAACTCCATCGAAGTAGATATAAGTGTGCATCACCGTCGCGTGCCCCGTATTGGCAAGCGTCGCGCGGCTGAACCCAAAGTCATTGAACCAGTGCGAATGGTCCGTTCCGTTCACATGAAACTTGCCCGGAGCTATCTCATCGCAGTAGCTCAACATATGGGCCGCCCACGCGTCCGCATCCTTCGTCGATGAGGGGTTATTCATCCCCATCAGCACCCCGAGCTCGTTGCCCAGGTCGAATCCAAGGAAGCGTCGATAGCCTCCTACCGCCTCTGCTATTCGATGAAACAGCAGCTTCTCCGCCTCAATGACCTTTGCCGATGTAAATATGTTGAAGTCGTCGCCATTCTCCGCCCGCGCCAGAGGCTTTACCCACGGCGGCAGAAACGAAATCCCGCTCATCCATCCGTTGAGCACCGTGATTTCAACATCCAGGCCGGCCTCGTCTGCCGCATCCAAAAGCGAGCGCAGGTTGTCCAGCATACGATCGCTCACGCTGCTGATTCCTGGCTGAAACAGCGGCCAGAGGCACTGGATACGGATATGATCCATTCCCAGTCCGGCTATGCCGCTCAGGTCCTCGGCGATTGCCTGCTTGTCCCAATCCAGCCAGCAATACCACCATCGCTTGCGCGGCGTGAAATTGACGCCGAAGCGAAGCCCGGCGAGTGCAACACCCGGTTCCGTTCGGGCAGCCAGCAGCGGAGCGCCCATCACCATCGCGCCGGCCGAACCCAGCATCGACGAACCTAGAAACTTGCGGCGTGAGATCATTTCTTCCTCGCGGAACCGTGCGTCGCCCCAATCATATCCACTCATCCCCATAAAGAGCCGCGTCACCGAATGGCGCATGCAGTTGCAGGCAAAGGAGCGTCATCCCGTTTACGACACGCAAGCCGGAAAACCTTGACCTTCTGCCCCCGCCAGCGCGCGACAAAAGTAACCTCGAATCGCACGAAAGAGGGATTCAAAGTTCCATTCCCGGGGCTTCTAATGCATCTGTTATCTCACCGCGAACCGAAGATTCAGATTCCTATGGCTCGCCGGAAGGTTCCAGGCATCAGGAGGTTTCTCAAAATGCCAAACAGATTTGCTTCCCCGAAGGTTTTGTGGAACGCCGTAATGGAAAGAATCGTCCAGGATGTTCCAAGCGAAATGGCGTTTTGCGAGTTTCAGTGTCACCGGTTGCGCTGCACCCTTGAAACAACCGGAACATGCGACATCCACCCCAACCTGAGCCTGGTGATGCCGGGCCTGCTCACGTTGATGCCCACCCCCAAACTTCCAAATCTCACCTAACCGGGCGCTTAGGCCCAACCGGCGACAGCCAACCGCTGCGCGCCCAGCCCTCCTGAAAGGCCCCATCCGGCGCATGCCTCCGCGCGTCCACCCTTTTGCAACCATTCCCTCCCTCAGCGTACGCTTACATCCATGCGGCGGACACCGGCCCACCGACTGTCGAAGTCAACATCCAGCCCGCTCCCCCGTCTAATCATGTGAAAGAGTGTCTCCCGTGATCCCCATGCGCACTTCATCCTCCTGTTCCCTCGCTCTTCCCGCGCTCGCTTTAGCCTGCCTGCCCCTCGCATACGCTCAACAACCGACAGCCGAAGCACCCGCA
>Ga0302319_10008680_pt1 | contig 19720 bp, 19 predicted proteins | sample Bog_T0_2_FD_203319 | JGI IMG/M metagenome (GOLD analysis project Ga0302319, IMG submission 203319) | Peat permafrost microbial communities from Stordalen Mire near Abisko, Sweden - Bog_T0_2 | ecosystem: Environmental > Terrestrial > Soil > Wetlands > Peat | place: Sweden: Abisko, Stordalen Mire... | reverse complement strand
GTATTAGGCATACCCGAAGGGACTGTAAAGTCCCGCATCAGCAGGGGCCGCGCGGAACTTGCGCGCCTGCTGGAACGTAATAAACGGGAGGTGATGTAACCATGGCAGATCGCGGACACATTCCGAGCTCTCCGGCCTGCGGCCAGTGGGAAACGCTTCTGGCCGATGCGCTCGACGGGCTCCTCCGGCCTGAAGACGAGGCCACCTTCAGCGCTCACATGGCTGTCTGCCCAGCCTGCACGGCGCTTTTTGATGAAGCCCGCAAGGGACGCGAGTGGCTGGGGTTCCTTACCTCCGAGCCAGAGGTCCCCGCCGGGCTCCTTGATCGAATTCTGGCCCAGACGGGCCCCGGTCAAATTGAGGGCTATGGCCTGATCGCTGGCAGCAACAACGTCATTCCAATGATTCCAGCATGGCAACGCCCCGGCTTAGTTGGCCGTGTGCGCCGCTTCGCCGAGCCTCGCCTGCTGATGACCGCGGCCATGGCCTTCTTCTCTATTTCGCTCACGCTTTACTTGACGGGCTTTCGCCTGAACGATGTGCACCTCTCCAATCTGCGGCCCACTGCGGTGCGTTCGTTCATGGAGCGCCGCCTGACCATGGCCTCGACGCCCATCATCCGTTATTACGATCACCTGCGTTTCGTCTACGAAGTTGAATCCAGAATGCGGGAACTGCGCAATTCGACGCAGAACGAAGGCCAGGGGGGAGATGCGGATAATCCGCCGACGCAGCAACAGCAAGCGCCGGGGGAGTCGAAGCAGGCCCCAGCCCCTCGCAAGGACGGAGGCTCCCGCGTTGACCCTCCGCAACAGTCCGGTAGCCCTACACAGGCCCCGGCGCAAGTTGATTCCTCTGATTATTTTGAAGCATCCCTGACGTTGCCATCCCTCACGTCCGGGTCTCGGTCCGCGCATTCCGGCGGCTCCGCAATTGCACGACGGGAAAGGAGCACAATATGGACTGCGTAAATCACAGCGGTGTAACCGCAACCGCCTTTTGCCAAAACTGCGGAAAGGCGCTCTGCTCCACCTGCGTACGTACAGCGACTGGAGGGCAGATTCTCTGCGAGCCTTGCTGGACTTCCTGGCAGACTCTTCAACAGCCCTTTGTCGCCACGCACTCGCAAGGTCCGAACCCCGCCGCTGCTGCCGTTCTCGGCCTCATCCCCGGCGTCGGCGCCATGTACAACGGACAGTTCTTCAAGGGCCTGATCCACGTCGTGATCTTCGCCGTGTTGGTCAGCATCACGGAGTACCACGGCATTTTTGGCCTTTTCATTGCCGCATGGATCCTCTACCAGTCGTTTGAGGCCTTCCACACTGCCAGGGCTCTGCGCGACGGCCAACCCCCACCAGACCCCTTGGGGCTTAATGAAGTGGGGAACTGGCTCAATCTCGGCCAGCGTCCGCGTACACCCGGCCAGCCCGGCCCGTACCAGTCCCCCGGCCAATATCAACCTTGGGGTGGCCCACCGAATCCCGGACCCGCCAACCCCGGCTTCGTCAACCCCGGCCCGGCAAACCCTGCCGCTGATCCCGGGACCCCGGGCTATCAGCCACCCTCTTATACCGCTGGCCAGTACCAGCAGCCGTATCAGGGCGCATGGCAGGCTCCATACACGCCGCAAACGCCGCCCGCACCGGGCTTTGTCGATCCCGCCGCTCCGCCCGTTCCCCCGCAGATGTACTGGCGGCGGAAGGAGCCCATCGGCGCACTCGTTCTCATCGCTCTGGGCCTGCTTTTCCTGCTCAATCAACTGAATCTCTTCAGCGGCCACATTATTGAGTACGCATGGCCGCTGGCCTTCATTGCCCTCGGGGTCTGGCTGATTGTTAGCCGTCTTAACACGCAAGGAGGTTCCAAATGAACCGCTACATTTTGATTCACCGCCTTCGGGTACCCTCGTTTCTTCTTCTAATCGGCGTGCTTGCGTTGCTGCACACTATGGGCCTGCTCGAACACTTCTGGCGCCTCTTCTGGCCTCTGGCCTTCATTCTTGGCGGGCTCATCATGCTGGCCGAGCGCGCGGCGCTCACAATGGACGGGCCGCCCATGCCTTATATGGGTCCCTCCGCCACAGGCGTCCCCCCTTATCCGGGACAACCGGCCGCCCAGAACCCTGCGCCCACAACCGCTATTGTTCCTGCGAATTCGAATGACATCGGGCACGACCCGGATGGAGGCCTATCATGAGCAGCGCACCTCCCGGCTATCCTCCCGGCGGCGGACAGCCGCCTTATCCTCCCTACGATCCCAAGACCCAGTGGCGCGTCTATCGCGAGCAGCAGAAGGCTGCATGGCGCGCTCAGCGAGAAGCATGGAAGGCGCAACGCAACGCCGCAAAAGCTGGATACATGGGCACTTACGGGCCAAGCGTTCCTTCGGTTGTAGGACCCATCATCCTTGTTGGCATCGGTGTCATTGCCCTGCTCATCGTCACCGGCCACATCGCGGCTGTCGATTTCTGGGACTGGTACGGCAGTTGGTGGCCGTTGTTACTCATCGGCGCGGGTCTTGCCCTGCTCGGCGAGTGGGCGCTTGACCTGCGGCGCCAGACACCCGTCCGACGCACAGGAAGCTTCGTCGGACTCCTCATCTTTCTTGCCATCATCGGGTTTTGCGCCACAGGCTGGTCCCATTCCCGCCCATGGTTTCAACACTTCGGCGACCGCAACGGCTTCGATACGGATGACAACTTCTTCAACATGTTCGGCATGCCCGAGCATGACCAGGACTTCCAGCCGCTGAATGCTCAGATTCCGGCCGACGCTGCTGTCGAGATTCAAAACCCCCAGGGCGACACCACCGTCACTGCGGGCGATGGCCCCAACATCCAGGTCCAGGCGCATGAAGTGGCCTTCGCCAACTCCGACTCGGCGGCCAAAGGCATCTTCGAAGCAGAGGCGCCTAAACTTACGGTCAGTGGCGGCGCTGTGCTGGTTAAGCCAGACAGCAACAACTCCAAGGGCCGCGTCAATCTCACTGTTACAGTGCCCAGGTCCGCGCGCGTCACCGTCAAGGTAGGCAAAGGCGATGTAACTGCCGCCGGCCTCGGTGCCGGCATCAATGTTTACTCACCCCATGGCGACGTCCACCTGAATGCCATCACCGGTTCCGTTCAACTGCACTTCTCCAATGGAAAGCATGACTTTTCCGCCCACCAGGTCGATGGTGACCTGACAACGGATGGGAACATGAATGACCTCACGCTCTCTGAAATCAAGGGCAAATTCACCCAGAGCGGGGAAATCCTCGGCGACGTGCACATGGAAAACGTCACCGGTGCGGTCCATCTACATACATCTGTCACCGACCTGCAAGTCGCCCAGTTGCCCGGCGACCTCACCCTCGACTCCGACGATCTCCGTGTCTCCGAAGCCAAGGGGAACGTCCGGGTGGTGACCCATGCCAAAGATGTAGACCTGAGCCAGATCTACGGCGACACTTACGTCGAAGATCGGGATGGCCGCATCTCGGTCGAACCGGCTGGGAAATACGCCGTGGATGCGAAAAATAACAAGGGCGATGTGGAGCTGACCCTGCCACCAAACACCGCGGCTTCCATAAGCGCCCAGACGCGGAATGGTGACATTGTTTCCGACTATCCGATGCCCAGCGTCGGAGACGGCGAAAACAAGTCGGCCTCGTTCCAGATCGGCTCCGGCGGTCCCAGAGTCTCTCTGAGCACCGATAACGGCGACCTGCACATCAAGAAAGGCTCGGGCTTTGCACCGCCCACGTCTGAAACTCCAACGCCGGCAGCCGGCCCCGCCGCTCCCAAAGCGCCCCACTTGAAGGCGCCCAAAGCCGCCCCAGCCGAACCCGTCACGCAATAGCGACTCGAAGCAAGCCGCAAGAACCGCGAACCGGCGCAGGAGACTCACCTCCTGCGCCGGTTCTGTTTGCACCTCTGCATGCCCTAGCGGAATGCTACTCACCAAACCAGCGGAATCAAGTGAAACCGCGTCCGCTCGCAATACTCGCCGTAACCCGGCAGCTCCTTTCCCAGCACCTTCTCTTCATTCAGCAGCCGGATGGCATAAAAAGGAATCAGCAACGCGAACGCGGGCAAAGCGACCCAGGAGCCCAGCGCCAGAGGAGTGAACATCCAAAGCACGATGGAGCCCAGGTACATAGGGTGTCTCACCCACGCATACGGTCCCGTCGAAATCACTGTCTGTCCCGCGTCCACCTGGATCGTGCGTCCCGCGTAGCTGTTCACCATCAATACCCAGAACACAAATAGAAATCCGCCCGCCACCATTCCCTGCGAAACCACGGCCAGCCACACCGGCACATCGCCAATCAGGCTTCGTGACCACCCCATTCGGTGATCGAATCCAGGAATCGGAAATGCTGCCAGAAACAGCACCGTGAAAACGCGAATCAGCAGCTTCTGTTCCGTCACTGGCTCCCGCGTCCGCATTCTTCGTTCCATCAATGATCGGTCATAGAAGAACAGGAATCCGAATCCAACCAGGCACGGAACGAAAAATGCCCCCGTGAACGCCCAGCCCTGCCAGAACCTCCACGTCCCCGCCGGCAGAAATACAATCGCTGCTCCGGCCAGGGTCATCAGAACGCCGCGCGCCACAAGCTTCCATCCCAGGCTCATCTTCCGCACCTCCTTCCCGCATTCCCTCAACCGCCCGCCATCTTAACTCCATTTCCACCCGGTCCGCTGTGATCAATCAAGAATCTTCGCGCAACTTTGACCAGCCAACCGCACCCACAACTGACAACTTAGAACTATGAACTGTCCCCTGGGACACGTTTCGTTGTATTCTCCAATCGCGAGGGAACCTTCCCATGACACGTACGCCCATCCGTGTGATTACTGTGGAACGCGAGTACGGCTCGCGCGGCGGAGAGTTCGCCCACGACCTGGCTACCCAGCTTGGTTGGCGCCTCCTCGACTCGGAACTTCCCTGCGCGGCCGCGCGCATCGCCGGCGTCCCCCCTGAACTGGCCGCCAAATACGACGAGCGCCTCGACCCCTGGTACTACCGCTACGGCAAAATCTTTTGGCACGACCAGGTCTACTCCATGCCCGGCCTCTCCGACGATCAGGTCTTCGACTCCGACCGAATGCTGACGCTCATTCGCCAGGAAATCCTCAACGCCGCGCAGAAGGGCAACTGCGTCATTGTCGGCCGCGGCGCAGCCTGTGCGCTCGCGGGTCAGCCCGGCTGTTTTCATGTCTTTGTGTATGCCACGGCGTCAGCCAAGCGCGACTGGTTCGTGCACGCCTTCCCCAAGCAGGCCCAGCACGCCGATCAGCTTCTCGCCGCCTTCGACAAGCGCCGTGCCGCCGTCATCCGCAAGCTTTACCAGCAGGAGTGGTGCTCCCGCAGCCTTTACCACATGCTGTTAAACTCCTGCATGGGAACGGAAGCCATGATCGCCGCAGTAGAGAACGCCACCGATCTCGCGTCCTTCTGCCCCGAAGAAACCATCGCTGCGCCACAATGAGCTGCGATCTGAAATCTGTAATCTAAACTTCCACCCGCTTTACCCTCGCACCAATCCGTGTAAAAACCTCCCACGGAATCGTCCCCGAAACCTCCGCGTGGTCGAACGCGCTGATCGTCTCGTCCACTTGCGTTCCCAGAATCACAACCTCATCCCCAGCCTCGACCCCCGGAATATCGGTCACGTCCAGTACCGCCTGGTCCATGCTGATGCGCCCCACCAGCGGCGCGCGCTCGCCCCGCACCAGCAGGCTGAAGCGGTTTCCCAGTCGCCGGTCCAATCCATCCGCGTAACCCACGGCAATCAAGGCAAGCCGCATCGGCTCCGTCGCCACAAACGTCCCGTTATACCCCACCACCGCACCGGCCTGAATCGTCCGCACGCCTACCACCGCCGTCTTCCAGCTCAGCACCGGCATCAGCCGTACCCGCGCCGCCGCCATAGCCGCCGGCTCTTCCTCAAAGGCCGGTTCAAACTCCGGCGCCATTCCATATAGCGCGAAACCCGGCCGCAGCATCGCCTTCATCCCGAAGCGGCTGGCCAGGTTCACAATCTCACCGATCCGGCCGCCCAGCAGCGCTGCCGAATTCCCCACATTGAGCCACTCAGGTTTCAGTCCCGCGGCTTTCAAACGCTCCAAAACCGCATCCAACCGTGCAAACTGGTCGTCGGTTACCATTCCGTCCGCCTCGTCCGCGGCAAAAAGGTGGGTCATCACGCCCTCAAGCCGCAGCGGCGAATCGTCGCCAAATCGGGCCAGCACGGAATCTAGTTCCTCCAGCCCCACCCCCTGCCGGCTCATCCCGGTGTCGATCTCGAGGTGGACAGGCACCCCCCCAACCCCAAGTCCAGCTGCGCGGCCCGCAACTTCCAACTCATCCAGGTGCCAGGCTTCCCATACCACCGCTGTCAGCTCGTTCCGTAAAACCTCAAAGCCCTGCCCGGGAAATACGCCGCCAATCACCAGCACACGCGCTTCCGGACACAGCCGCCGCGCTGCCACGCCTTCTTCCACTGAAGTCACGCCCAGCCATCTGGCTCCCGCCCGCACCGCGGCCGGAGCGCATAATTCCAGCGAGTGCCCATAGGCATCGGCCTTCACAATTGCCAGCAACTCCGCATGCGGCGCCGCGAGGCTCGCCAAAAATCGATAATTGTCTTCAAGGGATTGGGTCTGAACTTCAACCCGGCAGGGGCGCATAGTCATCAGGTTTTCCAACAACCAGTTTACCGCGCTGGATTCGGCCAACTTTCGGCACGCTTTCATCCTGCCTACAGTGGGATAGCTCCATCTATCTAGATCTTTTATCTCTATAGCGATTTACAATCCCCGCAGCACCGCAAACGCTACAACCGTTTCGCGCCCCACGCCAATCTCGTCCACCAGTCCCGCCTCCAGCTCATTCGGCACAGCCATCTCACAAGCCGCAACCACATCCTTGCTCGCTCCCACAAAGCAAAGCTCGCAGTGACCCAGGGCGTTCCCGTCCCCCATTCGTACCGGCGGACCAAACACGCGGCAGGTCATCGGCCTCCATGTGTACACATCGCACCGTCCCGTCGCCGGATCGAGCGCTGGACAGGCCGCCTCGTTCGCGAAACTTTCAAAGCGCTCCAGTTCTTCACTCGATCGACCCAGGACCCCGGCCTTCAAGTCCCCCGGAAATTTCGACCCGTGCTCACCAATCCATGCCCGCGCCCGCCGCTGAATCTCGCGTGCCAGGTCCGGCTCTGCGCTCCGCAGTATCTCCATTCCTTCCTTCAGCCGCAGAGAATCCAGTTCATTGATGGCAAAGGCCCCGTAGCAACACTGAGTGCATCCCATTCGGCACACGAGCCATTCCCCGGCCCGCTGCGCCGCGTCCCCCAGCGCCGCATCCACAATCCGCACCAATTCGGAATCGCCGGCAGGAAGTCTCATATCGCCAAGCATACCCCAAGGTGTCTTCGCGCGCTCCTCATACCGTCTCAAAATCCCTCTTTCTGTGGGCTGCACCACGGTGTTATAAGCGTCACAAGGACCGATGTGATTTACCTCGAGCGCCCTCCGGCGCCGCCTCTTAGCCAGTACATTCGCGCGCTCTGGTACAACCGGAACGCCGAACCCCAGCACCGCCTTGAGCGCATGTTGCCAAGTGGATGCGTTCAGGTCATCCTCAATCTCTCTCGCGACTTTCTCGTCGACTGTCGTGAAGGCAGGTCCCCGGGCCACTCTCCGCACTCCCTCATCGTCGGCGCCCGCTCCATCTACGAAATTGTCGATACCTCTGACATGGCCGACCTCATCGGCATCGTCTTCCGCCCCGGCGGATTCGCTCCCTTCGCCTCCGACTCCGTCGACATCTTCAGCAATCGCTTCTTTTCATTGCAGGATCTCTGGGGTAGCTCCGTCCTTGCCCTTCGTGACCAGCTCCGGGAAATCCCCACCCCTACCGCCCGGCTTCGCTGCTTTGAGGACTTTTTGACTCGTAAATTTGCCGACCGCCTAGCTGCAATCAGCGGTCCGCGCCATGACATGGTCCGCTATGCCCTCAGCCGATTCGCCCGCGTCCCTCGTGTCTCTTCTGTTCGCTACGTGGCGCAATCCGCCGGTTTGAGCGAGCGCCGATTCTCCCAGGTCTTCCGCGAACAGGTAGGTTTTTCGCCCAAGGTCTGGACCCGCATTCAGCGTTTTCAGCGCACGGTTGCGCAGTTGCACGCAGGCGTCGATCTGCCCTGGGCTGAGCTTGCCTTGGATTGCGGATACTACGATCAGTCGCACTTCGCCAACGAGTTCCGCGCATTTTCCGGCATCGACGCCACAACTTATTCCGCCCGCCACACCCAGTGGGCCAATCACGTCCCGGCCGACTAATCCTGATTCTTCCGATTTTTCCAAGAAAGATCGCCTCGCCCAGTGCCATCCTCTGAGGGTGGTCTCATCGAATCCAATGGAGGTCCCGATGTCGAACCCTGCAGTCCAAACACCATCCACCGTCATTCCTGCTCTGCGCTACCGCAACGCGCACGCAGCTATCGAATGGCTCTCGAGTGTCATTGGCTTCTCTCGCCACGCTGTGTATGAGGGAAAAAACGGAACCATCGACCACGCCGAACTCACGCTCAACGGCGGCATGATCATGCTCGGGTCCGCCAAAGACGACGAACACAGTCACAAATTCAAATCGCCGGACGAGCTAGGCGGCGCTGAAACCCGCAGCGTCTACGTCGTCGTGCCGGACGCCGAAGCGGTCCACGCCCGCGCCGTAGCCGCCGGAGCCGAGATTATTCGCCCGCTGCAGGACACCTCGTATGGCAGCCGCGAATTCGCCGTCAAAGACCCCGAAGGCCACTCCTGGTCCCTCGGCACGTACGATCCCTGGGCCGCCCACGAATAGTCCGCGGCCCGACTCACACTACTTCGCCTGCACAACAAGATCTTCAGCCAGCTTGAAGTGCACAATCGACTCCGCCCGAATGTCGAGATCCCGGTTGCCCGTCAGTCCAGCGGCTGCTGTTCCCGCGCCGCCGCCTACCAGGCCACCGACCACGAGCCCCACTCCGCCAGTGGCAACGCCGCCCACCAGCATGCCCAGACCCGCGCCACCACCAATCAGGGCAGCCGAGCGCTTGCCTTTGCCCTTTTTGCTTTCCACAAGGTCGTTCGTGGTCAGCTGGTACTGCTTCCCGTTCAGCGTCAGCGAAGTCAGTTGCAACTCCAGAATTGATCTGCCCTTGAAGTGTCCCCGCCGATGCGACTCCGCCACCACGCCGCCCACTGGCGCGCCCTTGGGTAGAACCACACTGTTATCCGCGGGGTTGAGCACAGGCTCCACAATCTCGCCGGTAAAGGTGTCCCCCGCGTGGCTGTTCTTTACGCTGATTCGCTGGTCCACCCGAATCGCCAGCGTCGTCCCAGCCGTGATGGTCAGATTCGCCGGCGGAGGCGGCGGTTGTGGCACCGCGGAAACCACAGGTTCTGACGGCGCTGGAGCCGCAGACCCGGCCACGACCGGCGTCACAGTCGTCGTAACCGCCTCGTTCGTCTGCCCGCTCGCCGGCGGCTGCACAATCGTGGTCGTCGTGGTTCCGCTCTTGTCCACGGATACCACTTGCTGCGGCTGGCCCGTCTTGGCCGCCTGTTGCTTGGCCTGATCCAGCGCCTTTTGCTCCTTCGACTCACATCCCGTCAGTAATCCCGCGGTCAACACAACCGACAACACTGCCATCCCTACCTTGCAATTCCATGTCCCTGACCCAAAACGAAAATTCAACATGTCGATCTCCTTTTGCATCCGTTCCAGCGCCGGCGTAGACCATTCATAGAGCCAAAAACATATTAGGCACAAAGTGATGGAGTGAATGCTGTTCAATTAGATGCACCTTTAGCTTCACCAGCTTTACCGGAAAGAGTAGTCCTGAGACCTGCTGTACTGTCCGCAGTCCTTAGTCCACATCCACAACCTTTCCCGGATTCATCCGGTTCTCCGGATCCAGCGCCCGCTTCAGCGTGCGCATCACTTCAAGCCCCTCGCCGTGCTCCGCCTTGAGATATTTCATCTTCCCGGTGCCTACCCCGTGCTCGCCCGTGCAAGTACCGCCCATACCCTGCGCCCGCTGCACCAACCGCGCCGAGAATTCTTCTGCCTCCGCCACCTGCTCCGGTGCAAGCAAACATTGCACGTGGAAATTCCCATCCCCCACATGCCCCACCATCACGGCCGGAAAACTTCGCTCATCGAGGTCAGCCCGCGTGGCAACTATGCACTCCGCCAGCCGCGAAATCGGCACACAGACATCCGTCGTCAACACATTCGATCCCGGCCGGATCGCCCGCGAAGCATAGTACACATCGTGCCGCGCCTTCCACAGCCGCTCCCTCTCCGTTGCAGTGGTCTGCCAGTTCCACCCCAAGGCCCCATGCTCCATGGCCAGCCCTTCAGCCAGCCGAGCCGTCTCTTCCACGCTCGCCTCGCTAAGCCCATGAAATTCAATCAGCAGCGTCGGTTTCACCGCCAAATCCATCCGCGAATACCGGTTCACTGCATCCACCTGCGCCGAGTCCATAAACTCAATCCGCGCCGGGTTCAACCCAAGTTGAATCGCTTCACTCACCATCCGTACCGCGCCCTCTACCGTCGCGAACGGGCAAACCGCCACGCCCACCGCCTCAGGCAGCGTATGAAGCCGCAGCGTCACTTCGGTTATTATGCCCAGCGTCCCCTCCGCGCCCACAAAAAGCCGCGTCAGGTCATACCCAGCACTCGACTTCCTCGCCCGTGAACCGGTATGGATCACCCGCCCGTCCGCCAGCACCACCGTCAACCCCAGCACATTCTCCCGCATCGTTCCGTAGCGCACGGCTGTCGTCCCCGAGGCACGCGTCGATGCCATCCCGCCAATCGTCGCGTCCGCCCCTGGGTCGATAAAAAACGTCAGTCCCGTATTCTCAAGCGCCTTCTGCAGTGCCAGCCTCCCAATCCCGGCCTCCACCGTCGCGTCCATGTCCTCCACGCTCACCCGCAGTACCCGGTTCATCTGGCGCATGTCCACGCAGATGCCGCCCCGCAGCGCATGCACGTGTCCCTCCAGCGACGTCCCTGCACCGAACGGCACCAGCGCCAGCCCATGCCGCGCGCTTACTTTCACAATCCCGCTCACTTCTTCCGTGCTTTGCGGGAAACAAACCAGGTCCGGCAATCCCGGCGCATGAGTGCTCTCCCCATGGCTGTGGTGTTCCCGCGCCACCTGGGCCGCTGTCACTCGCTCGCCCAACAATGCGCGGAGCTCGCGCAGTGCCCCTTCAATTTCACTTTGGTTCTCGATCACTGCTCTCATTTGCCTCTTCAACTCAGATACAGAAAAATTCCGCTCACTGTAATCTGTAACCTGTCATCTGTAATCTGCTTTTCCCGTCCCCGCAACCAGCAACGCCGCCCCGGTCATCGCAAGCGCCTGTGCCAGTTGATCCAACTCCCCGCTGATCTCGATCGACGGATGAGCAATCTCCATGGGCAAGTAGAAGAGAATAGTCAGCGCGAAGAACGCAATCCCTGCCACCACCCCTGCCATGCGCGTTCGCCAGTTTATGAGCATGGACACGCCGCACACAACGAGGATTGCCCCGGTCACCCATGCCCACACTATGTGCGCTGGAATCCATGCAGGCATCATCAGACCAGGCTCCGGCACAATCGGCGCATACTCCGGATGCACAAAGTTCTCCACCCCGAAGTCTACGATCCCAACAGCAAAGAAGTACCGCCCCAATACCGCGATCCAACCGAATCTGCTCCACTTGCCGTTCCTGGCCAGCGTTCCCGCCAGTGCCAGCGCGCCTCCGCTCATCGACAGGTCCCGCAGCAACTGCGTCACCGCCAGGCTCCCCGGATTCTCGACCAGATTGGGGACGTAAATCATCAGCACAAAGCAAAACAGCATCACGCCCATCATCAGGGCTGCCCGCTCCGCCATGATTCCAGTTGTCAGGCTCAATGCGGCCGCGATCAGCGCTATACCCACAACCAAGGCCCAGAACAGGTGCCAGGGCATCCACGCCGGCACTCCGTTCACCACGTCATTCAGGAACACAATATGCTGCGCGCCAAAGACCGCCAGCGGCCACCCAAAGAAGAACGGGCCAAACGCAATCACGCGATCCAGCATGTCTGTTTGCTTTGCGCTCTTCTTCAGCGTCAGGAATACGCCGACCGCGGAGAGAACCACGGCAAAGCAATTCAGCCAGAACGAGCTCGACATCAACCAGGATGTCCCAACCCCGGCCGCGAGGCTCATAGGGCTAACCCTGATGGAATCGAAAGTTAACCAGTGACCCATCGCCGGTCCTCCCCTTACTTCCCACTTATCTTTCCATAAGCCAACCCTGTTCGCCATAGCCAAATCCGCACGAATCGCGAGGAACAGTGGCCTTGTCCGCCACCGCAACGGTGTCTGCGATATATTCGTTTCGTCCCCCAGGAGGTTCCCTTGAAGCCGCTGTGTCTTGCAATGCCGCTCGTGCTGGTGTCCCTCATCGCCCCAACAGCCCCCGCCCAGCAATCCCGCCTCCTCGTCGCGCAAAAAGGCGAGCAAAGCCTCGCCATCGTCGATCCAGTCGCGGGCACAGTCCTCGCGTCAGTCCCCGAAGGCGGGACGACCGGCCACGAGGTCATCGCCTCACCTGACGGCCGACTCGCCTACGTCCCCATCTACGGCGATTCCGGCGTCGGCAAGCCCGGCACCAACGGCACCACCCTGGTCGTCATCGATATCGCCGCGCAGAAGATCATCGGCAGCCTCGACTTCGGCCACGGCGTACGCCCCCACATGCCCATCTTCGGACCCAAAGATGGCATGCTGTACGTCACCACCGAGCTCGACCACTCCATCTCCGTCATCGACCCCAAAACCCTCAAAATCGTCGGCTCCATCTCCACCGGCCAGTCCGAATCGCACATGCTCGCGCTCTCCCACGACGGCCAGCGCGGCTACACCGCCAACGTCGGCCCCGGCACCGTATCTGTACTCGACATCCCCAACCGCAAACTCCTCACCATCATTCCCATCTCCAACAACACCCAGCGCATTTCCATCGCCCCTGACGACAAATGGGTCTTCACCGCCGATCAGACTCAGCCCCGCCTCGCCGCCATTGACACCAGAACGAATCAAATCGCCCATTGGGTAGCGCTCCCCGGCATCGCCTACGGCACAGCCCCAACCCTCGACGGCAAGTTCTTGCTCGTCACCATCCCCACACTGAACAAGCTCGCCATCGTCGACATAGCCGCAATGAAAATCGTCCGTTCTATCGACACCCCTGCGGACCCCGAAGAGGTTCTGGCCCAGCCCGGCAACAAATCCGCATGGATCTCCAGCGTCGCGTCGCACACCGAATCCCAGCTCGACCTCGCCACCTGGCAAATCACCCAAAAAATTGAAACCGGAAAAGGCACCGACGGCATCGCATGGGCCGCGTCGAGGTAGGTCGGGGATTCATCCTCGGCAACTACGCAAAACAAAAAACGAAAGATTGGAGGATCGGTCCGGGGTTTTTCCCGGAGCGATCCTCTTCCTTTCGCACGGTGTAACCTAATTCCCATGGCAAACGACCACGTGATTCTTCGCCGTTCCGAGGATGGATACAGCGTCTCATGCCCCGCCCTCCCCGGCTGCTGGTCGCAGGGAGCCTCCGAAGAGGAGGCGCTCGCCAACATCCAAGTCGCCATCCGCGAATACGTCGAAGCCGCAGAAGGGCTTGCACGCAAGGCCGACATCGCGGACATTTAGGGGATGATGGTATGCGAATGCTCTGGTGTTGGCGCTGCAAGTGCGAAATGCCGATGCTCGATGAAGTCGAGTACTCCCAAATCGCACGACTCTACAACGAGTCCATGAAAGCCACGAAGGAATTCCGCAAACTTTGGAACATCCCACTAGAAGGCATATCAATCAATGAACGATTCCGACCTGGTCGGGATGAGTATGAGCACCTTACAGGGGTGAAGGAAAGCAACGAGAACGCCATCATGCACCACCGGCTCTCCCTCTACGGTCCACCCTGCAAGCGCTGTCAAAGGCCGTTGAGAACACCGAAAGCCAAACTCTGCGGAAGCTGCATGTCGCCAGTCGAGGCAAGCTAGAGCGGCGCCGACCTACCCAATCTCCCGGCTCCACCCCTCCAGCGTCCGCTTGAATGCGCTCATAAACTTGCCCCCATCCGCCCCGTCAATCAGCCGATGGTCAAATCCCAGGCAGTAGCTCTGCATCGCGCGGACACCAATCGTGTCGTTCCCCTCCGCATCCGTCAGCACCACGGCTTCCTTCTTCAGCCCACCAATCGCCAAAATAGCCGACTCCGGCTGGTTGATAATCGGCGTCCCAAACTCGCCGCCAAACACCCCCGAATTAGTGAGCGTAAACGTCGATCCCGACGCTTCTTCCGGCTTCAGCTTCTTTGTTCGAGCCCGCTCCGCCAGGTCGGCCATCGCCTTCGCCAGATCCACAAAGCTCAGCGCCTCGGCCTGCTTCACCACCGGCACAATCAGACCCCACTCCAGCGCCACCGCAATCCCCAGATCCACATGCGGGTGGTAGTGGATCGACCCATCCTTCAGCGATGCATTCACAATCGGATACCGCCGCAAAGCCTCGGCTGCCGCAGCGCCAATAAACGGCATATACGTCAGCTTCACGCCGTGCTTCTGCTCGAACCGGCTCTTCTCGCGCTCCCGCAGCCGCGCAATCCGCGTCATGTCGATCTTGTAAACGGAGTACACGTGCGGGGCAATGGCCACGCTCTCCACCATCCGCTGGGCGATTATCGCCCGCATCCGGCTCAGCGGCACCACCTGTCCCGGCAGTTTCGACGCCTGCGCCGTGTCCGCCCGTTCTTTTGCGGCGGCCGCTGTCTCGCTCGCCGCCTGTTTCGACGCCGCAGCGCTTCCCGACCGATGCTGGGTCAGGTGCCGCAACACGTCTTCCTTCGTAATCCGGCCTTCGGAGCCTGTCCCCGCGACGCGGCGCAGATCTAGCCTGTGTTCTTGCGCAATCTTCCGCACCAGCGGCGACGACCGCACGCGCTCCCGCCCATTCAGCTCAATCACCGGCACTCCCGGTTCAGGGATCGCCGGCGCGCTTGTTGTTGCCGGAGGAGCGGCCTGAACCGAAGTGCCAATCGCCGGGCTGTCAGTCGCCGCGTCGGCCTTTTCTGATCCCTGATCCCTGCCGGGGTCCCCTGCGAGCGGTCTTTGCTCGCTGGGGTGGCTGATCCCTGATCCCTGCCCGCCAATGACGGCAACAACGGTATTAATTTGAACCGTCTCACCCTCAGCCGCCTTGATCTCGGTCAGAATTCCCGCCACCGGCGACGGAATCTCCGCATCCACCTTGTCCGTCGAAATCTCAAACAGCGGCTCGTCCTTCTCTACAACGTCCCCAGTCTTCTTGAGCCACCGCGTAATGGTCCCCTCAAAGATCGACTCTCCCATCTGAGGCATCACCACATCCACGCCCGCCGCCGTCGTAGACGATCCCTGATCCCTGATCCCTGATCCCTCGTGCCTTTCTATTCCCTGTTCCCTATTCCCTGTTCCCTGTTGTATTACCACTGCAACTACTGTATTGATCTGGACCGTCTCGCCTTCGGTCACCTTGATCTCGCTCAGGATTCCTGCCACCGGCGACGGAATCTCGGCATCCACCTTGTCGGTGGAGATTTCGAACAGTGGCTCGTCTTTCTCCACCCGGTCCCCGGCCTTCTTGAGCCACCGCGTAATGGTGCCCTCAAAGATCGACTCGCCCATCTGCGGCATCACAACGTCGGTTGGCATGAATCCCTTTCTCTCGCCATTCGGGACAAAACAGAGCGCCCAGCCCCAGCCGGATTATAAATCTCAGCCAACGTGCCCTGTCTTCGGCACGGAGTGCTCATCCTGGACTTAGGGTGCCCCACTTTCGCCGATGCGCGCTTTTGGCGCAGCGGTTAAAGTGGGATAGCTCCACTTATCTATAACGTTTTGCCCTTTACAGTTGTCTGTCTTTTACACTTCTTGAACCTATCCCGTTCACGACTGCACGGGCCGCTCCGCCCCACCCAGCAGCCGTTCCACTTCAGCCGGAACCCGCACCGGCGTATCCTCTGCTGGAAACCCCCTCGCCGCCATCACCCGCAGTGCGTCAACACTCTCCACCGCCAGAACGTGCTCGCCGAACACCATCCCGAACTGGCGTGCCGCAGCGTCCGCTACTGCTTCCAACCCCGGCAACTCCACTCCAGCAACCGCCTCGCGCTCAAGGCTCGTCACCGCGTGGTCCCGGATCCCGCAAGGCACGATCAAATCGAAGTCCCTCAGGTCGGTCGTCACGTTAAACGCAAATCCATGCGATGTAACCCCCCGCGCCACATGAATTCCAATTGCCCCAATCTTCCGCTCGGCCACCAACGCGCCCGCGTCGTGGGAAGGCGCTTCCTCGGATGGGTCACTGATCCCTGATCCCTGATCCCTGATCCCTGGACCTCCGACCCACACCCCCGTCATCCCCGCGATCCGTCCCGCATGCACCCCAAACCCCGCACACAGACGGATCAGTGCCTCTTCCATCCCGCGCACAAAGTCCACCGGCCCCATCCGTCCGCCGCTCGGCCCCTTCATGCTGCGCAAATCGAAGATCGGGTACCCCACCAGTTGTCCCGGCCCATGATAGGTCACGTCCCCGCCGCGATTGATCTCGTGCAGTGTCACTCCGCGCGCCGCAAGGAATTCATCACTGGCCAGCACATTCGCGCGGTTCGCGTTCCGCCCCAGCGTCAGCACTGCCGGATGCTCCAGCAGCAGCAGCACGTTCTTCAGACGCCCCGCACCCACCAGCGCGGAGACTTCCGCCTGCAGCCGCAGCCCCTCGCCGTAGTCCACCCGTCCGAGATAGAGATACTGAATCATCGCTGCTTCTGATTGTAGCCAGCCCGCCGGTTCAACGGCCGCGCGGCCTCACTCGGCAAGCTTCGCCTGGAAGAGCCCGGCAAACGCGACCCGATGCTGCCAGAAGACCAGGAACCAAAGCAGCGTCGCAAACACGCCCATCCCGATCGAGCTCGGCGCCATACAAAGATGAAAGAGCAGGATGTTGACTAATACCGGACCAAGCAATGTCAGGCCCAGCGCAACAAACCGGTTGATCAGCAGCAGTATTCCGGAAATCACCATCACCGCACCCACGGCGTAGAAATAGTGCGCCGCCATCAAGACGTTGGCAAAAATGCCAGCATTTCCCGGCATCGGGGGGCCGGAAGGGAAGAAATGCAGGAAGCTGTTCGACCCAAACACCACAAACATCAGTCCCAGCAGATACCGCGCAATCGCCGCAACAATCCTCATAAGCACTCTCCTTGATTAAGCGTTGTTCCGCACCCGGTCATTAGAAAGCCAGATGGCCCGGCCCCGCAACTCGATTCAAACCATTCGTTCCAGCCCCCAACATCGCATTTTCGCGGTGCCTGCTCGCACATGAATTTGGTAAAGTGTCTCTAAACGGAGCGCCGCTGAACGTCATTGTCTAATTCGACCTCTCACACATTGCCTCACCGGCCGAGGTTGGCTGAGGTGTGTCTCTTCCCTTCATCCACGAGAGGATCGCTCCAGTGACTTCAGACCCCATCGCCCCCGGCCAGACTAAGCCCGACGCGACCGACACCACCCTCGAATCCATAGGCTGGTCCAGCTTCTTCCAATCCCAGCTCACCCCCGCCGACGGCATTCCCGGCCGCATAGCCTCCGCCAACCATGGCCGCTTTCTCATCTGGACCGCGACCGGAGAACTGGAGGCCGGCGTCACCGGCCAGCTCCGTAAGTCCGGCGCTCTCTGGCCCGCTGTGGGCGACTGGGTCCTTCTCCGTCCCGGCGACCCGGTCATCTACCGTGTCCTTGCCCGCAAAGCCAAGCTGGCCCGCAAGCAGCCCGAGCGCGAGATTCGCGAGCAGGTCCTCGCCGCGAACATCGACGTCCTGTTCATCGTCAGCGGCCTCGACCGCGATTACAACCCCCGACGCATCGAGCGCTACCTCGTCATGGCCGCGGAAAGCGGCGCCCGCCCCGTCGTCCTGCTCAACAAATCCGACCTGGCCGCCGAACTCTCCCTCGATCTGGACGCCGTCGTCGCAAGCACCCAGCTCCTCAGCCCCGCCGTCACCATCATTCCCATCAGCGCTATTTCCGATCACGGACTCGATGTCCTGCCCGCCCAGCTCGCACCCGGCCAGACCGCCGCCCTCATCGGCTCTTCGGGCGTAGGCAAGTCCACCATCCTCAACCGCCTCCTCGGCGACAACCGCCAGGCCACCACCGCCGTTCGCGAATCGGACAGCCGCGGCCGCCACACCACCACCACCCGCCAGCTCTTCGTCATGCCCGGCGGATGGCTCCTCATGGACTTGCCCGGCCTTCGCGAAATTCAGTTGTGGGCTGAATCCAATCAGCCCTCAGGTGCGCTGAAGGACACCTTCGACGACATTCAGCAACTGGCGCAGAACTGCCGCTTCCGCGATTGCTCCCACACAGCCGAGCCGGGATGCGCCGTGACTGCGGCCGCCATCGAACCCGCGCGTCTCGCCAACTACCTCAAAATGCAGCAGGAACTCGCGCAACTGGACCGAAAAACAGACACCAAATCCGCGCGGGAAGGCACGGCGAAGAACAAGCCCGGCAATAAGATAGGGCGGCCATATTCAAAGCGCGACAGGGAGTAGCCCCATTCGCGGTAAACTACCTACTGGCAGGAGGACCGGGCGGTCGCTGCCGGAAGGAGTCGCGCAAGCGAAGCCAACCGGGGGAGGAAAGTCCGAACTCCGCAGGGCAGTGTGCCGGATAACGTCCGGGACGTGGGCTTCGAATCCCGCGGACGGCCAGTGCCACAGAAAAGATACCGCCTCGGCTACCCCTCCCCGCTTCTTCGGAAACGGCCGGAGGGCCTCCCTGGAAACGCCCGCGCCATCCCCCAAATCCCGCTCATGCCTTGCGTATTATTTCCTTCCATTGGCGCAAAATCATTCCAGGCTCTTGTTCCAACAACCCGGATACCGGCCAATAGCTGAACTCCCGTTGGTGTTGGGGAAAAGAAACCGCCAGGTAGCTCTTCCCAAAGAAGAGCCAGCCAGCTCGATGTTGACGAGACGAACGGGGCTCGATGAGTTCTAAAAACCCGGATGCAGCCCGTAAGACATCCGTAACCCCTTTGTTTAGGCATATCTGCAAATAACTCCTTTAGAATGGCATATTTGCAGCGATTGCTAGCCAGTAACCCCATGAAAACAAACCACTTCTTTACAGAAATAGGGGGGGGAGGGGGTAACGGAAAGGCCCATGTGCGAACCTCCCGCGTGCGTCTGCCCGGCTGCCCGACCTCAGATGGCCTGCATAATCGGGAATCCGCAACTGCGGTAAACTAAACTCTGGCAGGAGGACCGGGCGGTCGCTGCCGGGAGGATTCGCGCAAGCGAAGCCAACCCGGGGGAGGAAAGTCCGAACTCCGCAGGGCAGTGTGCCGGATAACGTCCGGGACGTGGGCTTCAAATCCCGCGGACGGCCAGTGCCACAGAAAAGATACCGCCTCGGCTACCCCTCCCCGCTTCTTCGGAAACGGCCAGAGGGCCACCCTGGAACCGCAATACCCGAGTTGGCCGGCTTGCCGGGTACGCTCGCCGTTGCGGAAACTCCAGCGCCGGGGTAAGGGTGAAATGGTGCGGTAAGAGCGCACCGCTCCGGCGGTAACG
>Ga0302319_10008679_pt1 | contig 19721 bp, 20 predicted proteins | sample Bog_T0_2_FD_203319 | JGI IMG/M metagenome (GOLD analysis project Ga0302319, IMG submission 203319) | Peat permafrost microbial communities from Stordalen Mire near Abisko, Sweden - Bog_T0_2 | ecosystem: Environmental > Terrestrial > Soil > Wetlands > Peat | place: Sweden: Abisko, Stordalen Mire... | reverse complement strand
GCCACCGGCGACGAGTTCGCGATCATGACCGCGGCCGGTCCGATCGCGGCGCGGATCACCGGCGCCGCAAGCGCCGCTGTGGCGATGGGGCATGCCGCGACCCGTTCGAAGGACTTTCCCTCCGGCCCGGCCGACGGGCGCGGCGAGCTCGACGCAGATGGGCGAAGCTGGAGCTTTCAGCACGTCTCGATCGGCAACCCGCAGTGCGCGATCGCCTGCGCCGAGCTCGAATCGCTCGATCTGCCGCGGATCGGTCCCGCGATCGAGCGCCATCCGCTGTTCCCCAACCGAACCAACGTCTCGTGGTACCGCGAACTGGAGCCCGGCGTGATCGGCGCCCGGATATTCGAGCGCGGCGTCGGCGAGACACTGTCCTCGGGAACCGGCGCCGTCGGAGCCGCGATCGCCCATCATCTCGCCGGCGGACCGCGAAAGATCGTCGTGGCGCTGGACGGCGGCGAGCTGGAGGTTTCGATCGGGGCGCAACTGGCCGTGACGCTGACCGGCTGGGCCGTGCCGGTCTGCGCCGGTACGCTCTCCGAGGACCTCAGCAAGGAGCTAGATGAGACACAGTGAGCGCCTCGAGCGCATTCCGCCCTACCTGTTCGCCCAGCTCGAGCGCAAGATCGCCGAGAAGCGCGCCGCCGGGATCGACGTGATCACACTCGCGATCGGTGATCCGGACATCCCGACCTTCCCGCCGATCGTCGAAGCGGCCCAGCGCGCCGTCGCCAACCCATCGACGCACACCTATCCGAGCAACCGCGGTCGCGAGGAGTTCCGCGAGGCGGTCACCAGCTTCTACGGGCGCCGCTTCGCCGTCACGCTCGACCACGACAGCGAGGTCATGCCGGCGATCGGCGCGAAGGAGTGCATCTTCAACCTCAACATCGCGTTTCTTGACCCGAGCGACGTGGCGTTGGCGGCCGATCCGGGCTACCCCGTCTACACCGGCGGGCCGCTGCTCGCCGGCGCCGAGGCCGTGCTGATGCCGTTGATAGGAGAGCTCGGCTTCATTCCGGACCTTGACGCGATCGACGCCGCAACGCGCGAGCGGGCCAAGCTGCTGTTCGTCAACTATCCGAACAACCCCACCGGGGCCGTCGTCCCCGACGGCTTCTTCGAGCGCCTGGTGGAGTTCGGCGCCGCCAACGACATCCTGATCGTCCACGACAACGCTTATTCCGAGACCACCTACGACGGCTACGTCGCGCCGTCGTTCCTCGCGACGCCGGGCGCCAAGGAGGTCGGAGTCGAGGTCTTCTCGCTCTCCAAGGGCTACAACATGACCGGCTGGCGCTGTGCCGCGATCGTCGGCAATGCGCAGGCGATCGCCTCCTACTGGCGACTGAAGACGAATATCGATTCCGGCCTGTTCGAGGCGGTCCAGCTCGCCGGCGCGGCCGCGCTATCGCCGCAACTGGATCACTACAAGGCTGAGATGAACGAGCTCTACGCGCGCCGGCGCGACCTGGTCTGCGAGGCGCTCGCGAAGATCGGCGTGAAGGTAACGCCGCCGCGCGGGACGATCTACATCTGGGCGCCGGTGCCCGATGGCTTCGAAAGCGCCGCCGCCTACTGCGAGCACGTGCTCGAGCAGGCGGCCGTCGTGCTCTCGCCGGGGGGTGCCTACGGCGCCAGCGGTGAGGGCTTCTTCCGCATCTCGCTGACGACCCCCGACGATCGGCTGGCCGAGGCGGTCGATAGACTCGGCCAGCTTGCCCGCTGATTTCGCGCGTGCGCGATGATTGATCGATAGTGGCCCAGCGCTCTCGCGCTCACGGCAGCCAGCCCCAGGATGCGCCGCGCGAGGGGCGCGCCCGCCAGCGCGCCCTATGCATCGCGTCACAGCCGGCCGCCGAAGACCTCGCCGAGCTGCGCGAGCTGCTGCGCACGGCGGGGGTCGCGGTCGTCGGGGAGCTTGTGCAGCAGCGCGAGCGGGCACACCCCAACAGCTATCTCGGCTCCGGCAAGCTCGAGGAGCTGGGGGCCCTGGCCGTCGAGCTCGACGCCAACGTGATCGCCTGCGACGACGAGCTCTCGCCGCGCCAGGAGCGCACACTCGAGTCGGCGCTGGGAATCGCCGTGGTGGACCGCACCGCGATCATCCTCGACATCTTCGCCCGCCATGCGGGGAGCGCCGAGGGAAAGCTGCAGGTCGAGTTGGCGCAGCTCGAGTACAACCTCGCGCGCATGCGCGGCCTGTGGACGCACCTCGAACGTCTCGGCGGCGGTGTCGGCACGCGCGGACCGGGCGAGACCCAGATCGAGACCGACCGCCGGCTCGCGCGCAACCGCATCTCGGTGCTGCGCAAGCGCCTGCGCGACGTACACGCCTCGCGCCAGGTGATGCGCAGCGAGCGCGAACGCTCGGCCCTGCCGCAGGTCGCGCTCGCGGGCTATACCAACGCCGGCAAGTCGACGCTGCTGAACGCGCTGACCGGGTCCGAGGTGTCGGTGGCCGACCGCCTCTTTCACACGCTCGATCCGACCACCCGGGCGCTTGAGATCAACGGGCGGACCTACCTGCTGAGCGACACCGTCGGATTCATCCGCAAGCTTCCCCACCAGCTCGTCGACGCCTTCGCCGCGACGCTCGAGGAGACCAGCCGCGCTGCCCTGATCCTCCATGTTGTCGACGCCAGCGCCCCCGAGGAGGATGTCGAGGAGATGATGCGGGCGGTCGAGGTCGTGCTCGACGAGATCGGAGCCGGGGAGCGACCGCGGCTGCTGGTGCTGAACAAGGCCGACCTGCTCGACGAGCTGCAACGGACACGCGCGATCAACGGTCATCGCGAAGCGCTGCTCGTGTCGGCTGTGAGCGGTGAGGGACTGCAGCCGCTCTGCGAGCGGATCGATCAGAGCTTCATCAGCTCGCTCGCGCCAGTCGATCTGCTCCTACCCTACGCGGAGGGAGCGCGTCTCGCGGAGCTGCACGAGCTGGCCGGCGAGCTCGACCGCGAGGACACCCCCGACGGCGTCCACGTGCGCGCGCTGCTGCCGGCCGCGAGCGTCGGGCGCTTCGAGCGCTTCGCCCTGCCCCGCAAGAGCGCATGACTCTGCAGGTGACCCGCCTGGTCCCCGGCGCGGTGCTGCCCACCCGCGCCTATGCAGGCGACGGCGGGCTCGACCTCTACGCCTCCCATGCCGCGCGCATCGGCGCCGGCGAGCGCGCCAGCATCGGTACCGGGATTGCCGTCGCGATCCCGGCCGGACACGCCGGCCTCGTGCTGCCGCGCTCCGGCCTCGCGCTGCGCCACGGGATCGCGCTCGTCAACGCGCCGGGTCTGATCGACGCCGGCTACCGCGGCGAGCTGGCGGTGTTGCTGCTGAACACCGACCGCGAGTCGGCCTTCGAGGTTGTCGCGGGCGACCGCATCGCCCAGCTGCTCGTCGTCGCGTTCGCGCCGCTCGCCGTGGAGGAGGTCGACACGCTGGACGCAAGCGAACGCGACGCCCGCGGCTTCGGCTCGAGCGGCTGAACGCCCGCCGACGCGGCGGGCGCAACACGGCGGTGGCGCTCAGTCCTTGACGCCCGCCGCCCACAGCGCTCCGGCGTGCGCGGCGCGTTCCAGCTCGTCCGCCAGCGGCCCGAGCGCCGCGGGGTCGACGCCGAGCGCGCGGGCCGTCAGCCAGTCACACAGCCAGGAGTTCTTCGGCAGCAGCGGGCCGTGCACGTAGGTTCCGATCACATTGGCGCGCCGCGCGCCCTCGAAGCCGCTGTGTCCGTCGTTGCCATGGCCTCGCAGGACACGGCCGAGGGGCTCCTGACCGCTGCCGAGCTGCGTGCGCCCGCCGTGGTTCTCGAACCCGGCGATCATGCCCTCGGCGCTTTGCACGGCCACGTTGCCGATCAGTCGCGGCCCGTCGGCGCGCACGGTGTGCAGGTCGAGCAGGCCGATGCCCGGGATCGTCTCGGCGCCGAGCTCGTAGCTGTGGCCGAGCAGCTGGTAGCCCCCGCAGACGCCGAGCACCACGGCTCCGCGCGCAGCTGCCGCGTGCAGCGCGGCGGCCTTGTGCTCGAGCAGGTCACCGGCGCAGCGGCGCTGGTCGGCGTCCTGGCCGCCGCCGATGTAGTAGAGGTCGTGCTCGTCGCGCAGTGGCTCGCCCAGGCCGCTCTCGTGCAATCGCCACTCGATCCCGCGCCAGACGCAGCGGCGCTCGAGCATCAGCAGGTTGCCGCGGTCGGCGTAGATGTTCATCAGGTCGGGGTACAGCGCGCAGACACGCAGGATCACGCCGGCACCTCCAGGCAGACGATTTCGCTGCCCGCGTGCTCCGCGGTCGGCGCGACGGTGCGGCCGCGCAGTGGCTGGAAGCCGGCGCTCACCGCCTCGGCCACAAGCGTCGCGCGATCGCAGTCCGCCAGGCGAACCAGGTCCAGCGCGGACTCTGAGGTTCCGTCGGCGGTCCGCGAGCGGCGGCGCTCGATCAGGACCGCTCCGTCGCGGCGGCGAAGCGCGGTCGGTGCGCTCTCGTAGCGAACGCCTGCGAGCTGGACGCTGTCCGGCTCGAGCTCCAGCTCGAACGGCTCGACGCCCTCGCCGAGCAGCGCCACCGCCAGCACGCCCCCGGGCCGCAGCGCGCGCCGGGCGCAGGCGAGAAACGCCGGGCGATCGGCGAGCAGGTGGACGGTCTGCATCGGGACGATCGCGAGCGATACGGCGGCTGACAGCGTGAAGGCGCAGGCATCGGCGCAGAGCACCTCGACCGCCAGGTCGGCTGAGCGCCGCCGCAGCTCCGCCGCCAGTTCGCTGTCGCGCTCGAGCGCGATCACGCGGATGCCGGCGCGCGCCAGCGACAGCGCCACGCGGCCCGTGCCGGCGCCGACATCGAGCACGCCACCGGCGTGGCGGCGCGCAAGGGCGTGCCACTCGGGCAGGTCGGCGCTGTAGCCGCCGCACTCCAGGTCATGCCAGATCACGGCGTCGGCGCTCATCCTCGCGCCCAGGAGCTCTGCGCCTGGCCGGAGCGCGTCAGCAGCTCGCGCAGCGCGAGCATGCCGGTGTAGGTTGGCAACGCGTATAGCTCGCCCTGCGAGCGCTCGAGCGCCTCGCGCAGCGCCCGCTCGAGATCGCTGCTGACGCTGATGCGCTCGACTGGAACGCCGGCGTACTTCAGCCGCAGCGCGAGCTCCGCGGCTCGGGTGCCGGTGCAGGTGGCGTGCCGAACGCGCGGCGCGAGGGTCTCGAAATCGGCGTCCCAGATCCAGGAGACATCGCGGCCGTCGGCGATCCTGTCGTTGAGGATGCCAAGCACGTCGTGGCTCCCGTCCTGGGCTCCGAGCAGCCGCAGGACCTCATTCGCGCCGGCTGGATTCTTGATCAACAGGATCGCCAGCTCACGCTCGCCGACCTTGATCCGCTCGCCGCGGCCGAACACCGCAGCGGTGGCCGCGAGTCCCGAGGCGATGGTCGCGGGCTCGATCTCGAGGGCGGCAGCGAGGGCGGCGGCAGCGAGGGCGTTGTAGACGTTGTAGAGGCCCGGCAGCGAGAGCGTCACGCGCGTGTCGCCGAGTGGCGTGCGCAGCTCAAACGTCGCGCCGCGCAGCCCGTCGAGCGAGATCTCGTGGGCGCTGACCGTCGGCGCTGGGCGCTGCGCGCCGCACTCCGGGCACGCGTAGACGCCGAGATGGGCGATGTAGGCGTGTGTGTAGACGTAGGCCGCGCCGCAGCGGCGGCAGCGCTTGGAGTCAGACGCATGGGTGAGGCCCGCGGCGCTCGCCGCGGTCGGGTCTTCGATGCCGAAGTAGAGCGTGTCGTCGCGGTCGCGGCCGAGATCGGCGATCAGCGGGTCGTCGGCGTTCAGCACGAGCTTCGACGGGAGCGTCGCGATCAGCTTCGCCCAGCGCTCGGCGATCGTCTCAAGCTCGCCGTAGCGGTCGAGCTGGTCGCGAAACAGGTTGCCGAGCAGCAGCGCACGCGGGCGCAGCGACGCGGTCACCCGCTCGAGCCAGAACTCGTCGACCTCGAACACGCCCAGCTCCGCGTTCGCGGGACGCTCGAGCAGCGCCGAGACGATTCCCCCCGCCATGTTGGCCCCGGCGACGTTGTGCACCGTGGGCACCTCGGCTGCCTCGAGGATCGCGGCGGCGAAGGCCGCGGTTGTCGTCTTGCCGTTGGTCGCGGAGACCACGACGCTGCCGCGCGGCAGCGGCGCGGCGAGCCGCGCGATCGCGGCGGGGTCCATGCGCAGCATCAGCTTGCCCGGCAAGCTGGTGCCGCCGCGACCGCCTGCGCGCAGGACGCGGCCGAGCAGGCGGGCGAGCGGCGCTCGCGGATCGGCGCTCACGACTGCGTCCAACCCTGCTCGTCCAAGAAGCCGATGACCTCCTCGGGCTGATCGGTGATCACGTAAGCGTCGATGATCGCCCCGTCGACGTTGATCGTGATCGAAAGGCCAGAGGCGACCGGGCGGACCTTCGAGATCAGCGCGACCGGACGCCCGGCTCCCATTCGCGGCGTGACGCGCCCGGTCGCGACTCGATGCACAGCCGGATGGTCCGCGAGCCGGTCGAGCACACGGCGGTAGCCCTTGGTTGAGGAGTGCTTGTGGTGGGTGCGCTTGGGAGCCATCTGGATACCCACGCGCACGGGCGCTCGGATGCGGGTGGTCGTGGACGGGCGGACGCCTGCGCCCGCTCGCGTGATCAGGTCCCGCCGGTTGCCTTGGCCCGCGCGGCTCGCTGGCGGCGACGCCCGAACATCGCGAGGATCGCGAGGATCACGGCGTCGAGGATCACGCCGAGCAGCACGGCGGGGGGCAGGCTGAGGCGGCCCGAGGGCAGCGAGATCAACTCGACGATCCCGGTGCCGAGCGCGATCGCCACGATCACCGCGACGATCGCGACGAGGATGCCGCGCAGGCGCGCGACGATACCGGCGCTCCTCGGCGGGGCGACGAGACCCATCACCCGCAGCCCGAACAGGGCGCGCGACGACGGAGCCTCCTGGCCCATCTTCTCGACCGCCGTCTTGAGGTCTCCGGCGCGGCGCTCGGCCAACGCGAGTGACGCATCCGCCATGCGGCGGATCTGCAGCCGCTCCTGCGGGTGGGTCGAGGCGACCATCGCCTTCTGGAACCATCCGCGTGCCGAATCGGCGTCGTAGCGCTCCGCCGCCCGGGCACCGAGGATCGCGTACGCGACCGACTTGTGCTTGCGTTCGGCCTCGAGTTGCTCGTTGCTGCGCGTCTGCAACTGCTCCATCACGTCGGGGCCGACACGCTGCTCGATGCGAATCTGACGTTGTTTGGGTGCCACCGCGTCGTAGTCTACGGACCGCCGGAGGATATATTGGGCGCGATGAGACTCCGCCGGCTGCCGATCCGAGCTTGCGCCCTGGCGCTCGCAACGGTCGCGGCGCTCGCGCTGCCGGCGAGCGCCTTCGCCGCCGCGCCCTTCACCGGCCTGGGCGGCTCCACCAGCTCGAGCACCACGACGACCTCGACCTCGTCGACGACAACCGCTGCGCCCGTCGCACTCCCGACGACCACGAGCAGCGGGCTGTCGACGCTCGCCTACGTCGGCATCGGCGTGGTCGCGATCGCACTCTTCGCGACGATCATCTACGTGATCCGCCGGGACGCCCACATCCACGCGCCGCGCCACGCCGTCCGGGAGATCGACAAGGAGCGCGGCACGGTGGCGCCTCGCACGGAGCGGATCAAGCGCTCGCGGGCAAAGGCCAAAGCCGCCCGGCGGGCACGGCGACGTCGCTAGGCTAGACGCGCGCCCGCCTGGCGACCTTGACGCGGTCGACCTTGCTGAGGACGACCTTGCGCAGGCGGACAGCGGCCGGTGTGACCTCGGCGCACTCGTCGCTGCGCAGCAGCTCGAGCGCCTGGTCGAGTGACAGCTGGCGATGCGGGACGAGCCGCACGAGCACATCGGCTGTCGAGGAGCGGATGTTGGTGAGATGCTTCTCCTTCGACGCATTGACGTCGAGATCGTCCGCACGCGCGTTCTCGCCGACGATCATGCCCTCGTAAAGCGGATCGCCAGGACCGACGAACAGCGTGCCGCGCTCCTGCAGGTTCATCAGCGCGAACTGCGCTGCGACACCCTCGCGGTCGGCGACCAGCGCTCCCGTCGGGCGGTTGCGCAGCTCACCGGCCCACGGCTCCCAGCGGTCAAAGACATGGTGCAGAAGGCCGGTGCCGCGTGTCTCGGTCAGAAACTCGGTGCGAAATCCGATCAGGCCGCGGGCCGGCACCAGGTATTCCATTCGCACCCAGCCGGTGCCGTGGTTGACCATCTGCTCCAGGCGTCCCTTGCGCAGCGCGACCAGCTGCGTCACGACGCCGACGTAGTCCTCGGGCACGTCGATGGCGAGGCGCTCGACCGGCTCGTGCACGCGGCCGTCGATCTCGCGCGTCAGCACCTGTGGCTGGCCAACCGTCAGCTCGAACCCCTCGCGGCGCATGATCTCCACCAGCACCGCCAGTTGCAGTTCGCCGCGTCCCTGGACCTCCCAGGCGTCCGGGCGCTCGGTCTCGCCCACCCGCAGCGCCACGTTGCCGACCAGTTCCTGGTCCAGGCGGCTCTTGATCTGGCGTGCGGTCAGTTTGGTCCCGCTGCGGCCCGCCAGCGGCGATGTGTTGATCCCGATCGTGACCGAGAGCGATGGCTCATCGACGGTGATCACCGGCAGCGGCCGAGGATCGTCGATGTCGGCGAGCGTTTCGCCGATCGTCACCTCGGCGATTCCCGCGACGGCGATGATCTCGCCCGGCCCAGCCTCCTCGGCGTCGACGCGATCCAGCGCGTCGGTCACATAGAGCTCGCCGATCGTGGCGCGCGTGATCTCGCCGCTCGAGCGACACCACGCAACCTGCTGGCCGCGGCGAACCGTCCCGTGGCGCACACGGCAGAGCGCGAGGCGGCCGACGTAGGGGGAGGCGTCGAGGTTGGTGACGAGTGCCTGGAAGGGGTGCTCGGGATCGTGCAGCGGAGCTGGAATGTGCTCGAGCAGCAGGTCCATCAGCGGCCCGAGATCGGTGCCGACGGCGCCCTCCTGCAGCGACGCCCAGCCGGCGCGCGCGTTTGTGTACACGATCGGGAACTCGATCTGCTGATCGTGAGCATCGAGGTCCAGAAAAAGCTCGTAGACCTCGTTGACGACCTCGCCGATGCGGGCGTCGGGGCGGTCGACCTTGTTGACGACGAGGATCACCGGCAACTGCGCATCAAGCGCCTTGCGCAGCACGAAACGCGTCTGCGGAAGCGGACCCTCGCTCGCGTCGACCAGCAGCAGCACACCGTCGACCATCGTCAGGCCGCGCTCGACCTCGCCGCCGAAGTCGGAGTGCCCAGGCGTGTCGATGATGTTCAGCTTCACGCCCCGGTAGCGCACCGAGGTGTTCTTGGCGAGGATCGTGATGCCCTTCTCGCGCTCCAGGTCCATCGAGTCCATGACCCGCGATGCGACCTCCTGGTTGGCGCGAAACGCGCCGGATTGCCAGAGCATCGCGTCGACCAGCGTCGTCTTGCCGTGGTCAACGTGGGCGACGATCGCGACGTTGCGGATGTCGGTGCGGGCGATCAACACTGTCACCGAGCCTAGGCGATCGCACTTCCCGGCGCTCATGCGCCCCGCGGCGAAGGCGAGACAACACCCCGGCGCAGCGCTGTTCCTCGGCGGTCCTGGCAGCGCTCGCACAGGCCGAGCGCCTAGCATGCGCGAGGGCAGCGCCGCAACCAACCGGAGGGATCCCGCATGACCCTGGTCGCACTGATCGACCCGAACGCCTGTATCGCGCAAGGCGACTGCGCGGAGTTGGCGCCGGAGGTCTTTCGCGTCGAGGATGTCGCCGTCGTGATCGGGTCGGGCTCCGAGGCGTTGCTGATTGCCGCGGCGGCTGCGTGCCCCACCAGCGCGATCCGCATCGTCGATCGCGAGACGCGCAAGCAGCTCTACCCGTAGCGCAACGCCACGGGGCTGCCAAACAGCCTCGCTATCCTTGGCAGCGCGGGCGATTGGAGATGCCCGCAGCGACGCATGGCAACGCCGACGCAGACAGCCGACCGAAATGCCGCCCCCGGCACCGGGGCCGCCGCCGACGCTGCCGTGGAGATCATTCGAACCGTTGAGCTCACGAAGGTCTATGCGGGGACCGACTTCGCGGCCGTCGATCGGCTCGACCTGACCATCCACGCCGGCGAGGTGTTCGGCCTGCTCGGCCCGAACGGCGCCGGCAAGACCACCACCGCGGGGATGCTCACGACGCGGGTCGTGCCGACCTCCGGTTCGGCCTGGGTCGGCGCGATCGACGTCGTCGCCCATCCGACGCTGGCCAAGCAGCTGATCGGCATCGTCTCGCAGCAGAACACGCTCGACCGCCAGCTGACCGTGCGCGAGAACCTCTACTTCCACGGTCGCCTGTTCGGCATCCCGGGGCGCGAATCAGGACAGATCGCCGACCGCCTGCTCGAGCAGTTCCAGCTCTCGCGCTGGGCGAACGCGTCGGTCTATGCGCTGTCGGGCGGCATGGCGCAGCGGTTGATGGTCGCGCGTGCGATCTTCCACCGGCCGGCCGTGCTGTTCCTGGATGAGCCGACCGCCGGCCTTGACCCCCAGAGTCGGCTTGCACTGTGGGAGATCCTCGGCGAGCTGAACCGCGACGGGCAGACGATCATGCTGACCACGCACTACATGGAGGAGGCGGACCAGCTCTGCGGCCGTGTGGCGATCATGGATCACGGCCGGATCCTCGCGCTCGACACGCCGCAGGCGCTCAAGGGGTCTGTGGGAGTGGACACGATCGTCACGCTCAAGGCACGCGGCGACGCCACGGCGCTCGCTGCGACGCTTGCGAACGACCTCGACTTCGTGACGCGAACGCGCGAGATCGTGGGAGGGGTGGAGTTGCACGTCCGAGACGCCGACCGGCTCGTCCCGGCCATCGTCAACGCGGCGGAGGGCGCGGGATTTGAGATCGTCGATCTGGCGGTCGCCGAGCCCAGCCTCGAAACCGTCTTCATCAACCTCACGGGGAAGGATCTGCGCGAATGACGGCCGCTCCGATCGCATCAACGGAGCTGCCGGCCTCGCACCGGATTCTCGCGACGCCCGCGCGCAGCGCCGCGGCGGCAAGCCGTGTCGCGTTGCGTGCGCTGATCGTGCGCGACCTTGTGGTGCTGCGCAAGCACTCCGTCGAGTTCGTGATCCGCACAGTGATCCAGCCCTTCCTGCTCGTGTTCGTCTTCCTCTATGTCTTTCCGAGCATCGGCCAGGGCGTGGGGGCAGGGCACGGCGCCGCCGCCGAATCGGGCTTTGCGACCGTGCTGGTTCCCGGCGTCGTCGGCATCTCGATCATGTTCCAGGGGATCCAGGCCGTGGCGCTGGCGCTCGCAACCGAGTTCGGCTACACGCGCGAGATCGAGGACCGCGTACAGGCGCCGTGTCCGATTTGGCTGGTGGCGCTGGCGAAGGTGCTGTCCGGCGCGACGCAAGGGCTTTTGGCTGCGCTGATCGTCTTCCCGATCGCGGCCGTCGTACACGCTCCCGGCGTGCATGCTCACCTGGCGGCGCACTGGGCGATCGTGGTCACCGTGATCCCGCTCGCCTGCGTGATGATGACCTCGCTCGGCCTGCTGCTCGGAACCGCGTTTGAGCCGCGCAACATCGGCTTGATGTTCGGCTTCGTCGTCCTGCCGATCACTTTCCTCGGCGGCACCTACTACCAATGGAGCAAACTGGCGGCGCTCAGCGTGGGCGGCGTCCACTGGCTGCAGATAATCGTCTTGGCGAACCCGCTGATCTACGTCAACGAGGGCCTTCGCGCCGGACTCACCTCCAACGCGAACAACATGCACCTCTATGTCGTCTACCCGGCGCTGATCGGCTTCAGCGCGCTGTTCCTGACGCTCGGGCTGCGCAACTTCCGAAGCCGCGTGCTGAGCTGAGGCGAGCGCGGCCTCGCCCGGTCGCCGGCGGCCTGCCGGCGCTCAGGCATCTCCAGCGCCTGTGCAGCGGCGGCGCGGCCGCGCCGATCAGCGGGAGCGAGCGAAGGCGCTTGCCCGGCGCCGTCGCTCTCGAGGCGGGAGGGCAGCCGGGCGAAGATCGCGTAGCAGCCCGACGACCGCGTGGCGCGCAGAACGGTCGGCCGCCGCGGGACGCTCGGGCACGCTCACGCGGGCGGCCGGCGCCATGACCCACGCACAGATGGAGGAACATTCGCCGCGCATGCCGAAACGCTCGATCTCACCACTGGTGCTGCGCACGCCGCGCCCGTCGCTCGCGCTCGGCGTGGGCGTAGCGCTGGCGGCCGTAGCAGCCGAGACGCTCGCAATCTACCCACTCGCGCACGTCGCGCCGGTGGTCTCGCTCGGCGTGGTCTATCTCGTCGGCGTGGTCTTCATTTCGACCTACTGGGGGATCCAGCTGGGCTTCGCCACGGCGCTCGCGAGCGCGCTGGCCTACAACTACTTCCACCTCCCGCCGGTCGGGCGCCTGACCCTGGCCGACGGACGCAACTGGGTCGCACTCGCCTCGTTCCTCGCCGTCGCCGCCGCGACCGGACTGGTTGCCGATCTCGCCCGCACCCGCGCGCAGGAGGCCGATCGGCGCCGCCGCGAAGCTGATCTTGCGACCGAGATGGCGCACACGCTGCTGGCCGGCGCCGAGCTCGACGACGCGCTCGCGGTGACCGCTCAGCGCCTGGCGGCGGCGATCGGCGCATCCTCCGCCGCGATCGAGCGCGGCATCGTCGGCGGCGACGATCGTCGTGCCACGTTTGCACTGCGCGAGGGCGAGCAGGTCATCGGCACGCTGGTGCTGCCCGCGGCCTTCGCTGCCGCCGATCGCGAGCGCATCGTCGAGCGCATCGTGCCGGCGCTGCAGTCGGTGCTCGCGGCCGCGCTGCACCGAGCCGAGTTGCAGGCCGAAGTGATAGAGACGGCTTCACTTCGGCGCAACGACGAGATGAAGACGGCGCTGCTGCGCTCGGTGTCCCACGACCTGCGTACGCCGCTGACCGCGATCCTCAGCGCTGCGGCGGCGCTTGACCCCGAGCATCCCGACGGCGAACAGGTCGGCGAGGTACGCGACGTTGTGCTGGCGGCCGCAACGCGTCTGGCGGCGCTGGTCGAGAAGCTGCTCGACCTCTCGCGGCTGCAATCGGGCGCCGCCGAACAGCACGTCGGCGCCTACTCGCTGGAGGAGGTGATCGGCGAGGCGGTTGAGCACGTCACTGGCGAGGCGACGCTGGTGCGGCTCTCACTCGACGAGGACCTGCCGCTGCTCGAGGGCGATGCCGGGCAACTCGAGCGCGCCTTCGCCAACCTGATCGAGAACGCCGTGCGCTACTCCGGCGGCAAACCCGTCTCGATCCGCGCCCGCGCGCTCGCGGGCCGGGTGCGCGTGCGCATCGTCGATCAGGGCCCGGGGATCCGCTCGGGCGAGCTCGAGCGGATCTTCATGCCCTTCTACCGCTCACCAGGCCAGCCGCTGTCGCACCAGGGCGCGGGCCTCGGCCTGGCGATCGCCAAGGGCTTCATCGAGGTCAACGGCGGCCGGATCTCGGTCGAGTCGCTGCCCGGGCAGGGCACCACCTTCGTCATCGAGTTTCCGCTGCACACAGCCACGCGCCAGGATGCGGCGGCCTGATGGCCGGCGAGCGCATCCTCGTCTGTGACGACGATCCGCAGATCCTGCGGGCGCTGCGCCTCGTGCTCCGCAGCGCGGGCTACGAGGTCCTGACCGCCGCGAGCGCCGAAGAGGCGCTCGATCGCGCCGCGATCGGCGGCCCACACGCTGCGATCGTCGACCTGATGCTGCCGGACCGCCCCGGGATCGAGGTCTGCCGGGAGCTTCGCGCCTGGAGTGAGCTTCCGATCATCGTGCTCTCAGCGGTGACCGACGAGGAGGCGAAGATCGAGGCTCTGCAGAGCGGCGCCGACGACTATGTGACCAAGCCGTTCGCTCCCGGCGAGCTTGTCGCCCGCGTCCAGGCGGTGCTGCGCCGCGCCGGCCGCGCCGCAGTCGAGCCGACGATCGAGGCCGACGGCCTCGTGATCGATCTCGCCGCCCATGCTGTGACCCTCGACGGCGAGGAGGTGCACCTGACGCCGCTGGAGTTCGCGCTGCTGCGCGCGCTGGCGGTGAATCGCGGCCTGCTGATGACGCATCGCAAGCTGCTGAGCGAGGTCTGGGGCCCAGAGTACGCCGATGCCACGCCGCTGCTTCGAACCCACATAGCCAACCTCCGCCGCAAGCTCGCTGCCGGGGCTGAGCGACCCCGCTTCATCCGCACCGACTCGGGCATCGGCTACCGCTTCACGGCGTGAGCCTGAAGTCGCTGCGCGCGCGGTGCTACCAGGTGCCGCCGACGCAGACGCTCTGACTGCCGGCGTTGGTGCACTGGCGGGTCATCTGACCGGTGTCCGTGCGGGTGATGCTGTAGGTGTCGCCGTTCGTCGACATGGCCGTCACCGTGTAGCTGTTGCCGGACTGGCCGGTGCCCGGCACCGACACGCTGTACAGCCAGGCGTTGCCGTTGCCGGTACTCGTCTGGATCGTGGTCTCGTAGCCCGCCAGGACCGAGGCGCTGTTACAGCTGGCGTAGAGCCCGCTGTGGTCGGTGGCGCACGTCTCCTCAGCGATCTGGGCGCTGTGGGCCAGCTCCTTCGCGGCGGCGTCGGAGGCTTTCGACTTCTGGTTCAGGAAGGACGGGACCGCGATCGCAGCGAGGATCCCGATGATCAGGATCACCACCAGTAGCTCGATCAGCGTGAAGCCTTCCTCCCGCAGGGGCTTGGAACGCGGCGACAGCTGCATTGCACCGCTATCGGCACCTCAGGGATTCAACGTGAGCGGTCCCGCAGGCGGCGGACGTTGGTTCGAGGGCGCCTGGACGTCGCCGTCCTGCGTCGCTCGCCGCGCCCGGCGCGCGACGCGTCCTGATCGGCGTTCGTTCCGGGCCGGATCACGATGATCTCGCCCGGGACGTTCTCCAGCAGCCAACTGATCTCGTCCGGCAGCAGGCCCGTGGTGCCGCTGTCGGCGGCCGTCACGACGGTCGTGTCGAAGCTCTCGTGCGCGACCAGTTCGCGGATCGCGTGGCGGTAGCTTCGGCCCCGTTCGATGCGAGAGTCGACTGTCACACCCGAGCGAGCCGCGCGTTGTTCGATCGCCTCGAGCAGCGGCAGCGCGCTGTCGCACGCCACCGGCAACGCTGCGTCGAGCGGCAGATGCATCGGCACCCGCGCCAGGAACGCCGGCACGAGCGTGGCGCCATCGATCTGCGCGATTCGCAGAGCTGCATCCAGCCCCCGCGCCGAGAGCTCGGTGCCCAGGAACGGGAAGAGGATCCGGCCGGCGGCGTGCGCCCGCGGGCCGTAGCCGCGTTGGCTGCGGCGTCGTTCGCGGGCCGCGTAGGCGACGAGCGCGACGACGACGAGCGCAAGGATCACAACGACGGCGATCATGTGCCACCGTCGGGTCGCTGCGTCCGGTCCGCGACGATCCGCAGATCGACCCCGGGCAGGGCTCGTAATATCTGAAACAACAGGGAGGGGCGGGTCAGGCGCTGCCAGCCGCTGCGCGGCGGCGGGGCTCCCATCAGGATGTAGGTCGTGCCGCGCTCCTGGGCGACGCGGGTGATCACGTCGATCATCACGTCGCCCTCCTCGACGAGCACGTGGGCTCCGAGCACCGACGCGAGCCGGCGCACGGCCGCGAGGTCGCTGCCGGCCTCCTCGCGCGCCCGCTGCCCGGACTTGACGACCCACAGCAGGTCGAGCTCGGCGCCGAGCCGCTGCGCCGAGCGCCACGCGCGACGCACCACACGCTGCGACTGTGGCGACAGCGTGATCAGCGCCAGCAGACGCTCGCCGACGGCCTGCGGCGCGGCAGTGGCAGCGAGGCGGTCCTCGCGCACCGAGCCGCCGGGGACAAGCCGCTTGGCTTCGACCTCCTGCGCGACCTGGCGCAGGGCGACCTCTCGCAGCGCCGAGAGGTTCTCGATCCGGAAGAAGTTGTTCAGCGCCGCCTCGATGCGGTCGGGCCGGTAGATCTTGCCCGCACGCAGGCGCTCGATCAGTGCCTCGGGGGGGATGTCGACGAGCACGAGCTCGTCGGCCTGCGCCAGCACCGAGTCGGGGATCGTCTCGCGCACGCGCGTCGAGGTGAGTTCCGCAACCTGATCGTTGAGGCTCTCGAGGTGCTGCACGTTGACGGTCGAGAAGACGTCGATCCCTGCCTCGAGCACGCTCTCCACATCCTCCCAGCGCTTCGCGTGCTCCACGCCCGCCGTATTGGTGTGGGCCAGCTCGTCGACCAGGCACAACTCCGGCGCGCGTGCGAGGATCGCCGGCAGGTCCATCTCATCGACCGGCGTGTCGCGGTAGGTGATCCGCCGGCGCGGGATGATCTCGAGCGCGCGTGCCAGATCCTCGGTCTCGCGGCGGCCGTGGGCCTCGAGATAGCCGACCACCACGTCGCGACCGCTCTCGAGTTCGCTGTAGCCCTCCTGCAGCATCCGGTAGGTCTTGCCGACCCCCGCGGCCATGCCGAGGAAGACGCGGTGCGATCCTCGGCGACGGGCAACGCTCACGGCCGGTGTCCGTCAGCCGCCGAGCAGGTTGTGGACGACGAGGTCGATCAGCTTGATCCCGATGAACGGGGCGATGATCCCGCCCAGGCCGTAGATCCAGAGGTTGCGCCGCAGCAGCGCGCTTGCTCCGATCGGGCGGTAGCGCACGCCGCGGAGCGACAGCGGGATCAGCAGTGGGATCACGAGCGCATTGAAGATGATCGCCGAAAGGATCGCCGAATTCGGCGTGCCAAGCGCCATGATGTTGAGGACGTGCAGTGGGCCTTTGGCGCTGCCGACGGCGTAGGTGGAGATGAAGATCGCCGGGAGGATCGCGAAGTACTTGGCGACGTCGTTGGCGATCGAGAATGTGGTCAGCGCTCCGCGTGTGATCAGCAGCTGCTTGCCGACCTCGACGATCTCGATCAGCTTCGTCGGGTTGGAGTCCAGGTCGACCATGTTCCCGGCCTCGCGCGCCGCCTGGGTGCCCGTGTTCATCGCCACGCCGACGTCGGCCTGGGCAAGAGCGGGGGCGTCGTTGGTGCCGTCGCCGGTCATCGCGACGAGCCGGCCGGCGGCCTGTTGCTCCTTGATCAGGGCGAGCTTGGCCTCGGGTGTGGCCTCCGCGAGGAAGTCGTCGACCCCCGACTCCTCGGCGATCTTGGCGGCGGTCAGGCGGTTGTCACCGGTGACCATGACGGTGCGGATGCCCATCGCCCGCAGCTGGTCGAAGCGTTCCTTCATTCCCTCCTTGATCGTGTCCTTGAGATAGACGACGCCGAGAACCTGGCTATCGCGGGCGACGGCCAGAGGAGTCCCGCCCTCGCGTCCGATGCGGTCGAGCTGGGCCTGAAGCTCCGGCGGCGCCTCGCCGCCCTCCTTGCGCGCGAACTCGATCACCGAGTCTCCGGCGCCCTTGCGCAACTGCTGGCCGTGCCAGTCGACGCCGCTCATGCGCGTCTGGGCGGTGAACGGCACGAAAGTCACGTCGGTGCCGGTCATGTCGTGCTCGCGGATGCCGTACTGCTTGGCGAGCACGACGATCGAGCGTCCCTCCGGGGTCTCGTCGGCCAGCGACGCGAGCTGGGCGACCTCCGCGAGCTCGGCCTCGGTGACACCCGGCATCGGTATGAACTCCGACGCCTGGCGGTTGCCGAGCGTGATCGTGCCCGTCTTGTCGAGCAGCAGGACGTCGATGTCGCCGGATGCCTCGACGGCGCGTCCCGAGAGCGCCAGCACATTGCGCCGGACGAGGCGGTCCATGCCGGCGATCCCGATCGCTGAAAGCAACGCGCCGATAGTGGTCGGGATCAGCGCGACCAGCAACGCGATCAGCGTCGTCTCGGAGATCGCCGTATGGGCGAACAGCCCGAACGGGCGCAGCGTCGCAACGACGATCATGAAGATCAGCGTGAGGCCGGCGAGCAGGATGTTGAGCGCGATCTCGTTTGGCGTCTTGCGCCGCTCGGCGCCCTCGACCAGCGCGATCATGCGGTCGAGGAACGACTTGCCGGGCTCCTGCGTGATCTCGACGAGGATCCGGTCCGAGGTCACGCGCGTGCCGCCCGTGACCGCGCTGCGATCGCCGCCGGACTCACGGATCACCGGCGCGGACTCGCCGGTGATCGCCGACTCGTCGACCGTCGCGATGCCCTCGATCACCGTGCCGTCTCCCGGGATCACCTCGCCGGCCACGACGACGACGACATCGCCGCGCGTGAGCTCGGCGGCCGGACGGGTGCTCCCGTCGCGCATCGTCGCGATCGTCTCCTTGCGCATCGAGCGCAGCGTGTCGGCCTGGGCGCGCCCGCGGCCTTCGGCGAAGGCCTCGGCCATGTTGGCGAAGATCACCGTCAGCCATAGCCAGATCGCGATCGTGAACGTGAACCACGAGGGCTCAGGGCCGCCGAGGGACTGGCCGCCGCCAAGCTGGATGAACCAGGTGATGGTCGTGATCAGGGCGCCGATCTCGACGACGAACATGACCGGGTTGCGAATCTGGACGCGAGGGTCGAGCTTGGCCAGGCTGTCCAGCAGCGCGCGCACGACGATGTCACGGCGGAACAGCGAGATTGCGCGCCGCTCGGAGGTTGCGGGTTGCGTTGACATCTGTTTACTTGCTCCCTGAGAGGCGGTCGAGGGCGAGGTTGAGTTCCAGTACGTCGACGCCGGGCTCGCCGAAGAAGCCGAGGCTGCGAGCGGTCGTGTACTTGGCCGCGAGGGCGTCTACGGTGCTCAGCGTGAGTCCGCGCACGGCGGCGACACGGTAGGCCTGGATCCTCGCGTTGGCCACCGATATGTCGGGGTCCACAGACGATGCCGAGTCGTCGACCGCGTCGACGGGGATCTGCGCCGCGCTGGTCAGGGCCGGGTCGTAGCGGCGCCCGCCCGGCGCCGTGTTCAGATCCATATAGGTCTGGATGTAGCCCTGGAAGGCGGTCAGCGTCGTCTTGCCGTTCGGGCCGAGGTTCGAGAACTCCGTCGCCGCATCGTTATCGCCGTTCACGGACGGACGCGTCTGGAAATAGCGCGGATCGGGCCGCGTCTGCGCGACGCCCTTGACGACCAGCCGCTTGCCGTTCTTCCCGATCACGGGCTCGTAGAACTGCTGGCCGATCAGGGCGGAGCCGACAACAACTCCGCCGCGCTTGATCAGCGACCCGTTCGCCTTGCCCGGGAAGATTCCCTGGCTGACGCCGAGGACGAGCAGCGGATACACGAGCCCGAGTAGGACGGTGAAGACGATCATCGAGAGGAACCCTGTGCGCAGGTCGCGTCGCATCAGTACAGGTGTCCTGTGAGCGCCTGGACGATCGGGCCGAGCAGCACCGCGGGGAAGAACGTGAGCGCGCCGACGAGGATGATCACGCCGATCAACAGCACGACGAACGTCGGATTGTCGGTGCGCATGGTGCCCAGGCCCGCTGGGCTGTAGCGCTTGCCGGCCAGTGCACCGCCGACGGCGAGCGCGAAGAGAATCGGGGCGTAGCGGGCGAACAGCATCGTGAAGCCGCCGAGCAGGTCGGCGAAGGTGACGCCATGCGAGCCGGCATTGCCGGCGGCCGGCTGGATGAAGCCGGTGTAGCCGGCGAATGCGGAGCCGTTGTTGTTGGCCTGCGAAAGGTAGGCGTAGAAGGTCTCGGAGAATCCCTGCGGGCCGGTGTTGTAGATCGACGCCCGTCCCGCCG
>Ga0302319_10008676_pt1 | contig 19727 bp, 20 predicted proteins | sample Bog_T0_2_FD_203319 | JGI IMG/M metagenome (GOLD analysis project Ga0302319, IMG submission 203319) | Peat permafrost microbial communities from Stordalen Mire near Abisko, Sweden - Bog_T0_2 | ecosystem: Environmental > Terrestrial > Soil > Wetlands > Peat | place: Sweden: Abisko, Stordalen Mire... | reverse complement strand
TGCTGAAAACTTTGGAGGAGCCGCCCGCGCATGTGAAGTTCATGTTCGCGACGACCGATCCTGAAAAAGTCCTCCCGACGATTCTTTCGCGCTGCCAGCGGTTCGACTTGCGCCGGATTCCAAGCGCACTCATCACCAAGCATCTCGTGCAGATTGCCAAGCAGGAGAAGGTGAAGATTGATGACGCCGCGCTTTACGCAATCGCGCGGGGCGCTGACGGTGGGATGCGCGACGCCGAGTCCACGCTGGATCAGCTCATCAGCTTCTGCGGCGACAAAATCGAGGAGCCGGATGTGCTCTCGATGTTCGGGCTTGCCGCCGAAAGCCAGATTTTGAAATTGAGCAAAGCCGTTCTCGCCGGCGAAATCCAAACCGCGCTCACGGAGCTGAACCAACTTGCGCAGAATGGAAAAGATCTGGGCCGGCTGCTTTCCGATTTGTTGAATCATTTCCGCAACCTGCTCATCTATCAGGTTTCGCGCGGCGATTTGAATCTGCTTGAAGTCTCCGAAGCCGAGGTCGCCGCGCTCAAAGAACAAGCCGCGCTGGCGAACACCGATGCCTTCACGCGCATCCTCGAAGTTTTTGCGGACACCGAGCTTCGCCTGCGCGACGCCGCCTCCAAGAAAATCATGGTTGAAGTCGCGTTGCTGAAAGCCATCGAAGCGCGCAACGCAATGCCGATTGACACCGTGTTGAAACAATTGAACCAGTTGCGCGGCGGCCAAAGCAGCACAGGTGTCCCGCCTGCGCAGTCACCGGCAGCGGAACGCCGGCCTCTGGCACGGCACGAACCCGAAGCCTCGCAACGACACGCCGGGCCGGAGACCGGCGCTCCAATCCCGGCAGCCGCCGCCATCTCCGCGGACTTGGCTGGACTTTGGACCAAGCTGGTGGAAGCCGTCAGCCGCGTCAGTCCGTTCATCCGGACTTACTTGCTGGAAGCCGCTCCGGTTTCGTTTGAGAATAACACCCTGGTCATCGGCTTCGATCCTGAATTTTCGGATCATCTTGCGCTGATTGACAATCCGCGCAACCACACCTTGTTGCAAACCAAGCTCGCGGAGATTGGCCATCCCAACGCGCAGATCAAATTCATCAAGGCGGACCTTCCGGCAGACCGCGTCCGGGTAATTTCCCCGACACCAGCCGCAACGTCGGCGGACGCACCGCCGGCAGCGCCAGCCCGTGAGAAATCAACACCCGCCGCCTTCAACAAAAGCGATTTCAAGAACGATCCGCTCATTCAAAAGGCGCTGGAAATATTCAAAGGCCAGATTGTCGAAGTCCGCGCCTGACATTACCCAGATCCCAGAACCAAAATCCCAGACCCAATTATGTCCAGCATCGGAAAACTCATGAAACAGGCTGCGCGAATGCAGCAGCAAATGGAAACCGTTCAGGCACAACTCGCCGCGCGCACCGTGGAAGCCACCAGCGGCGGCGGGGCCGTCAAGGCCGTCGCCAAATGCGACGGCTCGCTCGCCTCCATCAAGATTGACCCGCAGGCGCTCAATCCATCTGACGCGCAGTTGCTTGAAGACATGATTTTGACCGCCGCGAACCAGGCGCTTGGCCAGGCCAAGGACATCGCGAACGCCGAAATGGGCAAGGTCACGGCGGGGCTGAATCTGCCGGGGTTTGGGTGAAATGAAGAATGAAGAAGGCAGAATGAAGAAATCCATTTTCGGGCAAGGCGCGCCAGATTACTTTCTTCATTCTTCAATCTTCATTCTGCCTTGAACATGCTGCCCGATTCCATCACCGCTTTGATCGCCGCTTTGAACAAGCTGCCCGGCGTCGGGCCGCGTTCCGCCGAGCGCATGGCCTTGCACCTCGTCCAGTCGGACAGCGCGGCAGTCAGGCAGCTTGCCGACGCGATCCTTCAAGCCCGCGAAAGAATCCAGTTCTGCGCCACCTGCGGCGCGCTCACCGAGAAATCTCCCTGTCCCATTTGCGCCGATTCGCGCCGGGACGCCTCGCTCGTCTGCGTGGTCGAGCGCGCCGTGGACATATTGAGCATCGAGAAATCCAACGCCTTTCGCGGCAAGTTCCACGTTCTCGGCGGCCGGATTTCGCCGCTCGACGGCGTGGAACCGGAGGATTTGCGCATCGTGGAGCTTGAGAAACGCCTCGAACACGAACCCATCCGTGAGATTGTCATTGCCCTGGCCACTGACGTGGAAGGCGACGCCACCAGCGCGTATCTCGCGAAACGTCTGGCGCGCAGCGGACTCAAAATTTCGCGCATCGCTTACGGTTTGCCCGCCGGGAGTGGATTGGAATTTGCCGACGAACTCACCTTGAGCCGCGCGCTCGAAGGCCGCCGGGAAATGACGGGGCAATGACGAATGACTAAACCATAATGACCAAGGAACCTCAAATGACGAAACCCGAATTTCCACAGGACGCGGCAATGAATTTGTCATTTGGATTTGGTCATTCATTCGTCATTAGGATTTAGTCATTCGTCATTTAAGAAACACGCCGCCCCATTCAAATGAATTCTCCCGCCATCGTTTTCGATCTCGGCAAGGTTCTCGTGGACTTCGATTATTCGATTGCCGCCCGCAAGGTGGCCGCCCGCAGCACTAAATCGCTGCTCGACCTCGCTTTCCTTTTGAGCAGTTCGTCCTTGATAATCCAATACGAATGCGGCCTCGTCACGCGCCGGAAATTCTTTGAACAAATCCGCGACGCCGTCGGTTTTCAGGGCGACCTGGCGGAATTCGGCGGCTATTTCGCGGACATCTTCGCCGAAATTCCGCAGATGATTGCGTTGCACACGGAACTGCGGCGGCGCGGATTCAAAACCTATATTTTCTCCAACACCAACGACCTCGCCATCGAACACATCGAGCGGAATTTTCCCTTCTTCAAAAATTTCGATGGCTATATTTACTCCTGCGAAGTGGGCGCGATGAAGCCCGATGCGAAAATTTACGAGGCGATGGAGAAAATGTGCGGCCGCAACGGCGCGGACATCATTTATCTGGACGACCGGTCGGAAAATGTCCAAGCCGGTCTGGCGCGCGGCTGGCGGGCCATTCTGCATGAAACGCCGGAAAAATCGCGGACGGTTTTGGAAAATTTCAAATTGTTGCGGCATCCGGTGTGAGTCGGCTCCAACTTCCAAAAATGAGCGGACTCACGTCCGCTGCTACGAATCTTTGCGCGGCTTGAATTTCTGCAAGCCGACCTCGTGGGCAATGTCATCAAATTCCTCGCGGCTGACTTCTTCGAGCTGCTTGCCGCGCGACTTGAGCTTCTCGTTGATTTTGACGGCCTTCTCGGTCATTTGCGCGTGCGTTTCCTCCGAGCCGCCGACGAGCGCGAAATTCGGCCCGGTGGTCAGCCGTTTGTGGCCGTCGGAATCCAGTCCGACGCCCAGCATGATTGCTTTGCGTTTTCTCTTTTGCGGCGCGTTCGACATCAATCCAGCCTAAAGACCGCGCGCGGCGCGGTCAAGCCGCAGGCGTAATTTGCTGAAATAATCGAGGCCTGTCGGCAGCGCACCGTGTCTTTCAGTCGGAGCGCAATTTATCCAATTCGCATCCGTTGCCTAGTTGCCACGGGCGTTGGTCGGATCGTTCACGATGCCAATGAATAAAATGGAATCAGTGGCGCTGTCCGAAATCACAAACAGGAAAGGACGATCCACAATCATCTCAAACGGCTTGGGTGGCTCAATCTCTGCTCTCATTAAGGAAAGTGAAATACCCGTCACGGCAGCCGCCTCGGTTCCTTCTTCATCCACAGCCACATAACTCTTCTGTTTCACTTCGCTGATGAAGAGCGGTTCTTCGGCCATGGCCGAAAATTCCGCGCTGTTGGAAAAAGCGCGTTTCATTCCCAAGATTTCGAGCGGCCCGTTGAGGCGGACGGCATATTCCAGCTTGAACTTGGGCAGCATGAGAGTTCCTTGACGGTTATTGAAATCTGGCTCGATGTTGTTTTGCCAGTTCCCGCTGGTCTTGAAACTTTCAATCAACTTTTGCGGACTCGATGTTTTGGCGGGCAAAAAGACTTCCATCTGGAATCCACCGTTATAAAACAATCGCACGGCTTGAAAAGCGGCCGTTTCCTGATAATCGAATTTCCGGCTCTGCACCATTATCGGCGCGGACTTCGCCTGGCCGGAAGGCAAATGGAAATCGCGCGGCTTGGTCTGGCTTTTGTCAAATGGGGTCGTCCATTTGCCCTTGAAATAGATCGCATTGGCCAGAATAACCCTCGTCATCGGGTCGAAAGGATACTGCACGATGTCCTTGATTCTGCCCTGCGTCTGTTTGCCGGTCCAATTGTTGATTGTTTGGGCGGAACTTGGCTGGTCAAAATCCACTGCCGCCAGTTCCGCCTGAAAAAAGTTTTTGTTGTCGGCAACAAAAGCCGGCTTCAAATGAAATCCCTGCTTGAACCAGATGCCGTCGGCAAGATTTAGCGTCACATTCGTGCGCGAAGCGAGTTGCTGATTCAGTTCCTTGAAGGATTCGTTCAACGTGGCCGGAGACAAACCGGTGGTATGGAGAACTTGTTGCATTTCCGACTTCGTCTGGCCCGCCGCGCCGTTTTCAACCATCTGCAACGCGCTTGAAACACTGAAGGGCGAAAAGAAGACATTGGCGTCCGGCTGCCCCGCCGTGATTTGCCCAATCAAATCAAAGGCAAAACCGGCGTTAGCGGTCGCGAGCTGTTGTTGGTCGGCCTCCGCAGCGGCGGCCATCTTCTGGCTGGCAAACAATGTGAGAACCGCAAACAGAATGCTCCGGCTGATTTTGGAAAGGGATTTCAAATTCATAACCGATTTATTTCATATTGCGATACGGGCGCAAGCTTTTTTAACGGTTACTTCGGCTTGCGCTAAAAATCGGCGCTGCGTTTCAGAGTCGCGGATTGAATTTTGATTCGCGCTTGAGCTGCTCCCACAATTTTTTCTCCGCGTCGGTGATTTTTGAAGGCACTACAATCCGGGTGACGACGAAGAGGTCGCCGTGGCTGTTGTCGCGCGCGGCGAGGCCGCGGCCGCGCACGCGGAGTTTCTGGCCGCTTTGGGTTCCGGCGGGGATTTTGATGCTGACCCGGCCATCGAGGGCGGGCACGGAAATTTCAGTGCCCAGCACCGCCTCCCACGGGGCGAGTTCCGCCTCGTAAATCAGGTCGTGGCCATCCACGTCGAAGTCGGGATGTTTCGCGAGCCGGACGCGCAGGAAAAGATCGCCGGCTTCGCCGCCGCCGCTGCCGGCATCGCCGCGTCCGGGCACGCGCAGCTTCTGGCCCTCGGTGACTCCGGGCGGGATTTTGACCTGACAGGTATCGGTCTTGACGGAACGGCCCGATGGACGGCGGACGGTGACGGAACGAATCGAGCCGCGCATGGCTTCCTCCAGCGTGACCATGATGTCGCCTTCAATGTCGGTGCCGCGTTCGGCATATTCCTCCGCTGGCTGAAAGCCGGGCTGCCTGCCAAAACCGCCGCCGCGCATCCGCGAGCCGAAAATCTGCTCGAAGAAATCGCTGAAGCCGGTGCCACCAAATTGGAATTCAACATCTTCGCCGCCCTGGCCGCGTCCGCGAAAGCCGTGGCCGCCGGGAAATCCTTCATGGCCGGGCGGCGGACGGAATTCCGCGCCGGATTTCCAGTTGGCGCCCAGTTCGTCGTATTTCTTGCGTTTGGCCGGGTCGGAAAGGACTTCGTAGGCCTCGTTGATTTCCTTGAATTTTTCCTCGGCGCGTTTTTTGTCCTTGGCCACGTCGGGATGAAATTCGCGGGCGAGTTTGCGGAAGGACTTTTTGATTTCGCCCTCCTTTGCGGTGCGCGGGACGCCGAGGGTTTCGTAATAATCTTTGTATTGAACAGGCATTGAAATTTATGATTTACGATTTTTGACGCATGATTGCTTCACCAGCCATTGGCAACCGGCGCATTTCCAATCATCAATCATTAATCATGGATCACAAATTATTTGGTTCGCTTGGTGTTGTCCACGCTCAAGTAGCTCGTGCCGGCAACGCCGTCATCACCGCGCCGCCAGACTTTGATCAGAATCCGCCTGCCCTTGGCCTGCTCGCAAAGGTTGAGCGCGTCCTTGTCACTGGTGACCGGGTTGCGATTGATTTCAACAATGACATCTTTCGGCTGCAGGCCGGCATCGGCGGCATTTGAATTTTCATCCACGTCGGTGACGAGCGCGCCCTTCACATTGTCAGGAACCTTCAATTGCCTGCGGGCGTCTGAATTCAAATCATCCAATATCACGCCGTCGAGGGCATTCGCGGTGGCGGAATTGGTGGAGTTTTGCCCGTTCGTGTTTTGCGTGACGCTGTCCGGCAATTGGCCCAGGCTGACGGTGACGGCTTTTTGCACCCCGTTGCGAATCAACTTCACGACGGCGTTGGAGCCGGGCGCGGAATCGGCAACGGCCAGTTGCAGGCTGTGGCTGTCATCCACCTCCTTGCCGTTGAAGGCAACGATGACATCACCGGATTTGATGCCGGCCTTGCCTGCCGGACCGTCGGACATCACATCGTCCACCAACACGCCGTTCTGGCTGGACAAATTAAAATGCTGGGCGAGGTCGGCAGTGATGTCCTGCATCCGGACGCCCAGATAACCGCGCGTGACCTTGCCGCCGCTAATGAGTCGTTCCATGACCTGCCGCGCGCGGTTGACGGGCACGGCGAAACCAATGCCTTCGTTTCCCTCCGAACTGCTTTCGATCATGGTGTTGATGCCGATGAGCCGGCCCTCGGCATCCACCAGCGCGCCGCCGGAATTTCCCGGATTGATGGCGGCATCCGTCTGGATGAAATCCTGGATGGAGTAGCCCTGGTCGGGCATGCCGACGTTGCTGCGTCCCAGCGCGCTGACAATACCCATCGTCACGGTCTCGCCCACGTCAAACGGATCGCCGATGGCGAGCACGACATCGCCCACTTCGAGTTGATCGCTGTTGCCGAGGGTGATGGCGGGCAGGCCGGTGGCGTCAATCTTCAGCACGGCCACGTCCGTAGGCGGATCGTTTCCAACCACTTTGGCGGTGTATTCCTTCTTGTTGTTGGGAACCGCCACCTTGATTTCGTCCATGCCGTCCACCACATGATTGGCGGTCAAAATATATCCGTCGGGAGAAATGATGATTCCGGAGCCAAGGCTTTCTTCCCGGTGCGTAACATCGCGCTGACCGCCGCCTCTGCCGGAAGGAGGATCGCCAAAGAACTGGCGGAAGAGCGGGTCGTTGAACATGGGATTTCGATAGATGCGTTCGTGGACGATGTGCGTGGAAAAAATGTTGACGACGCTCGGCGCGGCCTTTTTGACGACGGGCGCGAAGCTGGTGACGGCTTTGGCGTCGCGGACAATGGGCGATGTGTCCACGCTGATGACCGGGGCGGCGTCCTTGGCCCGCGCGCTGAAATAAAACAAAGCGACCACTGCCAGCGCGCCGGTCAGCGCCGCAAAAAATCGAACCATTGGTTTAGGGAGTCTGTTCATAAGCGTATTTGCAAATCATCCAATCCTTGGAACTTGGACAGCGCCGGGGGGCAGGCTGTTCAAAACGACCGGTCATTTTGCCGCGTTGGTTTGCGCCTGCTGGTATTTCTGCACGTCCTCGGGCTTGATGATTTCGATCTTCGCGCCCTTGCTCATTTCCTCGGCGGACGGCACCTTGACAATATCGCTGGTGAGCGGTGGGTTGGCGGGCGGCGGCGGCGGCGCGGACGCCGGCTGCGGGTTCGGATGTTGAACCGTGAGGATTTCGATCTCCATGATCAGCGCGGCGCCGGGCGGAATGCGGGGGGACATGCCAGCCTGTCCGAAGGCGAGTTCGGCCGGGATGAACAATTGCCACTTGGAACCGGTTTTCATGAGCTTGAGCGCCTCGTTCCAACCGCGCACGGAGATATGACCGATGGTGAGCTGAAGTGGTTTGCCGTCCTTGGCCGAATTGCCGAATTCCGTGCCGTTAACCAAAGTGCCGCGATAATTCACCGTCACCGTGTCTTCGTCGCCGGGCGTCTCGCCGTTGCCTGCGGTGATGACTTTGTATTGCAATCCGTCCGGCAGGGTGAGGACGCCGGGCTGGGTTTTATTTCGCGCGAGAAAGGCTTCGCTTTCAGCTTTGTTTTTGCCCAGCACGTCTTCACGCATTTTCTGCTGCCGGTCTGCCAGCGCCTTCTCGAATGTGACGATGAGAGTTTGCACGTCCTGCCGGCTCATCAGCGTCGGCCCGCCGGATTGGCCGTCCTTCAATCCGCGCAGGACCAAATCCGGGTCCACGTCCACGCCCTGTTCCTTCCAGCGGTTGGCGAACATCATGCCGATGGCGTAGCTCAAGCGCGATTTCTCATCGGTCAATACCACGTTCGTGCCGTCGGCCAGCAGCGGCGCGACGGCGCTCAAAAAAAATGCCACAATCAATCCGGTCTTTTTCATAACTTCGATTTTCAGACGGCTATTGTCGGAATTCGGTTCAAAATTGCAATCCACTTTTCCAACCCAATCAACCCCCGAGTTGACTCAAATTAAATGTTACTTTGGGTGGGAGGTGGACGAGGGGTCTGCCGATACGTTGACTCATATTCATGGTTACCGAAGAACTGACTATGAGCATGACCTCCAAACGCGAGTATCTGGCGAAGAGACACGGCCGTTAGCAACGCGCCGGTCGTCCGCACAAGAGCCGCATTCTCGACGAGTTTTGCCTCAACTGCGGGTATCATCGCAAAGCCGCCCTGCGGCTGCTGAACCGTCCGCTGGGCGGCCGGGTTCGTAAACGATCCGGCCCGAAAGTCATCTGTGATCCGGCCGAATTGCTGCCGGTGCTCAAGGCGGTGTGGCTGGCGAGCGATCAATTGTGCAGCAAACTCCTCAAACCCGCCCTGCCGGTCTGGCTCGAACACCATCAGCGGCGCTCCGCGCCGCTGCCCGCTGCTTTTAAGAAAAAACTGCTGGAAGTTGAGTCCTGCGCAAATTGACCGCCGGCTCAAGCCCGTGCGCGTCCGGTATCCGCGCAAAGGGCTTTGCGCCACCCGCCCCGGCACGTTGTTGCGACGGCAGGTGCCAACCCGCGGCGGTCCGCCCGACACGGCCAAACCCGGTTCGGTCGAGGCCGACACCGTGGCCCACTGCGGCGACCCCACGGCGGGTGATTACGTCAATTCCCTCACGTTCACCGAGCTGTTCAGCGGGTGGACGGAGAACCGTGCCGTCTGGAACAAGAGCAGCCATGCCATCCTCGGCCAGCTCAAGGAGCTTGAAAACACCGTTCCTTTCCAGATGAAGAACTGCCACGCCGACAACGGGACGGAGTTTCTGAACTGGGCGCTCTATGAGCACATGACCGGACGGAAGATGCAGGTGCCCTTCACCCGCAGCCGCGCCTATCGCAAGAACGACAACGCCCATTGCGAACAGAAGAACTGGACGCACGTCCGCCAGCTCTTCGGGCACGAACGGTTCGAGCATCCCCAACTGGTGGCGTTGATGAACGACCTCTACGCCCAGGAGTGGAGCCGGTTCACCAACCACTTCAAGCCAACCTTCAAGCTGTTGAAGCGGGACAAACGCGGATGCAGGACGGTGCGGGTTTACGAGCCGGTCCCGCAAACCCCGTATCAACGGCTGCCGGGCAGTCCCGACATTGATGAAGCGACCAAGCCCCGGCTGCGCCAGGAGCACGCAGGACTGGATCCCTTCGAATTGAAGAAAAACATTGAACGAAAACTCAAGAACTTCTTCACTGTCCTCGGTAACAGGAATCGTGAGTCAACCAAGTCCTGACGGCTCCAGCCTTCGGTAACATTTTGCCGTGAGTCAACTCGTGCGTCCGGATTGGGGAAACATCGCCGCTTTCCTACTCGCCGCCTTCCATGTGGCAATACATTGTTTGCAGCGCGATTTTTCCCGGCCCGGTGAACCGGTTCCAGACGAGTTGTCCCGCGCTGGCGAACAAGCCGGTCGAAAGCCGCTGGAACATTGTCTGCATCTGCACCGTGCGCTCCTTGTAAATCCAGCCGCCCGGTTCGATGTCAATCTGCTCGCCCGGCGCGAGTGTCACTTCAAACACATTGCCGAAACCGTGCAGCCAGAGTATGCCTTCGTGCGCCGGACACGAAAACGTGTCAATGAAAAATCCCGTTCCGCCCAGCAGCATGTTTGCCGCACCTTTGACGCGCGAGAAGGTGTATTCCACGTTGTCCGTCGCCGCCAGCCATTGATGTTCCCGCGCGTCCACGCTCATGCCGGGTTTCAGATGCAGGCCGAACACGTGGCCCGCTCCGTCGCGGCTGAACGCGATGCGTCCCGGCCCGTTCGCGCCGGTCAGCATGAACGGCATTCCCGCGATCATCCGCTTGAAGCCGCCTTTCATCGGGCGCAACGCGATTTGCACCGCCGGATCCTTCCAGAGCAAAATGTGATGCTCGAAATAAACGCCGGTGTTGCTCAACTCCAGATGCAACGCCGGCACCAGTTCGCCTTCGATGTGATAAGTGACGCCGCCGAAGGTTTCGTTCTGCACGTTGGTGGTCAATTGGACGGGGACAGGCATAATTTTGATTTGGTTGATGGTTAAAGTTCGGACGGATTTGAACGCGGGCTTGCTCCGCCGTCAAGATTTTCCCGAAGCAACAAAGCCATTTGTGGCAACGTCGTCACCTTGAAATGAGAACTTTGTATTGGTAGGGCAGCTCACGGTCCTTGCCGGCCGGCAATTTGAATTCCCACTCAATCTCGCTGTTGGAATTCACCGAAGTCAGGTTGCGCGCCACCTTCGTCGCCTTGCCGTCCGGCGATTCGAGCACTTCGCCCACGACCGACTTCCGAACCAGCATGTTGATCTCCGTGCTTTTCCAGTTCGTGAGCTTGAGTTTGCCCGCCACCGTGACTTCGTCATAGTTGCGGCCGGCGATGTTGACCTGGGTGCGCGTGGTTTCGGTCTGCGATTGTTCGGCGCTCACATCGGTGGCGACGGTCAGCTTGAGGAAACTGCGCCCGCCCGGCGGGGTGTAGCCGAGCGTGTCTTGCGCGACCGGCAGCGTGCCGTTCAATGCGAACGCCGGCGCGGTCGTCCACGGCTGCTGGCTGGTGTTCTCCAGGCGCAGGACATGCCAGACCTGATTTTCCGGCGCGCTCTGCTGGTTGAGCCGGTAACCGCGGTCGTCCACGTTCATGCTGTCGGGAATTTCCCATTGGTAAATGTGCTCGTAAGGGGCGGACATTTTCAAAAGGCTGAACGAAGCCCGGTCGCCCTTCTTCAGCGTGACGCCGTTTTTGTGGTAGAAATAAAGGTCTTCGCCCTGCTCGCCCGGCGTCTGTTGCCCGGCGGAATATCCGCCACCGGGAGAAACGGACGCATCGTAATCGCCGCTATTGTTATTGTAATTGCCATTGTAAGCCACGGATTGCGCCATGACATTGGCGAAGCGCCCGGCCCGCGCGCTGCCGCCGGCGGCCAGCGCCTGCACAAAGCCCGCCACGTTTTGCTGGAGTGAAATTGGCGAGAGCACGTCGGCAAAGGAGAAGTTCGGATATCCGACCACGAACGAAACATCCGCGTTGTCCAAATCCTCCATGTCGTTGGCGAACACCGCGTCCAGTTCGATGTCGGCCTGCTTCTCGTCGGCGATGTTGATGCGATAGCTGGGACTCCAGACGATGCCTTTCTCCAGGCCGGCGACGGTGATTTCCGCGCGCGCCGGATTGCCGCTGACATGAATTTTGGTGCGGGCCAGTTCCTGCTCGACGCTGGTGCGCACATTGGCGTCGTCGAGAATTTCCAGCGACAGAACCGAAGCCTTCGGCAGCGAGAGCAGCGAGGAACGGCCGCCGGTGGTGGTGACGCCAAGCAAAACAATTTCGCCGCGCGCGGGTTCCGCGCCGGGCGGGCGATAGGAATTGTAGGGCGATGGATTCGGCGGCGTGACGGCATTGTCGTCCGGTTTGCGATCCGCCGGCACGGCAAGCAATTTGCCTTCGGCGGACTTGGGTGTCGTGCCGGATTCGTAAGTCAGGATGACATGGTGTCCGACATTCGCCGCGAGCAGTTCATTCATGCTGACGGCTTCGGTGTCTTCGGCGACCTTTTCCTTGTAGGCGATGACGTCCGTGACCGGCCCGGACTTGCTCGTGGTGCCAATCCACAGGCTGCCGAGCGATGCGGGCGGAAGTTGATCCATGCGGACCCAGCCGTCCTTGAGTGGCGTGTCTCCGGCCTTCAGGACGAAAGCCAGCCCGTTCTTGAAGGCGGCCACGGTTTTCACCCTGGGTTGCAACACCGGCAAGTCGTTGGTGCCAGCTTTCGCCGGAGCGTTGCGGGCGGCAATTGTCAAACCGATGACCAGCAGCGATGTGAGGGATTTTCTATTCATATGAATTGTTTTGATGCCATAATTCTGCCTGACAGCGCAATGGAATTGTCAACGTCATGTCAAAGATTTGTAAAAGAATTGTAATTCCGGCCCGGTGGCGCATTTGCCATGTCGCGGAAAAGCTGCTTTAATCTGGAACATGAATTCTTTCATTCAACGCGGCGAACTCCGCGACCTTTACGACAAGGTCGTCGCCGGCGAACGCATTTCCGAAGCCGACGCGCTGCGGCTGTTTGAATCGAAGGACTTGAACGCCGTCGGCGCCATCGCGGATTTCGCGCGGCAGAAAAAAACCGGCAACAACCGCGCCAGCTACATCATCAACCGCTACATCAACTACTCGAATTATTGCATCCTGTCGTGCCAGTTCTGCTCGTTCGCGCGCAAGAAGCGCGACGCCGACGGTTTCGAACTGTCCACGGAACAGATTGTCGAAAAGGCGCGCGAGGCCTTGAAGCTCGGCATCACGGAATTGCACATCGTCGGCGGGCTGCACCCATCGCTGCCGTTCAGCTATTACACCGACATGCTCAAGGCGCTAAAGGCGCTGGATTCCGATGGTAGGGCTGCGCTGCCGCGCGGCCAGGACGACCAGCAGGTCGTCCCTACCAATAAGTTGCATCTCAAATGTTTCACCGCGATTGAAATTCTCCATCTCGCCTGGCTCGCTAAAAAATCCGTCGAGCAGACGTTGATTGAATTGAAGGCCGCCGGTCTTGATTCGCTCACCGGCGGCGGCGCGGAAATTTTCCGCAAGGAAGTCCGCAGCGCCATCGCCCGCGGCAAGGAATCCGCCGAGGAATATCTGGACGTCCACCGCACCTGGCACCGGCTCGGCGGGCGCAGCACCTGCACCATGCTTTACGGCCACGTCGAGAGCCTGGCCGACCGCGTGGATCATCTGCGGCAATTGCGCGCGTTGCAGGACGAGACGCGCGGCTTCACCGGCTTCGTGCCGCTGGCCTATCAGCCGGAGGACAACGACATTCCGGTGAAAAATCCGCCGACCGGCTTCGATTCGCTGCGCACCATCGCTGTCAGCCGGATTTATCTCGACAACTTTCCGCACATTACCGCGTATTGGGTTGGCCTCGGGCTGAAGCTGGCGCAGGTGGCGTTGAGCTACGGCGCGGACGATTTGCACGGCACCATTATCGAGGAACACATCTTCCACATGGCCGGCGCGACCTCGCCGCAATTGCAAACCGAGGCGGAAATGCTCAAAGCCATCCGCGAAGCCGGCCGCACTCCCGTCCAGCGCAATACTTTTTACGAACCGATCAAGATTCTGGAAAACGCGCCTGCTCCTGACGCAACGGAAAATGCCGCGCGCTCGAAATTGCTGGAAGACAATCTGGCATCGGCATGAAACACCGACTATGACCTCGCTTGATCAAGTTCAATTTTGTGTTGCCGATGTTTGGCATAAGACAAGGGATTCATCGAGGGAATTTCCCGAACTGTTTCGCAATGGGGAGCCTAAATATCCTCTTCCATTCTGGTTCCAGCCCAAGCGACCGCAGAAATCCGGCGTGAGTGGTTGAAAATGTGCGAGCGAACGCAGATTCACTGAATGCCATTCTTGAAATAAAAGTCTGGCGCTTTATCCAAATACCGTATGGCCGTGTCAGGTTGATTCTGCAATTCGTCCCACCGGGATGGCAGAAAATCGCAGACGAATATCTGAAACTCGGTTGAATTCTCCGCTACTGTAACCGCTTAAAAATCGCTTTGTGCTGCTGCTTTTCTCCCGGCGCGGTCACGGCCACGTCCATCTTGTCGCCGTGAATTTGGATTTCGCAACTGACTGAAATCGCCGGCTGATTTGTATCGCCGGTGTTAATTTGCAGATTTATGTGGCTGCCGTCCGTGAAAGTGTATGTGCCGGTCGTTTCTTGTTCGAGAGTATGTGTGTTTCCCGGCGGCCCGGCGGTGATGTCCTCGGTGGTGATGACCGTGCCGTCTTTGCGGAATTCAACCCGCTCTTTCGACCCCTGCACCTGCCATTTTCCGATGATGGCCGCGCTTGACTTCTTTGAGCAGGACGACAGACCCAGGGCCGCACAGCAACTAAACAGTGCAACGATCAGCAAAGCGGAAAACCGATTGCGCTTAAAGGATGGATTGTTCATGGGATTTATTCCTCATCGAACTTCCGTTTGACGAGGGCTTCGAGTTCGACGATGGCCTGGGGTGCGTCCGCGCCGCGGACGTGCAGTGTCAGTTTGCTGCCGGGGCCGGCGGCCAGCATCATCAAACCCATGATGCTCTTGCCGTTTATTTTTTCGCCGTCCTTCTCCACAAAAATTTCGCACGCAAACCGGTTGGCCGTCTTGACGAACAGGGCGGCGGGCCGGGCGTGGATGCCCAGCTTGTTGGCAATGGTCAGCTCCTTGGTGAGGAACTCGTTGTCCGGCAGTTTTTTCGCGCTCATCAACTTGCTCTTGCATTCTAAACGAACGGACGCCATTCCACCACTGAATTTCTCACTTTGCCGGCGGCGGGCTGCCCGGACTCATGTGGGCAATCAGCCGGTCGTTCAATTCCTGCGCGGCGTTGTAGCCGGCCAGTTTCAGCTTGGTTTGAAATGCCGCGACCTCGATCAGCCGCGCCAGATCCCGTCCCGGCCGCACGGGAATAATGATGTGCGGAATGTCCACGCCGAGCACCTTGACGAATTCCTGTTCGATGCCGATCCGGTCCACTTCGCTGACTTCGCTCCAGGCTTTGAGGGTGACAACGAGATCGAGCTGCTTTTCCTGGCGGATGCTTTTGACGCCGAACATGGCGGCGACGTTGATGATGCCGATGCCCCGGATTTCCATGTGGTTGCGCGTCAGTTCGGAACTGGTGCCGACAACATCGCGCCCGTCCAGAAGCGTCACCCGCGTCACATCATCGGACACGAGACTGTAACCGCGTTCGATGAGCGCCAGCACGGCCTCGCTTTTGCCGATGCCGCTTTCGCCGCGGATCAGCACGCCCACGCCGAGGATGTCCACCATGCTGCCCAGCTCGGTGCCGCGCGGCGCGAACATCATTTCCAGCGCGAGCGTCGCGGCGTTGATGAACTTCATCGTCACCAGCGGCGTTTGGAAAATCGGCACGCCGGCCCGGGCGGCCGCGTCCAAAAATTCCCGGTCCGGCCGCAGGCTGCGGTTGAAGACGAAACACGGGATTTTGAAGGCGAACAGGTCGGCGCAGTGTTTTTCACGTTCCGCGGGTGAAAGCGACCGCAGGAAATGCACCTCCGCGTGACCGACGGCCTGGACGCGTTTGAAGGCAAAGTAGCGCGTGAACCCGCTCAACGCCAGACCGGGGCGGTTCACCGTCGGCTCGCGGATGACGCGCTGGAGTTTTTTCTCGCCGGCCACCAGGCGCATTTGCAGCGCGGCGCCGTGCGTCTTGAAAAATTGTTCGACCGTGACGGATGGGTGCGCCATTGAATGAGTTTTTAGTTCTTAATTTTGAATTGTGAGTCGAATCTTTGCGGCCGTCCAACTTAAAATTAAAAACTCAAAACTCAAAATTACAGGTTAAACTCCGGTCCCAGGTAAATTTCCCGCGCCTTCGCGTCGTTCGCCAGAAATTCCGCCGAACCCTCCACCAGCACCTGGCCTTTGTGGATGATGTAGCCGCGGTCAATCAGCTTCAAGGTCTCGCGCACGTTGTGGTCGGTGATCAAAATGCCCAGCCCGCGCTCCTTGAGCCGCCGCACAATTTTCTGCACCTCATAAACCGCAATCGGGTCAATGCCGCTGAACGGCTCGTCCAGCAGCAGCATTTTCGGGCTGGTCACCAGCGCGCGGGTGATTTCCAGCCGCCGTTTCTCGCCGCCGCTGATTTGATACGCCATGCTTTTGGCGATGGGCGTCAAATCCAGCTCTTCCAGCAGATATTTCAGCCGCACCGCGCGCTCGGTCGCCGACAGCTTGCACGTTTCCAGAATGGCCAGGATGTTTTGCTCCACCGTCAGCTTGCGGAAAACCGACGGCTCCTGCGTGAGATAACCGATGCCCAGCCGAGCGCGCTGGTGCATCGGCAGCGGCGCGATGTCGCGACCGGCGAACTTCACGGCGCCCTCGTCCGGCTTCACGATGCCGACGACCATGTTGAACGTCGTCGTCTTGCCCGCGCCGTTCGGACCGAGCAGCCCGACGATTTCGCCCGCGCCCACGGCGACCGAAACGCCGTCCACCACGCGCCGGCCATGATACGCCTTTACCAGGTTTTCCGTGGCGAGCAGCATTTGTTTTGTGCCAGTCGTAGCCGGAGGACTGATTACAACTTTCTGCAAATTAGGTTGAGAAGGCGGTTCACTCATGGCTGCTAATTCTTCGGCGGTGAGTTTGTGTTCGCCGGTGCGGCATTGAGGTTTGGGCTGAAGTGGTAATTGCCGGAGAAATGGAAGCCGTTGTTCGCGCGATCCCAGACAATGACATCGGCCGTATTCGTGCCTTGAGCAATTTCCACCTGCGGCTGCGGATTGCCGGTAAGTGTGACCGTTTCATTCGTCACCGCATCCTTCACCTGAAAATCGTAAACCGCCTTGGCGCTCGTCGCGTGAACGGGCTGGCCTTTTGAATCCACCGCATCCATCACCACGTTCGTCTCGGCGACAATGTGGTTCACGCGCCCGCCCGACGGCGGCAAATCCGCGATGAGCAGCGCGCAAGTCAATTTCATGTTCGGATCGCTCACGCGGACATTTCCGAAATAAGTCACCGTGTGCCCGTTCCCGTCAAAAACCGCGCTGTCCGAATGAATATCCGTCACGCGCAGCAATTGGGACGTGGCATTCGTGTCCGACTGGGCGCGTGCCGCCATGCTGGCGGTCACAGTTATCAAGGCGATGAGGTAAATAGTTTTCACAAGCCAGTGTTCATTTCCGGTCCGGTTTCAATCACCGTGTGGACATGGTTCGAGATGGTGAGGAAGGAATCCTCCTGCCGCCACAAAAATCCGTCGCCCTCGGTGCGGATTTTTCCGTCGCCGTTCTGCAATTTAAGGTGTCCCGCCGAAGTCGCCGTGAATTGCTGCGTGTCATAAACACATTCCGGCGCCTCGACGACGGCCTGCGGGCTGCCGTTCGTGTTGAAGGTTTCCAGCTTGAGCTGTTGAATGACGAGCAGGCCGCCCGGTTCCGGCTGCGCCGACGCGCCGGACAGCCGCGACTTCATCTGCTGCTGGAGCGGCGCCGGGTAATATTCAACCGAGGTGAAGCCTTGGTCGCGACTCGCGGCGACCGGCTGCGCCAGCCCGTGCGTGGCGAAAAAAAACAAAGCCGCAAAAACGGACAAAACCGGGATGGAACTGGACCATTTCATTTTCATTTTCGATAGACGGCAATGACCGGCTCCCAGTTTCCCTGCGCCTGCAAAATCATTTCCACGGCCTCGCGCACCGCGCCGCGTCCGCCCGCCGCGCGCGTGACGAAATCCGCCGCCGCCTTTGCCTCCGGCCGCGCGTCGGCCACCGCCACGCCGAAACCGGCGCGCGCCAGCGGCCCCAAATCCACCACGTCGTCGCCGACGAAACAGACCTCGTCCCAACTGATTTTTTCCCGCGCCAAAAGTTTCTCCACCGCGCCGGTCTTGCTCAATTTGTCGCCCTGCTGGACAAGAAAATCAATCTTCAATTCCTTCGCGCGCATTTTCGTCGCCAGCGACGGGCGCGCCGAGACCCAGCCGATCTTCAAGCCCGCGCGCCGCGCCAGCACCATGCCGAGGCCGTCGCGGATGTTGAACCGTTTGAACTCGCGCTCGCCGCCGATGAAGATCGAGCCGTCCGTCAGCACGCCGTCCACGTCGCACAGAAATAATTTTATCCGGCGAAGTCGCGCGCGAAGTTGCGGGGAAATTTTAGCTGGCATGGTCAATTTCTAAAACGAGGATGGAAGATGGAGGATGGAAAAAACCTGCGCGTGGAAATCACCGCCATCTTCCATCCTCCATCTTCAATCTTCGTTTTCATTTCACGGCGTTGAAGACTTTGAGCAGCCCTTTGAGCAGCGCGGGCATATCCGCCAGCGGAATCATGTTCGGGCCGTCGCTCAACGCCTGGTCCGGCGTCGGATGTGTCTCGATGAACAGGCCGTTCGCGCCCGCCGCCAGCGCCGCGCGCGCCAGCACCGGCGCGAACTCGCGCTGCCCGCTGGATTTGTCGCCGCCGCCGCCGGGCAATTGCACCGAATGCGTCGCGTCGAACACCACCGGACAGCCAAACGATTTCATGATGGGAATCGAGCGCAGGTCAGCCACCAGATTGTTGTAGCCGAACGTCGTGCCGCGCTCGGTGAGGAGGATTTTCTTTGCGCCCGCGCGCCGGGCCTTGGCCACCACCTGGCCCATTTCCGCCGGAGACAGGAATTGCCCTTTCTTGATGTTGACAATCTGGCCGGTGGCGGCGGCGGCTTCGATCAAATCCGTCTGCCGGCAAAGGAACGCGGGGATTTGCAAAATGTCCACGACCTCGCCGGCGATGGCGGCCTGTGTTTCCGTGTGAACATCCGTCAGCACCGGCGCGCCAAATTCCGCGCGGACCTTGCCCAATATTTCCAGGCCGCGTTCCAGCCCGATGCCGCGAAACGATTTGCCGGAGGTGCGGTTGGCCTTGTCGAAGCTGGCCTTGAAGACGTAGAAAATGCCGAGCGCGGCGCAAGTTTTCTTGAGCGCGGCGGCGGTTTGCAGGCAGAGCTTCTCGCTTTCAATCACGCACGGCCCGGCGATCAAGAACAACCGGCGCGGCGAATTGAGATTTTTCCAGATGGCGTCGTCGTTGAACACGCGGAAGTTTTAGCAGCCTGGCCGGGGAAAGTAAATGGCGCAGGGCAGCGTGGTATCACAATCACCCGGTCGCCACGTTCAGCCTATCCTCATATTAGGCCGCTTATTTCGATGGAACAATATTTGCATTTGTTGTGAACCAAAACCGAGAATCGCTGTGAATATCAGAATGGATCACAACGCTGGCTGAATAGCTCGACGGCAATATGTTGAGTTCTTGACCATCAGTAAAACTCCATCGGATAATCACAATGTTTACATCCCAATATATCCAGCCTGGCCCTAAATTTGTGACCACCTGTCCCAGTGTCATGCCATTCGTAACCGAGGCTGCTTTTGATGAGTCAATCTGTGGCGGCTTATCCCTATAGGACAAAACCTGAAATGGACGAAACGCATTAGTGTCGCCCGCTAATGCGGTCGTCGTGAAAAAGAGTGCTATGAATATAGTGCGCATAGGAGAGCGGCCTAAAAAAAATATAGGTTATCCGAAGTTATTCATGATCTGCGAGCGGGCCATTGGAAAGCCCGCGCAGCAGATAGTGAATAACTTCGCCGCGAACCGGGCGGCGA
>Ga0302319_10008674_pt1 | contig 19728 bp, 23 predicted proteins | sample Bog_T0_2_FD_203319 | JGI IMG/M metagenome (GOLD analysis project Ga0302319, IMG submission 203319) | Peat permafrost microbial communities from Stordalen Mire near Abisko, Sweden - Bog_T0_2 | ecosystem: Environmental > Terrestrial > Soil > Wetlands > Peat | place: Sweden: Abisko, Stordalen Mire... | reverse complement strand
GGGCAACCCGTGGATGGATTTTCACGGGGAGAAGCGCAGCAACGACACGCACGCCTCGACCACCGACCCGGACCTGCGCCTGGCGCGCAAAGGCCCCGGCAAGGAATCGCGCTTGAGTTTCGGCGCACACGCGGCGATGGAAAACCGCCATGGCTTATGCGTGAGTTTTGATCTCTGCAAGGTGGAGGCCGAGCAGTCGGAAGCGCGGGTCTCGGTGCGGCAAATCCAGCAATTGCGCCAGCGTGGGTTCACGCCGAAATCGGTGGGAGCCGACAAGGGCTACCACACCCACCACTTCGTTGAGAGCCTGCGCGAGATGGGGGTGGAAGCGCACCCGGCGCTGGTCTCCAAACGCGATCCCATGGGCGTCGTGATCAACGCGGCCCACGCCGTGAGCCAGCGCATCCGCAAACGCATCGAGGAAATCTTTGGCTGGATCAAAACCACCGGCTGCTTCCGCAAAAGCCGCCATCGAGGCATCGAGCGAACTCACGCCGCAGGACAGTATGTGGTCGCCACGCTCAACTTGTTGCGCATGGCCAAGCTGGCGGTGGCCCGATGAAGGCCGAGCCAACCGGTAAAACCGGCCCAAGGCACCGGGCAGGAAGCAACATCTGCCCGGCGGGAATGCACTCGGGCCTGAAACGGGAGGCATCCACGGTTAACTGAAATCACCCTTGGACGAAATCAAGGCGTCAAATCGCAAACCACCCTTTTTTTCAGCAGCCTGCTAGACCCTCAAATTATCTCGCCGCTCGGCCCGCACCGAAAAAATCACCCGCCTCCCTCAAGAGAAATTGCTTATGGGACTGGCTCAAGATACGCACCAATCTGTCAGTCTGTTATGTAGAGATCAGTAGATCAAAAATGAGACAGCTATTTTGGGATAGGTGAGACATTTGATTCAGATTTTTGTTGAATAAGTCAGACACTCCCTCTGAAGAGCGATCAAGGGGAGTTGAAAAATGTCTCATCTTTTCACCTAATCCCCTGCCTTCCTTTGCTTGGAGGGTCGATTTGAGCCATTCTGATACAGTTTTCCTCGTTCGACCTGAGACAGATTTTTTTAAGCGACCTGAGACAGGTGCCAAACCAGGACCGCTTGCTCGTGATGCCCGGCTGGGGGTACGAAGTGGTAATGGGGCGACCGCTGCCTACAATATATCGCCTGTTGGACTCTCTGAACTTCGCCAGCGCGGCCTCCATTTACTGAATTTGAGCACAGCAGGTACGAAAACCTCGAAATTCGGGATTTATCACTTTTCGTGGGTTCGCCCATGCGAGAGGAGCGTCTCGGAAGCTACTGTCGGTGGAATGTGGGGGATCGGACCGCTCGCCCCTAGCTTGCTATTCAGTCGATCCTGCATGGACCCTCGGCCTTTTTCCACGGCCAACTTCAGAAGTCTCTTTAATTCGGGAAGGTAGTGACAATCTTGGAGATATTTTTCAAATGCTGGTTTGTTGTCGGCCAGGATCGCAGCTTCGATGAAGTGCGAGGGGGTCGAACAATGGGAAAGATCGGCGATCAAATTCGCTTTGCCCCATTGAAGCGCTTTGGTCAGGAGCAATATCTTATTCTCTTGGATCCAGTGCTCGGGTGGCAAAAGTTTGGAGTCTGGCTTCAGTTTTTTAATCAGGGCGTCCAAACTTGCAAAATCGACGTCCGGGTCAAAGGTCACCCCTCCAATTGTCCTGGCGTTCTCATTCATATACTGCCGAATTCTCCTGATGAGGAGCCAAATGGCAATCGATAATACGATGACGATAGGTATGATGAGATGGTGTGTTTGCATTTGAAGGATAAGATAGGTTGTACCCTTCCCCTGCAGAGGCTAACACCGGAAAACACCTGCCAGACCAGCATGAGTGGACGGTCACCCTTGGAAAGGAATCTTAGCATAATGGTGGTCTCGCTCGGAGCAACGCTTGCCATGGTCGAAAGTCCAAGAAGTGTTGTAAAGGAATTAGTGGAGTCGGCTGTAGTCAGCTTAAACTTGATGGCCCCGGAAGCCGGAGACGTTGGGATGGAAGAAGGCCCATCGCTCGATCATTTTTGAAACCTGCTCCGCCTCTGTCCAAGTCACCGGCGCTTTGATGTGCGGGAGATCCGGCATCTGGTAAAGCACCTCCACCGTGCCCGTCGCGAACGGATACGAAACTCCCTCTTGGGTACTAACCTCGACCGTGTGGGCATCGACTCGCGCTAAGGTGCCCTCATATTCCAGCCGCAGCCTGTTCGGCAAGGAGTAAAAAGTCAGCATCACTTTGCGTCCGCGGAAGCGCTGGAGTTGACGGACTGTATCGTTCTGGCTGGCGACCAGTTCCCGGAAGACCTCTTCCGACGCCGGCATTGTCTGCGACCCTTTCCTCATGTACGACACTCCGGCGAAGTGGGGTTTGTTGGAGCTTGGCGGCACGATGATTGCCAAGACTTCATCCGCGACGGTCCCTTTAATCTTGAGGATCCGGTAAGTCACCGTGATGGGTGGGTAGGAATTCTGGGTTGCCTGGGCGTGCACCTTTTTCTGGGTGCCGTCTGCATCGCGCAGGCCGGGATGCTGGGGTTTATTGGAAGCACCCAGGAACAAAACCGCTGGCTCGGCACCCTGCGGTAGTGAATTGGCAAAACCGACGATGGTTCGGCGGACGTCCCGATCATCGAAGCTTTCCTTGCGCTCCACCCATGGATCCTCCGATTGGTCGAGCTTTGCTATCAGGATTTCATCGGTCACAGTTATACTCATCAGATTACCATTAGGTTGCCACGCACGTCCAAGCAGGATATAATCCCTAAAACCGCCTTGGTAGCTGTGGCAACTCTGCAAGAGACCATCAAGGATTGCCTCGAAGCTCGGATTGGCATCGTGCCCCCCCCCCCCGCCTCCACATTTGCAGGCACCAAATTTGATGCTACCTTGGAAAAAGACAGTTCAGCGATGCCGCGTGTGAACCGGAGTTAAAAAATATCTTTGACTTTTCCTAAAGGCTTACCAAGATGTGCCGACCTTTGTAGAAGGCACTGGTCACTTCAAAAATTTAACCCGAGGCTCAGAGAGATATGCCAAAGATCAAGACGAATAAGTTTCGCAGGACTGAGGATTCTCCCAAAGTGACTGCAAAGGTGTCACGAATTCTGCGAATTCGACCAACTGCACGTGACTCAAAAAGAATCGAAAGGCTCTGGATCTGGCAGGATCAGAAGCCCGGAAGTCTTGTTTGCGCCTAAGCTTTACTCTCTTTACAGCCCTAGTTGATGCACGGGGTCTTCGCGAGGAATGAGGGCCTTTTTGCAGCCTGTCCGCCCTCCTTCTCCTTTTTTGGTTTGGTTGATCGAGAGTCGAAAGGTCCAAACACGGCCCCTATCCATCGCTTCTTGTCGTTGATGCGTAAAATGGGCGTCAAAAGCCTTTTGCGCGAGGATCTTGAAAACGACCCGGTACTAGACGCAGAGTTTAGCGCACTTAGGAAAAGTATCACGCCCAGCCCTACCGCGTTTGAGGCGAGTGCCAAGAGATTCACCTTTTCCCGGGGTAACCAAGTACGAAACTGGCGAGATGACAACATACTAGGATATTTGATTCTCGTCACTGTGGTGACGGATAAGATGGAAATGTCCTATGTGTATTCCGCGGGAACGCGACTGCCCTCCATTGTCAGCAAATCCGCAAAGCGATTGCTTTCACACCGAGTTGGACACTACTACCTTCATTGCAGCAAGACCATCAAGACTACCATTGGCACGGTAGCCAATCATCGCAGTTTCTCCTTTAGCGGGAATTTTTTCAACCAACAGAATGGACGTTCAAGCGTGTGCGGTCATGTCGCCTTTTGCATGGCCTTCAATAACTCTCCGCATTACAGAGGCGACATGATACACCCTCATGAAATCACCGATAATTCGGCCCGGATAGGTCCTCTCCAAATGTCGCTTTTGGGAGCAAAACGACAGTTTCACCCTCTCTATGCAGATTTTGGAGCAAAGCAAATCAAGGTGAAGTACGATGAGTACGTTTATCCGTTAATCGAATCCGGATTTCCGGTGATCCTCGGCATAAAACATGGTGAGAATCTCCACTCCGTAGCGGTGTTTGGTCATACCCTTAACACCGATCGTTGGTCTCCGGAAGCGCGGTTGCACTACTTGAGGAAAACCGGCAGTGCTGGGATCTCAAGCTGTGCGTGGGTGGATCACCTCTTGTTCGCGGACGATAACTTTGGACCTTTGCTGGCGCTGCCAGCAAATACCCAGGATCGCAGGACAAAGATGCACGTCAGCTTCGCCCTTGGATTTGTCCCGGCGGGAATTAAGGTTCCCGGCTATATTGCGGAGCAGTCCTCTGGCGCATTTGCCAAGCGGATTGTTTCTTCCTCTCGGTCGATAGCGCGGCAGTTTGATCTTGGAAAGCCTTCTGAATGGCTTTCCAGGCTATCGACTCAGACGCTGGTTTTTCGCACAATTCTGCTTAAAAAACAGGACTACATGTTACATGCCGCCGCTTGCCACGACCAGCGAGGCAGAAAAATTTCCAAGAGCGACCTCGACCGATTAGATCAGAGCATTCCAAATATTTTTTGGCTGACGGAATTGACTATTCCGAGTCTCTACACTGCCAACAAACGCAAGCTGGGAGAGTTTTTTATGGAAGCATCCGCCAGCAAGCAGGATGTAAACAATTGGCGAGCACTTGCCTTTGGCTGGTTACCTGGGTTGCACGTGAGAATGGTTTCTATTTCTCGGCAAGACTACGGGTTCACATTCGGTGACTGGAGCATTAATGGTCATGTGCCATTACTCCGTACGAAAGACGGTGAAGACCAACGACTGGAGTGGTGACTATCCCAAGCTCGTTTTTAGGTCATTCCTCAAGATAACACCAACAGGATGCTGACCTTCATCAATCACGGCCAACTTATCCACGCTTTGTCCCAAGGCATTGGCTCCGTTCATTATTTTGATTAGCTGCCAAAGTTCGGCATCCTTCTTGATTGCAATTGAAGTCTTTTCACTGATGAAGTTCGCGACCGTCTGGTCAGGCTTGAATCTAATTAAATCCGTCAGATCGTTGTCGGTAATGACCCCTTTCAAGATTCCGGCGTCATCCACCGCAAAGATTACCGGTAGGGAGGATCTTTTGTAAGCTTGACCGATGGCGTCCAAGTTATCCGTCATTTTGACGTGTTCAACGTCTGTTCGGATAAATTGATCTATTCCTAAACTAAGAACTGAGTCTGTGCTGGTCATTTGGTACACTCCTGGTTTGCATTTACGCCTTCATTACCACTTCCGGCTCAGCAACTGCCTTATTGCCCGCGGGAGGCTTTATATCTCGCGGATCCATTTCAGTAAGGCCTGAACCTGATCCCGAACCAGACATAATTCTCGTTACTACGCTGGGCCAAGTCGCCCCCAAAACAAAGGCTTGAATTGGGGCGAAGACGTGCGGCTGTGCGGCTTGGAACACCGCCGCCACTATACCACCGAGGAAGCAAAAGAGAAGCGGAATTTCTTTGTCAGGAAGATGTTGCAAAATTGCCTTACGAGATGTGCGATCGATCAACCCGTACCTGACTCCCGAATAGAAGCACCAAGCCCCACACACGCCAACGACGAAAGCGAGAGAGATTGGTAAAAGGGAGCTGGAAAAATATCCCTCACTTTCGATTTGTTCTTTACTCGACAACTTACCGCCAGAGTCCGGGACAATCGACGTATTCAGTGCGTCTGGCTTGGGTGATGTACTAGCATTCGACATCTTGCTGCCAGAGTCCGAAGCTGTCGATGTATTCAATGCATCTGGTCTGGGCGACGAACTTACCTGGTTGGTGTCAACCGGTGCGTTCTGAGCCAAAACAGGAAGCTGAGCAAAGTGCCAAAAAAAGCTAACGATTAGCCAGCTTGCGACTTGTGTGAGCAGTCTCATGGGAATAAGCGTTCGTCTTCTTGGAAGTTGCATAATAAAGAGCGATTGGACAATTTCAATTTCAATTGTCCAGCAATCCTCCTGAGTTGAGAACCAGCGTAGGCCGAGTTGGGCAAAGAAGGCCACCGGTTATTTAAGGTTCGCGAGTCAGAACTTTGGCGGAGTCGGACGATGCACTACGCGAGTATTGCCATCTCTCCGGGTGCCAGATCCAACCTGATAAACAAACGCCCACCATCAGACTGAACCGCCGCGGTCTGATGCAGGTTTGTGCCAGCGATCAAATCCCCATCGCTCCAGCTTCCAAGATAAAGGAGGGCCATGTTTGTTCCGGACATGGCAAGCACGGCGCCGCGACCGGGCTCCAGGCACGCCATGCCCGACTGGCCGTGGGCTCGGCGGCCACCTTGACGACATTTCTGTTTGAGACCCATGCGGGAGCCCCATCGGCGGGATCGACGAAAAGAGGGTGAGTCGTTTGCCGCCGTTCAAGGGCGCTCTTACTTTGACCGGGTTACCGTGGCCGCAGCGAGGTGCTGACGTGCGCGAAGGCTGGCCCGCTGGCGGGCAGCCTTTGCCACAGCGCGCACAATGGTGACCATCAAATCAGGCTCCGGGGATTTCCGGGCAGTCCGACCGCGAGAAGGCTGGTTGGACGCCTTGAGATGGTCAGTCTTGGCCGCGCGGCGTGCCTTGCGCACACCGCGCTCCATTAGGGCGAAGGTCTGGCGGAGGTGGTCAGCCAGTTGCGCCATCGTATGATGGCAGGCTGACTTGTTGATCGAGGGGTCTGTCATCTTCATGGGAGAACTTTCTGAGATGGTTGTTGCGATGAAACTGGAGCTGGATAAGCCAGGACGGCGCCAGCACCTGCGGGACCATCCGGGTAATTACCCCTAGGGCCTGTTAACACTAACGGAGGGCCTCGAAGATCAGGGCGAAGTGGATAAAGGCCATAAACATCACGTCGAGTTTATCGAAGCGCGAGAAGACCCGGCGGAAGCCTTTGAGGCGGCGAAACAGTCGCTCGACCTCGTTGCGTTTGCAGTACATCGCTCGGTCATATTCCCAGGGACTGACGCGATTCGGGTGAGGAGGAACCACGGGCGTAAAGCCCAATTCCAGAGCTAATTGACGGGTCTCATCGCCCTCGTAGGCCCGATCCATGATCAGGTGACAGTTGGGCGGCACGGAGCGCCAAGCCCGCAACAACTCTCGCCCCTGCGGGCCATCGCCCGCCTGTCCCGGTGACAACGCGAAGGTCAGGGCGCATCGAGCATTCGCGGCAACCAGATGAATCTTGGTGGTCCACCCGCCGCGAGATTTCCCGATGGCCTGCGGCCCGTTTTTTTTAAAGCCCCCGTGCCGTCGGGGTGCACCTTGACGACGGTGCTGTCGAGCGACACCGCTTCAATTTTGATCTGGATGATTTGCCGGCGTTGCAGATGCTCGAAAAGATGCGCCAGAACGCCAGCCTTGCTCCAGCGGTTCATGCGCGTGTAGATGGTGTGCCAGTTGCCAAATCTCCGAGGTAAAGCACGCCATTTGCAGCCCTGTTCGGCGACAAAAAGAATGGCGTTGATGACCTGGAGATTGCTGACGTTGACATTGCCTCGCTGGAGCGGCAGGCATCCCTCAATCTGGCGATATTGCGTGTCGGTGATTTCCATCGCCCTTTCTCTCACCTCTGAGGTCGAATGTCAATTAGTGTTAACAGGCCCTAGCGCGAATTTGCTTTGAGCCCACGCGCCAGGGCGACCTGAATGCCCTCAAACGGGTTCACATGACAGGCGCCACGGTCGATGCCGTGCCGGAACACGGCTCCTACGATAGCGGCCACTTTGCGGAGGGTTGACGGGGAAAGGGCTTTTCCGTCTCGGCGGCGAAGCTCCCCGCAGTATGCCAGAAACCCTGAAGCGGATTCCACGGTCATGTCATGGACCCGAAGATCACCCGTGAAGTTCACCAAGTCTTGAAGGGTGCGAGCACGGACCCGGCGCCAACCCATGGGATAACGGAGGTGGCCCTTGGCGGCGCCGCTCGAAAACGAGGGGTCGATTCAGGGCCTGGCCGAACTCGTCGGCCAGGCCGCGGATGGTAGGGTTGTACGTGTGGTGCGCAGGACGAGCCTGAGCCTTCTTGACAGACTTGTGTTTGTTTTTCATAAGAGGAACGGTGTTTACCGGCTTTACTCCTTGGTTGGGGTCTTGGAGATGTTGAGATCGGAGGGAGACAGACTGGACGAAAAGCCATCCACCGGGCCGTGGTAATGAGCATCCGTAGTCTAGTTGCCGGAATGGCCCAGCATCGCCTGTTGCGCCGCCGTCGGAGCGCTCCAAAGCTGCGAAGTGGCATAACCCCGGCGAAAGACGTCCTTGCCCCAAGACGAGATACCTGCGGCTTTCTTGAGCTTGGCCAGGCGGCGGAGGAATTCCGCCGGGGGCAAGGGAACGACCAAGTCGTCAGGGGCTCCGACCGAGAAAAGTGCCAGCCAGTCGGCTAAGACCGCTGTGATGGGAATGGTGCGGGCAGCCCCCCGGTTCGAGGACGGGGCGGTGATGACCATCAGGGCAAGGTCAATATCCCGGAAGCGCAGCTTCAGGAGTTCTGCGACGCGCATGCCTGCGTGGAGCGCCAGGATGATGGCGCGGCACATGACCATGTCGGTCCGGAAGGTGTAGCGCAGGAGCTTGTGCAGTTCGTTGCGGGTGGGATTACGGTGAATTGGCGGATGAACCGCCACCTTGTTGTTATGTTTGTTTTTCATAAAGTTTCTGTGACCGCCGGATCAGGCCTTTTTGTCCTTGGCCTTCTTCTCGCGCGGCTTGCGGGGAATGACCGGCACCATGGCCAGGCGTTCTGCATAGGTAACCGTTTTAGATTGGGGCCCGAGCAGGTTTTCCGGGGTGCTCGCCATCAACCGGAGTGCCCACTTTGCAGAGCCCTTACCGTGGTAGTGTTGGCGGAGCGTGTCGGTCATGGTGGGGTGCCCCATGAAGAGTTTTTGGATCTGTTCTGGTATTCCAGAGTACTGCATACCGATGCTGTAATTCTTCCGGGTCTTGTCCTTGCCCCAGTCAGCGATTTCCTGCGGAGTGAGTGCACCCTGCTTAACCAGTTCCAGACGCCGGGCGTAATTCTTGATCGGGCCGAGAAGGGGCTCTCCTGGAGCACCAAGCTCAAAGAGTGAGAGCCAGGCAAAGGCGACGTCAGTGAGTAGGATCACCCGGGCCTCGCCACCCTTCTTGACGGCCTCCGTGGTGACTTCAAGTGTCCTGGCAACAAGGTCAATGCAACCCGCCAGGGAGCGGAGCATTTCGCAGCGGCGCAGTCCGCAGAAGGTACCGAGGACCAGGGCGAAGCAAATTTGGAGATCGGTCTTCCAGGCATAGACGATGAGGCGGGTCAACTGGTCGATGGAATGGGGCGACGGTTCCTTGTCTGCCCGGTAGAAGCGGCTCTTGATCTTGACGGAATGTTTGGCGAAGGGATTGGCGGTAACGGCACCGCGCTTCAGGGCCAGATCAAATAGGCCGGAGATGACCTCGATATTCTTCATGATGGTATCCCGGTCCAGGATAGCCTCCCGGGGGTTTTCAAGCTGACGGCGCAGGACGACGTAGGTGATGAAATCTTGGACGAGTGTTTCACCGATTCGGTCGGGGTGGGTGGATCCGAAGAAGTCCCGGAACTCCAGGATGACCCGGAGACGATGGCGGGGATTGCCATCGGGGAGCTGGAGATGGCGTTGGGGGTGGTCAATGTCAAAGCCTCCCTTGACGACATCGAAGGCGTAGAGTTGGAGCATGTGCAGGCAGGTCTGCGGGCGGTTGCGGACGCACTCGATGCTGGTCTTGAAATGCCGGAAGATGTCCAAAGCCTGAAGATCCGGATGGGACAGGACCGCTTCGCACAAGATGATGGCGGCGGCCAAGAAGTCCGGTGTGTATTCGCGCCAGCCGGCCACACCGCGCCAGCGAACCGGGGTAAGATTCTGGGCCTCGGTCCAAGCTTCCTTGAGATCGCGGCAGCGGATGCGGGGCTGCTTGGGAATTACGGGCGCGCGCAGCCAAGGGTAGCGGGCCGCCGCTTCAACGGTGGTAACAGGTTCTTTACCGTTTTCTCGGAGAAGGGCCAGGCCGGGCACTTCCTCCACCTGCGGGAATTCTGGAAGGTTGTTTATCAGGAGGGCCAGACGGAGCGAGTCAGCGTGGGCCTCGGAGCAAAAGAGCAAATACGGATTTTCAGAGTTCTCCGCCATTTCGGAAGCGAGGAAGCGGTAGACTTTCCAACCGGGTAAATCCTTGAACTCTTTGGTCTGGCCCGGCTTCACATCCATGCCGATCCAGCCTTCTGGTATTTCGGCATTACGCATGAGAACTCCTTTTAAAGTGCCCACGAGGGACTGCAGGTCTCCGGCAAGATCTTGGATAAAATTCATAGGTTACCTCTGAGATAGGACTGGTGTTGCTATTGGGCAGAGATAGAACGCGCGAATTTGCGTCGTTCATCCCCAACGCTTTCAGAGGCACCTCAGAAGCGGCATCCGAGACCCAGCCGAGGTAATCGGCCATTACGGCACAGAATACCGAACCACCGCGTGCAGTTTTCGTGCACGCGATCGTGGGGCTCTTTGCCGCTGGGGTGAGGATGCTCATCTGTATCCTCTCTGTGGGTTGAGCGACACGCGGCGTCAAGCCCCCCCCTTCAGAGGTAACCTGAAATTATTTTGCGAAAAATGGGCGCCGACCCGGGGCCGGCAGGCCCTAAAGGCTACCCGGAATTACTTCGCGGCAGACGCTTCCCGGGACAAGTGGCGGATTGAGCCACTACCTTTCAACGCTAGCTCTCGCTAGCAGGGACCAGGATTTCCCGGTCGGCGACTTAACCGCCAGCCGTGAGTATCTTCGTGTCGGCGGCAAAGAGACTCATCTGGTTATATTCGAGGGGCAGCTCAGGTTGAATCCACCTCGTTACCGCCGGAAACACCGGTTTGCGCTTCGGAAGCCTGCGCGACCAGCCCGCCCTCTGCGGCTGGTAGAACTTTCCCAAGGCGGCGACCACAGCCGAATAATTGTATCTCACGGTGCGATGGCCGAGGCGAAAAGCAGGAATCTTTTTTCGTCCCGTCCAGATCTGGATGGTATCGGCGCTGACGTTGAGCCGCTTCGCGAGCTCATCCCGCGAGATGAGCGGCTGCTCCAAGAGTTCTGCCAAAAGACCAGATTCCATATTCCTGATCTTGCCACCAATGCCTGAACGGGGATATGGCAAGACCTCGCCATTCTCATCCCACCGCCCCCGACAGTCTTGGCCAGGAAATACCAGGAAGACTACGCCGTGCCCTTGTTGACCTTTTTCGGCAGAGGGTGATTGGGCACGACCGGCCCCGCGAGCACGGGAGGAACCTTAATGACGTTTTCCGTATTGGTTCTGGCCGCCGCGATGACCTGAAGACGGTCCTGGTACCCCAGCTTCGCAAGGATCCCGCCGACATGATGGATGATCGTGTGGATCGACACCCCTAGCTTCGCCGCAATTTCTTTATTGCGATCCCCTTTTATGAGGAGATGGTACGTTTCCCTCTGGGCCGGGGTCAGCGTCATGAGTTTTTCCTCCAAGGAATTTTCCCCGCGATTCTCCAGTTTAGCGGTCAGGCTGACGGTGAACAAAGGGGCGATCAGCTCGCGTACCAGGTCCGGGAAGACCTCGACTGTCATTTCCTGCTTTCCCAAGTCGGTCGTGCCAGCCCTTCCGAGTGCCGTGGCCAGTACTGACGGCAGCGTGACCACAGGGTTCTTTTTGACGGGGCGACGCCCGAGAAACGAATACAGGGCATCCCAGCCCGCATCCGTCGCCGCCACGATGCCGGCATCGTTCCGTACAATGATGAGGGGCTGACGCCAGCGCTCCATGAGGTAGCGTAGAGCAGCGGTTTCCTGGAGCACGGATTGCCACCGGTGGATGCGGACCAGTGCCTCGGCGTAATCGTCGGCAAGGTCTTGAATTTCTGGGAAGGAATTTTCTGAAGCGACCCCTACCACCGCGACCAGGTCGTGATGGCCCCAGGCCAGGCTCAAAGCCTTCGTCTGGCTCACGTCATGGAACTGGTAGGCCAGGAGCCCAGCGATCCTGGCCATCCATTTGGCATCGCCACCCGCCGCCCGCTCTTGCGGAGGAGGGAGAGCGCCGATCTGTCCGGCGCTCAGGGAGTCTACCTGGTGAGCGCCCTCGGCGTCATGGAAGAACGGATTTGCCAGTGGCCAGAGCAACGCCCAGGGCCTGCAACCCGGATAACCGGGATCCCGCGCCAGGAGTAACCCTCGCAGGTTGTAGGCTCGGATCAGGGCGTTCACGCATACTTTAGATAGCCATTTGCCGGAGCGCCCAAATATGGCGAGGTCTTGCCATACCCAGCGGGCGCCAAAAGCCCGACAATCAGGGTGTATGCGCACCTTGAACTTTCCTGAAGGCAGCGGGCCGCATCCGTGGGCCTCAACGTCGTTGGCACTCCTTTGCCCGGAGCTTCCGAATTCCTTTACCCGGTAACCCGCCATGAAACGAAACACCTACGTCCGATTGGTCTCCTTTCCTCTGTCGCTAACCAGGAAAACTTCCATGCCCCTGGCACGGCTAGCCAAGGCCTCGAAGGCCGCCGTCCTTCTCGAAGGTCGCCTGCTCGACGACGTCCGGGTCCGAGAAGGAATCAAGTTCCGGACGGAATACCGAAACGGGTCCAGCACCCGTGAGGACGTGACCAGCGCTCCGATCACTCGCATAGAGGACGGCTTTGCCCTGACGCAGTTTCACCTCTACCAGTTCATTCGCATTCCCCCTCCCGTCCCGGCCAAGAAAAAGCCGGAGTATTGCCTGGAGGCGATGGGCATTGCCCGGCAAGGTCCTCGTTTCCTAACCGCCAGCCAGCGCGGCGCGCTCAAGGAACTCGTCGGCATGGCGCAGTTGGTCGGAGATGAGGGTACCTACGGCGGCGTGCAGGTCAGGGTGCGCCCGTTGATTTCAGGGTACTCAGGCGCCGGCAAATCCACCGTGGTGGCCTGTCTGTGTGACGACATCGCCGCAAGGTCGGGGAGGCATTGTCCCATGTTAAAAATCTCCTCGGCACAGTGGATTTTGCACGGCGCCCGTGCGGAGCCCCACACCTTGACCGTCATCCGGGACTTCATTCGTCAGCAGGTCGCCCAAGGTCAAGGCGAAGCGTCGGGCAACCACAAGGCCAATACGGAATATCAGGGTGCCCGCGCGGTGGTTTTCCTCGACGAACTGGACAAGCTCACGAGCAGATCGGGCATGGCGGACGCTTGGTACCGCTCGGCCACCGGAGAGGTAATTTCATTGGCTGACGGAGATTCACGCCTGGAAGCGAGTGGGTGGACCAAGGCTGACTTGGCGACCTTGAAAAGTGTCATGGTCATTGGGGCCGGCAGCTTCCTTGATGGGCTGGAGCCGGGGGGAGACCAGGATAAGACTACTCATTTGGAAGCGATTGCCTCCCACTGCGCGCTGCCCGATGAGGTCCGTCTGCGCTTCAACAGCAAGCTGGTCTACATTGAAAGTCCCACGGAACACGATTACCGGGATGCCTTCTCCCGGGTTTACGATGACCTCGGGCTGCCGCTGCCTTCGCCCGGAAAACTCAATGACCTGGTGGTGGCCGCCCAGGAAGCCAAGGCTGGCCTGCGCACCGTGGAACAACATATAGGTGAGCTTCTCATTGCCCACCCCCATCTTCGTCGCCGCCCATCTCCCGTACCGGAGACCGCGGTTGCCGTCCCGGAAAAGACGGAAAAGTCGAGCCTACGGGTGGTCCCCCGGGCCAAGTACGATCGCTATACCGACGAGCTGCACCTGCAAATGAAAGAACTGGAAGCACCCTTGGCCCACGTTCAAGCGTTGTTTGACTTGCATGAGGCCCAGTTCGTCACGGTCCGGGGCGACACGATCCACCCCGCCACCAACCAGGCCATCTCAGCGATGGAGCTGCACGCAGACTTCAGCTCTGTGCTCAGGGGGCTACAGTACGTCTACTGCATCGATGACCAGGAGCGCACGAAAGCAAGCGAGGAGCTTTGGGTGGCGGGACACCGGGTTCTAACCGCCTTGAGTAACGCGATTGTGCTAGAAGCGGATTTTCTCAACGAGGAACTGCATCTGGCTCTCTTCACCCAGGTCTACACCCGGCTGTCGCGTTTGCTTCGGGCGATCCATCATTTCTCTTCGCTCCGGGCGGAAGGAGGCGAATGATCCGGCTGGAACTCGCCAGGTGGAGGGGAAGAACGGGTCGTCCTGCCGTGGTCCGGCTCATTCGGAGGAAGATTCGGGGCGGCATTCAATCAAGCCGGACAATCCTCATCGATTTCGAGCGCACCGGCGCCACCAAGAAAGAAACCATCGAGATCATGGCCGGATGGGACCCCGCGACGGCAAAGGGATGCGGGAGTATCCATACGTTACCGTATCCGCTGCCGACGGACGTGCGCATAGGCTTAATTACCGGAGGAGGTCAGGGATGAGGCGGGGAGAGTACATCCGGTTATCCGTCCACCGCATCCCGGATGGATTGCATGCTCCGAGTCTTTCGGTGCTCATGATGGTGAGCGAGCTATCATCTATTCTGGAAGGCTGGTTGACCGCCCCGGTGGTGGTCGGGAGCAGGATTCACCTGGTGGCCCGGTTCCAGCATGGAAAGCCGATTAATGGCGTCTACACCAGCACGCCAATCCTCGCCGTTCAGGGCCATTACGTGCGCACTAACCGGCTAATCTATCAGGTTCTTAAGGTCCCGCCCTCGCGGCCCGAGGAGTCCTTCCAGGAATTTGCCTGACATGAGACGAGGTCTCTATGTCCGTCTTCTTCCGTACTGGATTCTAGGTCTGCACGCGGGGCGACTTAGCACCCTGAGACGGCGGATAACTCCACATCTTTTGATCGAGGGGGTTCTCCGGAAAGACGTCGTCGCGGGCGACAGGATTGAACTAGACGTTACCGTCTGGCGCGGCGACATCACGATGGGCGGTCTCACCAGCCAACCCATCCTGCGGGTGGACGGCCACCTGATTCTAACCGAGGCGATTCTTTATCAGGTTCTCCGGGTTCCGCCCTTACGGTTCCCGGGATCGCTTACCAGTACCATTGTCACCCTGAGATGATTTATGCGGGGAGGTTTACAGCAGCCTGCAGTTAGCCCACAGAGAGGGAACAAGCGAGACCGCTTGTCCTCTCCAAATGGCAAAGACCGCAACACCACCGAACGCAGGAAAGGATCCTATCCCGGAATCCTTGATCGAGATCCTCTGCGTCCGCGCCCGGTGGGAGAAGTCCGTCCTAGCGGAGATCCGCCAGGCGCACGGCGAACAGGATACAAAGAAAGTGATGAGCTTGTTGGAGAAACTATTCACCGAGGGGCCAGGGTCCCTCAAGGAGAAGGACCATGAAGGAAAAGCGTAACGTCGTTGGGCTCGTGCGGGTATCAACGGATGACCAGGCCCGGGATGACCGTGGCGGGCTCCCGCGTCAAATGGAGGTCATCGAGAAAACCATCGCGGCCCAAAACCTCAACTGTGTCGAGATCGTCACCCTAAAGGGTGTCTCTGGCACCGAGGTCCGGGGCAACCGGGAAATTCAACGTATCCTCAAGATGATTGAGGCGCGGACGATTGACGGCGTCGTGGTCGCGGACCTTGATCGCCTCATGCGGCCTGCGGCCGGCCAGGACTATGCGCTCCTCGATCCGTTCATTGATGCCAAGGCCGTGATCTTCGCCAATGGCCAGGAATTTGATTTCCGCAGTCCCGCGGCAAATTTGATGGTTAAGCTCTTCCTCGGCTTTGCTGAATTTGAGCGCACGCTCATTGTTAATCGGTCGCGTGGAGCCGTGCGGCAGCTCTGCTTGTCGGGTCGTCACCCGTTTGGCATGCGCCAACTGCCCCGCGGCGTAGTCTATGACCGCGCCTCCAACACCTGGTCCACGGATGACCGGATTATCCCGGTCGTCGAAGCCTTTCGTTTAATGGATACCGGGACGACCAACATCGCTGAGATCGCGCGCCGCGTTGGCGTCCATGAGCGGGCCATGCACAATCTTCTTCGTAATCCACTTTATTCCGGATGGCGGGTGTACGCCACGGGCCGGGAACCCAAGAAGGTCGTTTCCCGGTATGGCCGCGCCTACAAGCGCAAGGTGCCGCTTCCTCCGGAGGAGGTGATCCGGGTCCAGGTCCTCAATCCTCCTCCGGTTTCCCAAGAGCGCTTCGACCGGGTGCAGATGATCCTGGCCAATTCCAATAAGGCTTGGAAGGCCGAGCGTGATGACAGACCGGCATATAATCTCCTGCGCTCCGTGGCCCGGTGCGGTCGTTGTGACTGCCGCCTGTATTTTTCCCAGGACCGGCGCCGGCCAAACATCATGGGGTATTATTTCTGTAGCCAGCACTACTACAAAAAGGGGAAGAAGGGGACCTGCGGAGCTGCCAACCAAAGCAAGGCGGAGTTGGACGGCGCGACGCTTGGCTTCATCACGGATGTGCTTACCAAGCCCCAGGTCCTGCGCGCAATCCTGGCCCACTCTAAGGCCGTGGCGGAAGCCAACCGAGCCCAGCCGGAGCTTAAGGAAACCGATCCGGCGACGTTCGAGGTTCGCAAGAAACGGCTCAAGGACGGCTTTGAAGCGGGCGTGATCTCGATGCTGGATTTGAAGGAGCGTCTTGCCAAGATCCAGTTGGAAGAAGAGGCCATCAGGCGTGTTGCCCAAAACCAGGCAAAGTCGCTCGCCGCCCCGGACTTGGAAGAACTAATCCGGATGGTCGTCGAGGGTGCGCACCTTTTTGAAAACCTCAAGGATCCCTCCTGGAAGCTGCGCGTCATCAAGCGTCTCTTCGCTGGCATCTATTACGAGAACGGCCAGATTACTAAGTTCAAGCTGCAGCCTTCGCTAATTCATGATAGTGTCTGCGAAATGAACCTACGCCGGGACTTGGATTCATGGCGGCGACAAGCATGAATTGCGCGGGAAAAGTCATCGAGCCGGAGGCGCGGGAAATCGTGACGTTTCCATCCTCCAACGGCTGGCGCAAGACTTCGAGCGCGCTGCGACGGAATTCGGGCAACTCGTCGAGAAAGAGAATGCCGTGATGGGCCAGGCTCACCTCACCGGGACTCGGGTTGGCCGTGCCGCCAATCAGGCCCGCGTCGGAAATCGTGTGATGCGGCGAGCGGAAGGGACGGCGCGTGACCATCGATTGCTCTGGAGTGAGAAGGCCCGCGACGCTGTGCACCTTGGTGGTTTCAAGCGCCTCGTCGAGCGACAACGGCGGACATATTCCGGGAATACGCTTGGCCAGCATCGATTTGCCGCTGCCGGGCGGCCCAATCATCAACACGTTGTGGCCTCCCGCGACGGCTACCTCGATGGCGCGCTTGACGTGCTCTTGTCCCTTCACCTCGGCGAAGTCGTTTTCAATGGCATCGAACTGGTCGAGGATTTTATCGGGATCGATGCGGAGGGGCGCGATGACCAGGTTGCCCGCCAGAAATTCAGCCGCCTCGCGCAGGTGCTTGACCGGATAGACATCCAGACCCGCGACGACAGCCGCCTCGGCTGCATTGGCGGCAGGAAGAATGAGCCCTTTCTTACGGTGTTTGCGGGCGGAAAGAGCGATGGCCAGTGCGCCCTTGACCGGCCGGACTTCGCCCGTGAGCGCAAGTTCCCCGACCACCCAATATTGATCGAGGTTGCGCAGGGTGAGCTGATCGGAAGCGGCGATGATACCGAGGGCCATGGGCAGATCGAAGCTGGGCCCCTCCTTCTTCACATCGGCGGGCGCGAGGTTGAAGGTCACGCGGCCCCAGTAATATTTGAACGCGCTGTTGGTGACGGCGGTGATGACCCGGTCGCGGCTTTCCTTGACGGCGGTATCGGGCAGGCCGACGACGACGGTGACGGCTTTACCCGGGCTGGTGTTGACTTCAACCTCGACGGCGTAGGCATCGACGCCCCAGACCGCAGCGGAAAAAACCTTGGCTAGCATGACTTCAGCCAACCAAGTTCAACCTCGGCTGACGAGGAGAAATGAGAAGGCCTGAGCCGCTGCCTTCCGGAGTTCTAGTTTGCCAATAAGCATCGATCTGCGCCTCAGGGTCGGCCTTCGCTATCGCCGGGACAGAGGTGTTGAGAGTTGTTGCATCGGGCGCCCGCCTGAAAAAGGTTAGGGCGACCGGCTAACGTCCCGCTTTTCTAATAGGAACATCACCTCACTGGCGTTTCCTCGTGGGTTTATGGCGTCGGGCTGCTGGAAACGTGGGATTGGCAAAAGTACACGCGCCACGGAATGATCCTTTCGCCCGCGAACAAGGACGCCGCCATCTTTGAACGCAAGATCGACAGACGCTATGTTTGCCTTCATCTGCCATCCGGCGTGATTGTCCGTGGACATTATGACCATCCTGCTGATGCGCGATGCGGTCGGCGAAAGTAGTGCAGCATCGACGCAGCTTTCTGATCCCTTCTCCCGAACTTTCCATTTCGTTGTTAAAGTAACTATTGTCTCGCTTTGCTGCATGGCTCTGCGAATTTTCAGCAAGTTGTCCTATGCATTTCCATCGCCTGGCTTTTTGTCTTCTGATGCTCGCGGCTGCGTTTCGTAACTCCTCTGCTGTTGGTCCGCCTCCCTTCTCGACGACTAAATTTGACGATGGATGGGAATTTATTCGCCTGGATAACTCACCCGCTCCCACGGGGATTTCCGCTCCCGCCAATCAAGACTTGAGTCAGGAACTGAGTACCCTTTCGGACAAGACTTGGGACAAGGTCACACTTCCGCACACGGCTTTTATCGAACCAAAAGACGTCACCGATTCGTGGCAGGGCATCTGTTACTACCGCAAGACGTTTACCGTGCCTGCGGATGCGAAGGGCAAACGGGTGACCCTCGAATTCGGCGGAGCCATGCAGATCGCCGACATCTGGGTGAACAACCAATACGTCTTGCGCCACTCGGGCGGGTATCTCGGTTTTGTGGTCGACCTGACGGATATCGCAAACTATGGCGGCGACAACACGATTTGGGTCAAACTCGACAACCGTCCCGATCCGCTCATCCCACCAGGCAAGCCGCTGGATAAACTCGATTTTTGCTACTACTCCGGGCTTTACCGCGACGTCTGGCTGCACGTCACCGACAAGCTTCACATCACCAACCCACTCCAGGTGGACCAAGTGGCGGGCGGCGGGGTCTTTGTTACCTATGACGGAGTCTCCGCCGACAGCGCGACGGTCAAGATCAAGACCGACGTGAAGCTGGAAGCAACAGGAACGGCCTCGCCCGAATGCGAAGTGCACCAGGAGTTAATCGACATGACCGGGGCAGCGGTGGCGCAGGCGAAGCCGGCGCCTTTCGATCTCCAGGCCGGAGAAGAGAAGGAAATCGAGCAGAGCATCCCGGTGACGAGTCCGAAGCTCTGGTCGCCGGACCACCCCAATCTTTACGTGCTCAAATCGGAAGTATTTCGCAGTGGAGTGCTGGTCGATCAAGCCACCACGCGCATCGGCATCCATACCTACAGCGTGTCGAGAGAGGACGGCCTCAAAATCAACGGTCAACCGGTGCGAATAATGGGCACGAACCGGCACCAGGAATATCCGTGGATCGGCAACGCCGTTTCCGCCAATGCGCATTATCGGGACATCTGGCTAATCAAGAATGCGGGCTTTAATACCGTGCGGCTGTGCCATTATCCTCAAGACCCCTCGGTCTACGATGCCTGTGACGAACTCGGGGTAATGGCGATCGAA
>Ga0302319_10008673_pt1 | contig 19729 bp, 17 predicted proteins | sample Bog_T0_2_FD_203319 | JGI IMG/M metagenome (GOLD analysis project Ga0302319, IMG submission 203319) | Peat permafrost microbial communities from Stordalen Mire near Abisko, Sweden - Bog_T0_2 | ecosystem: Environmental > Terrestrial > Soil > Wetlands > Peat | place: Sweden: Abisko, Stordalen Mire... | reverse complement strand
CCTTCGAGGCCTATGAAAAGCACGGCGGGGATTCCGACGGCCGCGATCAGCCTGTAAAGCCATAGCCTCGCGCGCGGTCGCGGAGTTCGGCCTGGTTCTTCGGGGGGCGGGAAGGCTGCTGCGCTCATGGCGGAGAGCCTATACTGCGTTGTCGTCCGAAGCGGTGTCAATCGATCGGTCCCCAGGCGAGATTTGGGCGAGCTCGCAGGCATACATCAGAGAAACCGGTGCGGAAGCCGGCCAAGCGGACGTCCGCGAGCAATTGCCAACGGCATCTTGCGCGCACGCCGATCGGCCCCAAGTGTGGACGGCACATGACGAGCGGACGCCGAAAACTCCTATGGGCCTGCGGGTGCGCTGCCGGCCTGGCGCTCGCCGCCACAGTCATCATTCCCGGAGGGCGCCGCCTACCGCCTCCGCTACCGGACCTCGCCCATTACTCGAACCTCCCTCCGCAGTTTAACCGTGCGCTCCAGGCTGCTTGGGCGAAGGCCGGCGCCAGCGGCCGCAATCCGAACGACGTGAGGCAGCTTGCGCACCTCTACCAGGCGAATCGCCTCAATGCCGAGGCAAAGGCATGTTACCTAGTGATCGCCAAGGGCCCGGGCGGCCTGTCGGCAAGCGATCACTATTACCAGGCGGAGGTGGCACTGGAGGAAAGCGACCTTGGAACAGCCACGATCGAGCTAACTGCAACGCTTCAGGAAGAACCGGGATACATGCCGGCCCGCCTCAAGTTGGCCGATGTTCTGTTCAAATCCGGCCAGCCAGAAGGGGCCGCCAAGGAGTACGCGGCGATCCTAGTCACCGACGCGCATCACCCCCAGGCCTTGTTTGGAATGGCGAGGGTCGAGCAACAACGGGGCAACGATGATGCAGCCGTGGCTCGCCTCAGGGACCTGGTGGGCCACCACCCGGAATCAACCTCCGGCGCCGCACTGCTTGCAAACATTCTGGACCGCAGGGGAGAGACAGAGGAGTCGGCTGCCATGAGGGCGCGGAGCCAGCAGACGCAGGAACCCATTCCCCCCGATCCCTGGATGAAGGCCCTGCTGGTCGATTGTTACGACCTTCTGAGGCTAGGCACCGCATTCGAGGATTACCAAAGGACCGGCCAGATGGAGGAGGCGCTTCCCTTTCTCGACCGGCTCGAGGAGCTAGACCCCAAGGGTTGGACGGCGCCGATGTTGCGCGGCTGGTCGCAGAAGCAGGCCGGCCATTACCCGGAAGCCGTAGAGGAATACCGCGTCGCCCTGAAAAACGGCGGTGACCCCGAGAGAATCTGTCCCCTGCTGGTGAATGCCCTGCTGACTGAAGGCAAACCCGTGGACGCTGCAGCTCTGCTCGCGCAGTACCGCGCGCGGTTGCCGCATTCCATTCCGATTCTGCTCTCCTATTCAGAGGTGGCGGTGCGGATGAAGGATTCGAAGCTCGCCCGGAGCCTCCTTGCGGAGGTTCTGCAGAAGGAGCCGTACCTTTATATGCCGAACATGAGCATGGCGCAGATACTCTGGGTGGCCGGTGACCACGATGGCGCAGCACAATGCCTGCAACGGGTAGCCAAAGTGTATCCCGCCGATGTCGATTCGAGGGGCCTCTTGGGCCAGTATTACATGGAAAAGCCGGACCCGTGGTCGGCGATCTCCCCGTTGGAGCAGGCGATAGCCGACGTCGATGCGAAGGATCCCAGGCGGGACCGGCTGATCAGGATGCTCGACACGGCCTACTTAGCGGCAGGAAGCCTGGAGGCTTCGCGCGGGCATTTTGAAAAAGCCGTATCGTTCTCGGAAAGGTCGATCCGTCTCGTCCCCAATGGGATGCGGGGCTACGGCCTCAAGGCGAACGCATGCCGGAAGATGAAGGATTTCAGAGGGGCGGAGCAAGCGCTTGAGAAGATGAGCGCCCTGGAACCCGCCGAGCCCATGATACAGCTAAGCCTCGGAGACGTGATCTACCAGGCCGGGGACAGGGACCGGGCCCGCGAGCACTGGCAACGGGCGCTGCAGCTGTCTCCGGCCAACGCAACGGAACTGCGCGATGCTCTTGGCCTCCGTCTTGGCGGCCACGTACCCGCAGATCTTTAACCCAAGGGCCGGGGCTGGTTCGGTAGCACCGGGATTTTGGTCCGCGGTTTTGTCCGTGCGCCCTATGTATTTTACAGGCACCATTTTTTGACTCCTCCGCGCGGGAACGCACGTTCGTGCACGCCCCCCCCGGCGCTCGTGATGCCCCAAATCCATTTCCGCCAAGCCCCGCTGAGCCTTGCAAGGCTCAGCCGTTCATTGGCTGCGCTGCTCATTGGCGGTATGGGGCTGTGCCCATCCCTGCGGAGCGGCGGCAATCCGCCACCCCTTGTCAGCGTTCCGCGGTTCACACATCCAGGTGCTGGGCAGGTGTTCTACTTTGTGCTGACGGATCGGTTCTCCAACGGTTCCACGGACAACGATACGGGCGGCATAGCGGGTGGTCCGAGCAAGAGCGGGTTCGACCCGACGCGGATCTCCTATTTCCACGGCGGCGATTTTTTAGGGCTCACGTCAAAGCTCGACTACATCAAGCAGCTGGGTGCCACCGCGATCTGGATCACTCCTCCCTTCAAGAACACAGCGTTCAATGGGAGGTCCGCTGGATATCACGGCTATTGGATACTCGATTTCACACAGATAGATCCCCATCTCGGAACGGAGGCACAGTTCAGGGAATTCGTCCGCCAGGCCCATGCCCGCGGGATGCAAGTCTATCTCGATATCGTCGTCAACCACACGGCCGACGTCATCCGTTACAAGGACGCAGACACAAAATACATCCTCATGTCCGAGGCGCCCTACCGTGACGCGGCCGGGCGGAACTTTGATCCGCGCGCTGTAGCGTATAACGGGGTCAACTCGCCCGGCGCCTTCCCCCGGCTCTCGGCCGAGCTGAGCTTCCCACACATCCCGGTGGTTGCACCCGAGGACATCCACGCCAAGGGCCCGGAATGGCTTAACGACGTGACGCTCTACCACAATCGGGGCGACAGCCTCTTCAAGAGCGAAAGCTCCACCTATGGCGACTTTGCTGGCCTTGACGACGTTTTCACCGAAAACCCCGCCGTGGTTAACGGATTCATAGATATCTTCAGCAAGTGGATCCAGCTTTACGGAATCGACGGCTACCGGATCGACACCGTCAAGCACGTCAACATGGAGTTCTGGCAGGCCTTCGCGCCGGCGATCCGCGCCCGGGCAGCCTCGTACGGGAAGCCGAACTTCCTGATGTTTGGCGAGATTGCGAACATGGACAAGAACGTGGAATTGATGAGCGAGTTCACGACGACGGGAACCTTGGACGCTGCGCTCGACTTTGGCTTCTACGTGGGCGCCCGAGACTTCATTTCTCGTGGCCGTGACGCCTCCGAGCTGGGGTCCCTTTTCGCAAGGGACGACCTCTATACCGACCATGACAGCAACGTGCACAATGCGACCACCTTCATCAGCAACCACGACGACGGTCGTTTTGGGCTGTTCCTGAAGCGGGACAATCCGGCCTCGGGCCCGAACGAGCTGGCCGCGCTCGACCTGCTCGGGCAGGAGCTCCTGCTGACCGTGCGCGGGCAGCCTGTGATCTATTACGGGGACGAGCAGGGGATGGTGGGATCGGGAAACGACAACGGGGCGCGCGAGGACATGTTCCACTCGCAGACCCCCCAATTCCGCAGCCTCGCCCTCTTGGGCACGAGCCGAACGGGAAAGGACGATAAGTTCGACCTGAACCACCCCTTTTTCCGGACGATCCGCGCGCTGGCCGGGCTTCGGGAAAGCCATCCTGGGCTTTCCCGGGGCGCGATGCTCCTGAAGGAGAGCGGAAACCCCCGCATCTTCGCCTTTTCACGATTGGAGCGGGCGGAGCGCGTGGAGTACCTGGTCGCGCTCAGCAACTCGCGAACCGATACGCTGAAGGTCTCGCTCCAGACGTGCCAGCAGCCGGGCGAAAAACTCCACCTGCTATTTGACTCGGCCTCGCCTGAACGGGCCGCCCCGGTTGAGCTGATTGTGGGGCCATCCGGCCGGGTCGATGTCACCCTGGGGCCGCTCCAGCTCGTGGTGTTTCAGGCTGGCGCCGCGCTGGAATCTGGCCCGACCGGCCCCACAATCCGCATGGCAAACCCCGCTCCTGGCGCCACCCTCTCCTTTTCGGCCGAGGAGCTAGGCTCCCAGGTCATTCCCAGGCGCCAGGAGCTCCTTGCTGTCGTGGAGGGAGGCGATGGGTTTGCCGAGGTGACGTTTGCCCTGCGGCGCGCGTCGCGGTCAGGCCAATATGAACTGTTGGGGACGGCGGACCGGCCGCCTTACCGCGTCTTCTGGAGGCCGCCGGCCGACCTGCCGCCGGGTGAAACGCTCAGCTTCATTGCAACGGTCGACGATCTGCGCGGACACCGGGCATCGAGCGAGATCGACGGGCTTACGGTGGCCCCTGCCCCAATCGGGTTCGGGATACGGGGAGCCACCGTGCCCCTGCTCACGGTGCAACCGGAGTCGGTGCAGACGGCGAAGGCAGCGACAGACCTCACTCTCGAGATTGCTGCCAGCGGAACCATGCCGATCGATTACGCCTGGCTCCATGACGGGCGCGTGGTGCAAGGCGCGACCGGCCCCGGCTTGCGGCTTAGGAGGATTGGAGCCGACGACGCGGGCCGCTACACTGCCGTGCTCCACAATCGCGAGGGCACGGCAATAAGCCGCGACATACTCGTTCGAGTGGCCCCCTAGTAAGCGACGGGCGTGGCAGAACACACCCAAGGGGGCCTAAGGGCGGCCCGCCGCTCCAAAGTTATGCGGTGGCGAGGCCGAGTTGCTCGGCGCTGGCACGCCCGGTGGCTAAGCGCCAGAGGTCGACGGCAAGCTGACGGGCGATCGCGACGATGATCTTTTTCCTTCGTGACGGACTGGCGGCAAGAAACGCTTCGCGCCATTTTGCCACCGAGCGATAGGTGGGTTGGTTGCGCAGGAGCCTCCAGGGGGCCTCGACCAGGAGGTGACGTATGCGGGGGTTGCCGTGGCGGGTGATGCTGCGCTGTGTCCTGGATTGCCCGGAGGAATGCTCGCTCGGGCAGAGCCCTGTGTAGCTGGCCCCCTGGCGGCGGTTACGGAAGCGCTTCCAGTCGCCGACCTCGCGGCGCAGCAGCTCCCAGGTCATGGAGCCCAGGAACGAGGGTAACTGTGCAGGGGCAGCTTCTTGCAACTGTGCGGTGAGGGCGGACAGCTCGGCATCGATCGGCAGCAAAATACGCTGCCAGCTGGCCAACTGCGCGCGAAGGTCGTCGGGCAGCTCGAGCTTGGGAAAGACCCGCTCCTGCCACCACGTCGCCGGCAGGGACAGCCCACGAAGCCGGGCCAGACCCTTGCCGCGCAAAGCCAGCCGAACGCGCTCCCGCGCCAAGGTCCGGCGCTGGCGGCCAACACCTCGGGCCAACTCCTGCGCATCGGAGGGGATCCATACGACCGCCAGCGCGCCGCCATTGCCGGCGAGATACCGGTCCAGGCAGCAACAGAGCGCCCCGGCATCACGGCCGTCGGTCTTGACCCGCTCGCCGTAGGTGCTCCAGTCGCGGGGTCGTACAACAAGGTTATGGACACCTAGGCGGACGAGCCGACGGTGCAAAACCTACCCGAATGGTCCAGCCTCGTAGCAACCGTGCACGCTGTCGGCCTGGGCCAACTGGCGGTTAACGAAGCCGATAAACGCCTCCTCGCTGAACCGCTGCGGCGGCTGGGAAGCCTGCTCATCCATCTGGCGAACCACAACAATGAGACTGGTATGAATATCCAGCCCGATCTTAACTACCCGGGCGCGGGCGCCAGGGTCTGTCTGTGTCGTTTGATTGATAGTCATGACGCGGACAGCTTGGCGCCTTGCGCCCCGCTTGTCCGCCCCATCTAGGAAGGGCTCCCGCCGCCAAGGATACCGGGCAAACGCCGGCGACGCCGTTCAGCTTGCGCTTAGCGGTTGCTCCTGAACAGGCAGCGTGCCGGCGCACGGGCGGGGGAAAAAGAAGGTTATCGCGGCCACAACCACCACGTTTGCGGACAACCCCACGAGCCCGGCATTGATGCCGCCAATCGGGTCCCGGTGGGTAAAGACGAGGTACCCCGTTAGCGCAAGTCCGGTAAGCAGGCCTGACAAAATTCCAGCGGAGGTCACCCGCTTGGAGTAAATCCCCAGGACAATACCCGGGGCGAACTGCCCAACCCCGGAGTATGCCAGAATAAGCAACCCTACCAAGGTGGTCGAGCTGTGCACAGAAAGGCAGAGGGCGACCGCAGTGATCACCACGACTGCAATCCGGGCAACCCAGCCGATGTTGTCATCTGACATCGCGGGCGCGAACAGGGGCCGGTAGATGTTCTTGGCGACAAGGGTGGATGCCGTGAGGATATGGATCGCTGCCGGGACCATCGCCGTAAGCGCCCCCGCTCCCCCTATCACGCCGAGGATCCACGGCGGAAAGGTCTCGCGGACGGCCGTGAGGAGCGCCAGGTCCCCGTTCTTTAGCCCAGGAGCCACCAGGATCGCCGCGCATCCTGCAAATATGATGAGGGCCAGCGGGAGTATGTAGAACGGCATCATGATCGCGTTCTTGCGGATCGTCTCGCCGCTCTTTGCCGTGAAAATGGCCCCGAAGAAATGGGGCCAAGTGAACATGAGGGAATTAACGAGGATCGTGGAGATGTACCAGGAATGGCCGTAGTTCGGCGTGGATCCGGGCATCGTGAGGTGCCCCGGCCGGGCATGCTCGACCGCGGCGAACATGGGGCCGATCCCCCCAAAATGTATATAGGGAATCCAGACACCCACGACGACGGCGACCGCCACCAGGAGAAAATCCTTTAGGACACTCACCCAGACCACCCCCCGGACTCCGCTAACGAGGACGAAGCCGGCAACGACCACCGTGGCAGCCAGCATCGCGGGCGTCCTTCCAACGGCCTCGAAGCTCGCAACCCCAACGATGATCCCAAGGGAGGTGATCTGCAGCTGCAGGTACACGATAAGGAACACGACGCCAGCCAAAGCGACAACGGCCGCCATCAGGTCGCTGCCGTAGCGCTTTCCGAAGAAGTCCCCAAGGGTCTGGATCCCGTGCCTGCGGCCGTACTCCCAGATGGGCGGTCCAATGAAAAAGCACAAGACCTGGCCCAGGGTTAGGTACCCGAGGACATAAAGGGTCGGGCCTCCTTTCGAATAGACCCACCCGCTGATGCCCAGGACCGAGAACGCGGTAAAGGTCTCCCCCGCGAGCAGGACCCACACAAGAATGACGCCCAGCCCTCTCCCGGCCACCGCCCATTCTTCAAGGTTGAGCTGTCTCCTCTTGGCCGCGAGAAAGCCGATGCAGGACCCCAGGGCGACAATCCCGAACATGACGGACAGCGCGATGGTCCCGGGGTTCATCGGTGTTTTTCAATCCGGAAGACGAGCAACAACACGGCCGGCGTGAAGGCGTTCCAGGCGACGATCCAAAACAGGTTGAAGGGCAGGCCGAGGACATGGGGCTCCAAGCGGTCCCAAAGCGCGACGGAGAAGCACATCCCACAGAAGGGCACGCTAGCCAAGAGAATCGACCAAATGGACGGCTTCCTCACCTAAGGGCCCGAGCATCGACGACCGTCATAGGTCGCGCGAGCAGAATTGTTGCTCCGGGCGGCCTGCGTGCGGGGAACCCTGAAACAGGGCCACTCGCCCGGCAGCTGAGCGGTTACAATCCCGTGAACCCGGCCTCCACGGGGGCACGGCCCGCCAAAACCCACGGCAACAGGATTGCCTTCGGATCGCGGCCACAACAACCATCCCTGCTGCGAATCCATGATACCCCCAACGCCTGAACCCGGCACCAGCCCGAGCCAACGCACCCTTGCGGCCATTGTTTTCACGGATGTCGTAAGCTTCAGCTCACGGATGCATGCCGACGAAGTTGGGACGCTCAAGCTGCTGCAGCGTGACTTTGCGGAAATGCGCCGGCTCTGCGCCGAGCACGAGGGCGCGGTCCTGAAAACCACCGGTGACGGGTTGCTCCTCACGTTCACGAGCGCCGTGCAGGCCGTCGCATGCGCGTTGGCGATGCAGCGCAAGTTCGCCGCGGATGCAAAGGTGCCCGACTCGGGAGACGCCCTCCAGCATCGCATCGGAATCCACCTGGGGGACGTGCTTGTGCAGGACAAGGACGTCATGGGCGACGGCGTGAACATCGCATCCCGGCTGCAGGCCGAGGCCGAGCCAGGAGGTATCTGCATTTCGCAGACCGTGTATGACGTGGTTAAGAACAAGCTGGAGATGAAAGCCGTCAGCCTGGGTGCCCGGGACCTTAAGAACATTGCCGAGGCAATGCCTGTTTACAGCCTCCTGCTCGAGGCGCAGGCCCTGGCCCCTGGCGAGCGCGCACCGCTTTCGCCAAAGGAAAAACAGGCTGCCGACTCGTCCCGAAGGGCCCTGGTTGCTTGGGGTGCGGCCGTGCTTGCGGCTGCGGTGTTGGCTGCAGTCTTAATCATGAGAAACCGTGCGCCGGCCACGACGACCGTGGTCGCCGCGCCGCCCGCGGTTGCTCCGGCCACGCCATCCCCAGCGCCCCAACCCGCGGCGCCCAAGGTCGCCGCCGGACCCGACCTCGCGCACGATCTTTCGGAGGGCTACGCCAAGCACAGGGACGCGATCCAGGAGCTTCACACCCTTTACCTGGACAAATATGACTTCAAGGGCCTCGTGATCGCGCTCAGGGACAAGGGCGAGAGCGCCTCAGCGCCTCCCGCGATTAAGCAGCTGCTGCGAGCGGCGGAGCAACTGGTGAGGCTGAGGTCGTGGCTGGAGGTCGCACTCACCCGTTATGGCAAGCTGCATGCGCTGCACGTGAAGGACCTTTCAGGGGACGCATCGAAGGATGCGGAGGTGTACCTCAGTCCCGACGACCGCGTGGTTTTCACGCGGACTACGGGTTCGGTTGCTCGTGACTGGTCCGAGGTGCCCCCGGGCGAATTGGGAGCGGTGATCGTAAGCGCACTGCATGACGCAAAGGAGACACGGCGCCCAATGGTCCAGGGAGCCATGACCTTCGGCCGCCTTTATTCCCTGCCCCAGATGACAAGCGCCCTTGATGGGTCGAAGCCGCGCGGTCTGGAGGCGCCAGCCCCGACCCAGGAGCCCCAGAGATAGCAACGCGCGATTCCCTGCCAGGATACAGATGAGCGGCTCACCCCACTGGATTGGTGAACTCAAGACGCACGCCGCGCTCGGCCTCCCAGCTGCGCAATACCTCTTGGGAATGAGCTACCACGGGGGCAATGGGGTCCCCAAGGACATGGCGGAAGCCGGGAAGTGGCTAACGTGCGCCGCAGAGAACGGCCATTCCAAGGCTCAGTCCGTGTTGGGCCTCATGCTATGGCGAGGTGACGGCGTGCCCCCGGACAGGCATGAGGCGCTGCGTTGGCTCAGGCTCTCGGCGGAACAAGGTGAATTGGAGGCGCAGCACACGCTCGGGATGATGATCGAGAGGGGGGCCGAGGCCGACCCAAACCCGGTCGAGGCACTCGCGTGGTGTACGCTGGCTTCGGCGAGACTTGGAGATGCGGCCGGCGATCGCACCCGGCTCGAAGGTGCGCTTGATGAGGAGTCACGTCGGCTTGCCGGCGCGCGCAGCGCCGAGATCATGGACGCAATGGCCACCCGCAAGCGGAATTGAACCCAGGGCCCTCCACAGGGTGGCCTGGCGGCTTGGCTTCGGGCCCGAATGATGCGTGTGTTGGGGGAATGGATTTGTCAGAGCACACCCTTTCCACGTTGGGCAGCCAGCTTGAGGCCCAGGGCTTCAAGGCCTCGCACGCTGGGCCCATGCTCCGCTTCCACTACGCGGCGGGGGCCCAATCGCCGGCAAACGGCCGGCCTCTGCCAACGGCCCTGGCCGCGCTCCTAAGCGACCTTAGGGACCGGCGGGCGGCTGGTGTCGCTTCGAGGAGCGTGTCCGGGGATGGCACGACGAAGCTTCTCCTGAGGCTGGGCGATGGGAAGACGGTGGAGTCTGTGCTGATGCCGGATTTTCGGCCCGACCGGGCCGCCGGGTGCGTTTCGTCGCAGGTGGGCTGCGCGATGGGCTGCGACTTCTGCGCGACGACAAAGACCGGCTTTGAGCGCAATCTCACCTCCGGGGAGATCGTCGATCAGTTCATTTCCCTAAGGCGGGAGGCGTACGCGGCCGGCAGACGCCTGCAAACGCTGGTCTTCATGGGCATGGGCGAACCGATGCTCAACTATGAGAATGTCATCTCGGCGATCGCCCGGATCGCGGACAACGACATGGGAGGCCTTGGCTTCAGGCAGGTCACTGTCTCCACCGTCGGCATTGTTCAGGGGATAAACGCATTGGCCGCCTCGGGCCTGAACGTCCACCTGGCGGTCTCCCTGCACGCCCCCGACGACGCGACCCGGGTGAGGCTCCTGCCCATGGGACGCCGGTTCGCGGTGCGCGACATCTTGGCTTCAGCCGATGCCTACCAGGAGCGCACCGGCCGCCCCGTTTCCCTGCAGTATTGCCTCTTGGGAGGCGTGAACGACTCCGTGGGACAGGCCCTCCAACTTGCCGATCTCCTCGAAGGGCGCCGCATGCACGTGAACCTGCTGCATTACAATCCAACGGGCCTGAGCCTGCGCGGGGAGACTTACGCACCCTCGAGCGATGCATCAACGGAGGCTTTTCTCAGTGCCCTGCACCACCGCGGGATCGTGGCCCACGTCCGGCGATCCCGCGGCCCCGACATCGAGGCCGCGTGCGGGCAATTGCGAAGGCGGTCAGGCCTGGGTTGAATCCCATTGGGGCTGCCTTCAGACCTTCCTCACAAGGCAGGCGTTCGCCGCCATTTTGAAAGGTGAAGCTAAGTCGGTGGAGTTAGATCACGGGATGGGTCGCCCCGTCCATGGGAAGCACCGCGCCGAAGATGTAGCTGGCCTGTTCCGACGCCAGGAAGAGGGCGACCTGGGCCACCTCCTCGGGCGTCGCCATCCTTCCCGCCGGAATCCTGGACTCGGCCTTCCTCAGCAGGTCCTCCGGGGAGCCGCCGGACGTCCTCGCCTCCACTTCCAGTCGGTCCTTCACGCGCCCGGTTCTTGTCATGCCTGGGTTGATCCCGTTTATCCGCACGCCCCGGGGTGCATAGGCCACCGCAAGCCCCTTCGTCGCAAGCATAAGGGCCGCGTTCGCCGCGCCTCCCGCGATATGGAAAGGGTCGGCGACCTTCCCGCCCACGCCGATGATATTGACCACCGCCCCTGTCCCCCGGGCTGCCATCGCGGGGAGTACGGCGTCCATCGCGTTTATGGCAGGAAAGAACTTGGCATCGATCGCCTGCCGCCATGCAGCGGCGTCGAGTTCCAGGGGCGGATGCCTCCGCGCGGCGCCGGCGCTGTTGATCAGCACGTCGATGGGACCCTGTGCCGCGGAGACCTCGGCAAACGCAAGCTTTGCTGCCGCGGCGTCGGCAAGGTCCACGGCGCGGGTGAAAACATCACGCCCAAGGCTTGCGCGCGCGGAGGCAAGGTTGGCGGGATCTCGGGACAACAACGCAACACGCGCCCCCTCATCAAGGAATGCGCGTGCGCAGGCCAGGCCGATCCCCTTGCTTCCGCCCGTGATGACAGCCAGCTTGCCCTCAAGTCTTAGATTCACGTGGGTTGGACGGTCTGGCAGGCTCCTGTCCGGCGACAAGCCCCTAGATCGCCTTGAAGCCGAAAGCCCCGAGCTCGCTCAGATGGAACGGGGCCGTCCCGGTTAGCTCCATCACGGTGGCCACGGCCGACGGGAGATCCGGCGATTGGAGGTACGACGCCCCGTCATCGGCGTCGTGAAGGTGGATGGCCCAGGCGCCCGAGGAGCCGCCGCCGCCAGACTGGAACACCGATCCGTAGAGATAGTTGCCCGGCAACCCATGGTGAGGACCCGTTCCCGGTACGAGAAAGAGGGAGTGGACAGGGTCATGATGGACGCCCGCCGGATCGGTGCCGTGGTGCTTGCGGTGATGGGCGGGTTTGCCCGTGACCTTAAGCCGGTGGGCCTCGGCCCTGGGGCGGTTCGCGGCCGGCAGCGACTGGAGGTAGCGGTCAAAGATCTTCGCATTGGGCTCCAGCTCCTCAGGCGGGATCCTGCCTGCGCCAAGCGCCTCAAGGTTGCCGGCCAGGAACGAGGGGCTCCGGGAGAGCGACCGGGCAGTGGCATGGCCGCCCTTGTGGTCCGCGCTCGGGTACACCTGGTGGGTCGCATAAAGCCTTGTCAGGGACTCCACGTAGCTCGTGGTGTGCGGGACCGCACCTATCGGGCTGTGCTCGATCATCTCCATCACCGCCTGGTCAAACTGCGCATTGGGGTCCTGGGACATGGGGTAGGTGATACTCGGCCCAAATGACCAATGCGAGGCTCGTTATCCGTCAGGCTTGGACGACGATCGTCTGCCCGGAGAAACTCACCCTGTCCCCGGGACCAAGCTTCTTGCGCTTGCGGGTTTCCACGGCCCCGTTCAGGAGCACGCGGCCCTCGCTGATCGCCTGCTTGGCCTCGCCGCCGCTCTGCGTGAGCCCCCCAAACTTCATGAACTGGCAGAGTTCAATGGGCATTTCTGAAACCATTACCGGCTTGGGCTCGCCCTGATCAGAATGAGTCATGCAGCAACGGTACACCTTGTCCTACTTTCGTCGATTCCATGATCGTTGCTGGACGGCATCTCTTCGGTGCTTGTCTAAAGGGTCCAGGTGCGATGTGCCCTTCATTCTCCCAGATGCTTTTTGAGTCCCGCCAGGTCCGCCCCGCCCCCCAGCCACGTCATGTCCTAAACGAGCATGGCGTAATTGAGGCCGTGCCGGCGCACTGGGAGCTCCTGGCGCCGGGGGACGCCGCATTGAGCCGCCGCATCAAGCAGGACGGCCCGTCGCTCACGGTCGTGGAGCTTAAAGGCCGCAAGCGATTCTCGCGGGGCATCTGGGCTCCCTCTGACCGGATAGGGGCCCTCCGCGCGGAACTTCAGCGCGAGCGGGAGGATCCCTCCTACCAAAGGAAGCTCGACGCGGGCCGCAGGCGCCGTGCCGCCGAGCAGCAAGCCTATGCAGGCGACTTCGGGCGGGCGGTCCTCGCTTTCCTGAATTTCCATCCGTCATACCGTGACCAGGCCGACCGTGTGGCCATCCTGGTCGCGGCGCACTCCGTTCCGGTGGGCAGCGGGACCGTCGCCAGGACGGAGCGCATACCGATCGAGCAGCGCGCCGCGGCAGCGACACTTGCATGGCTGCGCCACCAGACCACGGGGTACGACGGCATGATGATCCCTCGTGCCAGGGGACAGCGCCGCGAGGTGCGGCGGATGCTCGCTCGGCGTTCTATCGAGCTGCTTTCGGCGTACCGCTCCGGCCGCCCGGTCGACATCTCAAGCTGCCCGCTCCACGCCGCCCTAGGGGGGTCGGCGAGCGCAGGCACGGCGTTGTAACAATCGCCCATAAAATCCCTCTCGAAAAAGGGATCACGTGTAGCTATCGTCGGCAACAGGCGCCCAGCGAATACCGATTTCTCCAGCCATGCCCCAGAAACCCACTGCCAGGATAGGCATCCTCACCGCAGGCGGTGATTGCCCCGGATTAAATGCAGCCATTCGAGGCGTCTCGAAGGCCGCCATGCATTACGGCATGGCCGTGGTCGGCATCCGCGACGGCTTCAGGGGCCTTGTAGAGGACAGGACCATACCGATCGACAACCCGCTGGTAAGCGGGATCCTGACCCAGGGGGGCACCTTCCTGGGCAGCAGCAGGGACAGGCCTCACAAGATGAAGGTGAACGGAAAGAATGTCGACATGACGTCTGCGGCCGTCCGCACCTACAAGAGGCTCAAGCTCGACTGCCTCGTGTGCCTCGGGGGAAACGGAACCCAGAAATCGGCCCTGGCACTCCACGAGAACGGCGGGGTCAACGTCCTCACGCTCCCGAAGACGATCGATAACGATGTGGCGGAGACCGACATCACGTTTGGCTTCGACTCTGCCATGGCGATCGCGACCGAGGCGATCGACCGCCTCCACACAACCGCGACGAGCCACCAGAGGATCATCGTGTGCGAGATCATGGGCCATGACGCGGGCTGGTTGTGCCTGGGCGCCGGGATTGCCGGCGGCGCCGACGTTATCCTTATCCCCGAGATCCCCTACGACCTCTCGATCGTCGCGCGCCACCTCGCGCGAAGGCACAAGGCGGGCAAGCGCTTCTCCATCGTCGCCGTGGCCGAGGGCATAGTCTCCGTCGAGGAGGCTGCGGCTCGGGAAGGCTCCGGGGGCAAGGGCGGCGCCCTCAACAGGGCCCCCTCCCATCTCGAGGCCTTCGCCGCACCGGGCCAAGAAGGGATACGCCTTGTCCAGGAACCCGTGGCCAGCCGGATTGCAAGGCAGCTCCAGAGCCTGACGGGGACCGAGGCGCGTGTCACCTCACTAGGCCATGTCCAGCGTGGCGGCAGCCCCACCCCCTTCGACAGGCTCCTGTGCACCCGCTTTGGGACGAAGGCGGCTGAGCTCATCCTCAAGGGCCGCACCAACGTGATGGTCGCACTCAAGGGAAACGAGTGCGTGCCCGTTTCCCTGGAGAAGGTTGCCGGGCGAAAACGCATTGTCCCCCCGGATCATGCCTGGGTGCAGACCGCGCGCCTTACCGAGACGTGTCTCGGCATGGAGTAGGCCTGGTTTCGCGGCAACGGGCTGCGGGGATCCCTTTGAGTGGAACGCGGGGCATGGGCGCCAAAAAACGCCTTGAGTTAATTCATGCCGACTTGGAAAATCGCCCTCCCGTTTGCGCGTAATCGGGGGGCTCCACCGGCCCCGCTAACCCACCCGTTCCTCCCTCCCTTGCGCCTACCACACCCACCCGGCCGAAAACAGGATGCCCTCCCAACCGCCCAAAGAGACGCCGCGCCGCCCCGACTTCCTCCTGGTGCTGCCTGCGTTCCGCGAACTCCAGAGGCTTCCCCCCTACCTCGCCAGCCTCGTGGAGGCCCTTGCCCGGGCACCGTTCACGACAGAGGTACTTGTCGTGGACGACGGCTCCCCGCCAGAGGAGCAAAAGGCCCTGCGCGCCGCGGTCCAGGGCCATAGCACCGGGAATTGCGAGGTGCTTGACCCCCTGTTGCTGCCCAAGAACGGGCTTAAGGGGGATGCCATCCTTGCGGGGTGGCGCTCGAGGCCCGCGACGTGGCTCGCGTTCGCCGACGCTGACGGCGCCACGAGCGCCGGCGAGGTGAGGCGGGTGCTCGAGGAGCTCAAAGCCTTGGATCCCGCGCAGCAACAGGCGCATTTCGCGGTCCGGGAGGCCGGGGGCTCCGCGCGTGTTCGAAGGACTGCCGTCCGGCGCATCCTGAGCATGCTCTTCTCCCGCCTGGCCGGGCTCGCCCTGCGCACCAAGCCCATGGATTTCCAGTGCGGGTTCAAGGTGATCCCTGGCACCTTCTTGCCTCCGGCTGCCGATTCCCTCCAGGGCCGCGGACTCTGTTTCGACCTGGCTCTCTTCCTGGCACTTAGGTCCGCGGGGGTCCAGGTGCGCCCGGTTCCCATCGGCTGGACGGACCAACCCGGCGCCAGGGTGAGCCCGTGGCGCAACGGCCCGGGCCTTATTGCGGGCCTATGGTCCTTGTCCCGACACGGGCTTGAACGAGGCCGTGCCAAGAAAAGCCCCGCATGACCCCCAGCACCAGAAGCATGTCACGAGGAACACAACTCGTTATGATGGCCAGAAGACGACGCACTAACGGGCGCCTTTCCGCAGCTGATCACCTCGATAACGAAATGGAGGCTGTCCTTGCCAGCTCTCCCGCGATAAAGTATTTGTTCAATCCCTCCGATCCCGCCGATGGAGCTCACGGCCGAGCGTGAGCCTCTTGGCGCAACCCCTCCCCGCCCCGCGCGTCTTTCACACCCGAAACACACACCCCATGACCCAAATCAGCCGCCGCCGTTTCATCCAAGCAGCCTCGCTCGCCGCAGTCGCGGCCACCTGCCCCGCACTCAGGGCGTCCGACTCGGACCGTTTCCGGAACCTTGTTTCCCCGGGACGCCGTCTGCGGATCGCATGCGTGGGCGCAGGGGGAAAAGCTTTCAGCGACATCATGGCCTGCGCGAGCGAGGACATTGTCGCCATCTGCGACGTGGACTTCGAGCGCGGCCTCGAGATCTTCGGCATGTTCCCGAACGCCGCGCGTTACCGTGACTACCGGCAGATGCTAAACGAGCGCGCGAACGACATCGACGCGGTGATCGTGACGACGCCCGACCACACCCATTTCCCCGCGGCCCTGATGGCCGTCGAGATGGGCAAACATGTCTACGTCCAGAAGCCGCTCTGCCACACCATAAACGAGGTGAGGGCCCTCAAGGCGGCGGTCGCCAAGGCTCGCGTGGTTAGCCAGATGGGAAACCAGGGGCATTCCAACGAGGGCACCCGCCTCCTCAAGGAGTGGGTCGAGGCCGGCGTTATCGGCGATGTCCGAGAGATCGCCACATGGACCAACCGCCCGATCTGGCCCCAGGGAATGGTTCCGCCGCCCGATGCCCCCGCGCCCGACACGATGGACTGGAACCTCTGGCTGGGAGTCGCCCCGGTACGCGGCTACAATCCCCTCATCGCCCCGTTCAACTGGCGCGGCTACTGGGACTACGGCTGCGGAGCCCTCGGCGACATGGGATGCCACGGCATGGACGCACCCTTCTGGGCCCTTAACCTTCGCGGCCCGGTGCGCGTGACCGCCCAGAGCGAGGGGGCCAGCGACCTCGTTGCCCCCAAATGGTCCATCATCAAGTATGAGTTCCCCCAGCGCGGCTCCCTTCCCCCCGTCACCTACACTTGGTACGACGGCGGCAAGCTCCCGCCTGTCCCCGAGGAACTCGGGCCGGGGGCCAAGCTTCCGCAGGGAGCCACGCTCTACCGGGGCGACAAGGGCGCGATTCTCTCAGAGGGCGATTACGGCGAGTCGCCCCGGCTCATCCCCGAGTCGAAGATGGCCACGTTCAAGCGTCCACCGAAGACCCTCGCCCGCGTCCCGAAATCCAACTCGCACCTGGAATGGATCACGGGCTGCAAGGGCGGACCGGCGCCCAGCTCCAACATCGTGGACCACTCCGGGGACCTCTCGCAGTTGGTGCTGCTGGGCAACGTCGCCATTCGTGCGGGCGTTCCCATCGACTGGGACCCCGTGCAGGGAGTCTGCAGCCAGCCGGAAGCGAACCGGTTTCTCACGAAAGCCTACCGCCTCTTCTAAACGCACTCCTTTTATCTCCATGAAAACCCTCTCATTTCTAAAGCCCGGCATCTTCCTGGCCTCGGTGGTGCTCGCCGGCTGCCAGGGCACCCCAACGGCGCCATCCGTGGCGCCCGGATTCACGGCCGACGTTCACGACGACATAGGCGCCGGGCATGGCGCCGACTCCAAGCGCTGGGCACCGCCGAGCCCGGTTTTCGCCCCAGACCTCTCAAATGCCGACTTCAAACCCGGTTCCTGGGCCTGGGAGGACGGCGTCCTTGTCTCCAAGGGCGGTGGCGACATTTGGACCAAGGAATCCTACGGCGACTTCGTGCTAAACCTCGACTTCCGCTGCCAGGAAAAGACCAATAGCGGGGTGTTCCTGAGGTGCTCAAACATCCAGGAATGGCTGAACACGGCCATCGAGGTGCAGATCCTCCAAGGGGACGCGCCGGACAAGCACCTCGTGGGCGCCGTATACGACTGCGTCGCACCGACCCGCCAGATCGAGATCATCCCGGGCACCTGGTACCACTACACGATTTCCGCGGTCGGCAGCCACATCCACGTCGTGCTCAATGGCGAGCAGCTGGTCGACATGAACCTTAACCAGTGGAAGGAAGCGGGCAAGAACCCGGACGGCACCCCTAACAAGTTCAAGACGGCCTACAAGGACATGGCGAGGGTCGGCAGGATAGGGCTGCAGTACCACACCAACAAGGTTGAGTTCAAAAACATCGTAGTCGACCGTATCGAGGTCTCCAAGTCCGGCGCCGACCAAGCCCCTTAACACCATGAGTGACACACCGAACAACACAAGCGACTGCGGCTCCATGCTGGCGCTGCTGCTCCTGCGCGCGTGGCTCGGCGTCCGCGCGGTCCTCACCGGCGTCGAGAAGTTTGCCGACAGCAAGGTCCTCCAGGTCCCCCTCCTCGACGCCCAGGGCAAGCCTGACTCGAGCGGCGCGATGGTGGAGGTGACGCAGAAGTTCTACTCGCTGCACAGCTATCACGCGATACCGGACTCGATGAAGGAACGGTTCTCTCAGGAGCCGCTCCTGCCGGTCTTCCTGACGACGCCCTACTATGCCGTCCTCGGCTGGGCGCTGATCGCCCTCGGGATCGCCGTCCTGCTCGGGCTCTGGACCCGCGCCAGCCTCTTCCTGATGGGCCTGCTCTACGTGAGCCTCACGGTCGGGCTGATCCTCATCAAGCAGGACGGCGGCGTTTCATGGCTGGCGATCCACGTCGCGCTGATAGCGATCGCGCTCAGCCTCACCAAGTACAACCGCTTTGCCCTGACTCGTACATGAGTTCACCCGGAAAGCCTACGGATGCCGGCGGCCTGGGGCGCCGGCGGTTCTTAAAGACGGCGACCGCGGCGAGCCTTTCGCTCGCCCTGGCGCCCCTTCGCTCGGCCTACGGCCAGTCGGAGGCGGCCGCCGGCGACGCGATAAACGTGGCGCTCGTGGGCGTCGGCGCCCAGGGACGGGTCCTCATGGACGCCATGCTCAAGATCCCGGGCATTCGCTTTGTCGCGGTCTGCGACATCTGGCCGTACGCGCGCACGTACGGGCAGCGCTACCTTAAGAAGAACGGCTTCGAGGTGCGGGCCTACGAGAGCCACCGCGAGATGCTCGACTCTGAGAAGGACCTGCAGGCCGTCATCGTGGCGTGCCCCGACTTCTGGCACGCCCCCATAACGAACGACTGCCTGCGCGCGGGCCACCACGTCTATTGCGAGAAGATGATGTCGAACACGATCGAAGGGGCCCGCTCGATGGTGCGCACCATGAGGGAGACGGGCAAGCTCCTGCAGATCGGCCACCAGCGCCGCAGCAACCCGCGCTACCTGGTTGCGCGCAACCGCCTGCTGGGCGAGGCCCACCTCCTCGGGCGCATCACGGCGGCGAACGGGCAGTGGAACAGGGCCGTGAGCGCGGACCTCGGCTGGCCAAACCACACGGCGATGACGGGCGAGCTGCTTGCGAAGTACGGCTACGCCGACATGCATCAGTTCCGCAACTGGAGATGGTTCAAGAAATACGGCGGGGGCCCCCTCTCCGACTTGGGCGCCCACCAGATCGACATCTTCAACTGGTTCTTCGACACGAGCCCCTCGACTGTAATCGGGTCCGGCGGCCGCGATTACTACAGCGGCCACGAGTGGCTGGACAACGCGATGGTCATCTATGAGTTCAAGCTGCCTGATGGCATGGCGCGCGCGTTCTACCAGGTGCAGACCACCACCAGCGCCGGCGGCGGGTATTTCGAGCAGTTCATGGGGACCGAGGGCACGCTCAGGATGTCCGAGAACCCCAAGTACACGCAGATCTACCGCGAGGCGGCGGCCCCGTCCTGGGACGCGTGGATAAGCAGGCACCTGATTGCAGCCCAGAAGGCGCCGGCCAAGTCCGATGACGACACCTCGGCGGACGATAAGGTCGATGCCCGCG
>Ga0302319_10008670_pt1 | contig 19733 bp, 17 predicted proteins | sample Bog_T0_2_FD_203319 | JGI IMG/M metagenome (GOLD analysis project Ga0302319, IMG submission 203319) | Peat permafrost microbial communities from Stordalen Mire near Abisko, Sweden - Bog_T0_2 | ecosystem: Environmental > Terrestrial > Soil > Wetlands > Peat | place: Sweden: Abisko, Stordalen Mire... | reverse complement strand
CAGATGACCAGCACCCGCTCGTCGGCGTAGACCACCCGGTGGCCGACGTCCTCTTCGGCATCGGCGGCGGTACACAGCAGACAGCGACCGGCGAAGCGGGCGAAGCCTGCCTGCTCCTCCACCAGCTCACGGGGGACGAAGGACATGCCGAGCAGCTGGCCGTGGGGGTGCTCCAACGACGCACCGGCCTCCCGTCCGGAGTTGACGATGGCCTGGCTGTAACGAAGTCCAGGGACGCTGGAGTGCTCCTCGATGCGGTCCCGGATGGCGGTCATCACCACGCCGGTCTGCTCGTCACTGAGCATCGACCACGAGTTGTGATGGTCGGGAGAGAGGACCAACACCTCGTGGATGCCTCCGGCGGTGGCCTGGGTGAATACCGGGCCTCGATTGGTGACGACGAAGGGTCCGTCCCCCTCGAAGGCCGGGAAGAGATTGGGTACGACCCGGACCAGCCACCGTCCCTCAGGTCCGTAGGTCTCCAGCGCCGGTGGGGTGGACTCCTCGTTGCCCGGGCAGAACGGGCAAGGACGATCGGTGTCGGCTTGCACGGGAGCCATGGGAGCGAACGCCATGGGCCGGTGGGCCCGTTCGGTGCTGACCACGACCCATCGGCCGGTGAGGGGATCAAGGCGGAGCTGGTTCATCTGCAGGTGTCGGATCCCCTCAGTGGTCGGTGGGCTGCCTGGTCGGTGGTGGCACCGGGAGTGCAGAAGGACACCCCGGTGTATCGACGCGTACCTACCGTATCCTTAGAGATACCTGGGAACGAGTCATACCTGCTCCAAGGTACCAACCTCTGGGGACGGGTCAGCCCGCTGCCATCCCGACATCGCCGTGTGGGTCCGGTCGCGAGCCTGTGAGTGGCAGAATCCCCCGATGATCCCGGCGATGCTGGTGGCGGTGTCGTCCAACCGGGGAGCGGCCTACGACCTGGTCCTCCTCGCCCACGTGCTCACTGCCTTCGTGGGTTTCGGGGCGGTGGGGGTGGCGGGTATCTCCGCCCTGGCCCTGTCCCGCCGGGGGGCCTCCACCGAGTCGCTCCGCCGCTACTACCGACCCGGGGTGAACTGGGCCGGACGGATCCTCTTCGGTGTGCCGGTCCTCGGGGCGGTGCTGTTGGTGATGAGCCACGGCGCCTGGTCGTGGACCTCCGGATGGGTCACCTTCGGCCTGATCCTGTGGGCGGGAGCGGCCATGACCGCCGAAATGGTGCTGTGGCCCGCTGAGCGGGGACTCCAGCAGTTGGTGTCGTCGGACACGTTCGAACCGGAGCAGCACCGAGGATTGGCCTTACGAGTGGTCGGTGTGTCGGCAGGGTTGGTGGCGGTCTTCGTGGTGGCCACCGTGGTGATGGTGGCGAAGCCCTGAGGGGCTGGCACGGGTGGGTACGGCCCCGACGACAGGAGCCGCCGGCGGGCTCGGAGGGGTGACGGAGGAGGCCACCGTTCGCTCGGCTGGTTGCGTGCTCAGGGACCCTCGGGAATTGGAGGAATTCCAGCTGATGGGGTGGTGCGTACGCCGGCGCCAACTAGCGCCTGCCATACGGTCTCCATCGGCAACGCAGGTCTGACCGCCAGCTCGACGGATCCGTTGGTGTCGTGCCCCGAGATTCGGATGCATTCAGTTGCACCGACGGACGAGCCACCCCATCCGACCCGGTCGAGCCACATCGTCGATTCCCGAGCATCCAGATACCGGCCAGTGCTCATCATCCTGTCGAACGGCGAACCGAGCGACACCACGATCCCGTGCGTGCGTACGACCAACTGGGCGCCGGCCGGACTCTTGTACGTAACCCATCCGGCCCCATCCATCCCGATCGCCTTCTGGCGAACCAAAGCCCGGCTGGAGAAGGTCTGTGGTTGATGCAGGACCCAGTCCTTCAATGTGTGATTTCGGACCTCTCGCACCTGCAGGCGAATGAGGCCGAAGGCGATACCAGCAACGCACACGACCAGAAAGAGCAGCGGACCCCAGGTCACGGAGCCAGCATACGTTGGCGATCTGTCAGTTTGATGTGCCGGCGGTGAATGAGGCCAGTACCGCCCGGGCTTCGTCGACTCGGCCTTGGTGCACCAAGGGGGCCACCCGGTCGATGACCGGCAGCCACTCGAACGCCTCGGTGGACCGCCCGGACGCCTTCACCGACGAACGGGCCTCCTCGAGCAGTTCGGCCAGCACTGCCACGTCAGGTCCGATCGAATCCGCCACCCGGGTCCGGATCCACTGCGCCAGGGCGGGACTGGCCCCCCGGGTGGAAACCGCCACGGTGACCGGCCCCTGTCGGTGCACCGCCGGGAGGGTGAAGGTGCAGTGGTCGGGATCGTCGGCGCTGTTCACCCAGACACCGGCCGCCTCGGCGTCGGACGCCACCAAGCCGTCGACCTCGGGGAGGCCGGTGGCGGTCACCACCAACCGGTAGCCAGCCGCCTCCGGACTTCGATACCGGCGTCGCTCGATGGTCAGTGCTGCGGCCGGGTTGTCCCGGTCCGGAGTGACCATCCCGTCGATGGCCCCGACCACCTCGGGTGCCACCACCGTCACGTAGGCCTCGCACCCGAGGAGGCCCTCCACCTTGCGGGCCGCCACCGGGCCGCCACCGACCACCAGGCAGCGTCGGCCGGCGATCGCCAGCGAGACGGGATAGAGCCGGCTCGGAAGGGCCACGTCGGGGACGTCGGTCAGCGGTCGAAGTCGACGTCGAGCGCCGGACCGGCCAGCACCGGAAGGCCGATCATGCCGGCCGCCACCGTGGCGTTGGTGGCCGGGTCGATCAGGACGAAGCTGCCGGTGATCCGGTTCCGCTGATACGAGTCGACGGCGATCGGGGTGGCCACTGCGATGGTGACCACGCCGATGTCGTTCTCCTCCAGCGACGGAGCCTCGCTGATGGTCAGGTCGTTGACGTCCAGCCGGCCGTCGACCGACACGATGCGGGCTGGCGTGACCCGGGTGGTGTGCTTGAGGCGGAAGGCAGCACCGGCGGCCAGCGATCGACCGTCGAACCAGCAGACCGTGGCTGTCACCTCGCGCACCAGGTCAGGGAGGTCGTCGGCGGCGGCCAGGAGGTCACCCCGGCTGACGTCCACGTCATCGGCCAGGCGAACGGCCACTGACAGGCCGACCGCCGCCTCGTCGAGTGGTCCGTCGATGGTCTCGACGGCGGTGACGGTGGTCCGTTGGCCCTCAGGGAGGACGACCACCTCGTCGCCGGGCCGAAGGGGAGCACCATTGACCATGCCGGCGTAGGTACGGCCTCCACCCGGCTGGCGGAGCACCCACTGGACGGGCAGACGGGCCCCCGGGGCCCCACGGTCGCCGTGGGCACCCGCCCACTCGCCGGCGGGTGCCTCCTCCAATGCCTCCAGCACCGTGGGACCGGAGTACCACGGTGCGGCCTCCGAGCGGTGGGCGACGTTGTCACCCAAGAGCGCCGAGACGGGAATCACGATGCAGGATTCGACGCCCAACCGGTCGGAGAGCTGGGACATCTCCTTCACCACCCGCTCGTAGGCGGCCTCGTCCCACTCGATCTGGTCCATCTTGTTGGCCGCCACGATGAGATGACGGACCCCGAGCAGAGCGGCGATGCAGACGTGGCGGCGGGTCTGCTCCCGTAGGCCCTTGGGGGTGTCCACCACCACCAGGGCAACGTCGGCGGTTGATGCCCCGGTGGCCATGTTCCGGGTGTATTGGACGTGACCCGGGCAGTCGGCGATCACGAACTTTCGGGTGGGGGTGGCGGCATAGCGGTAGGCCACATCGATGGTGATGCCCTGCTCACGTTCGGCCCGAAGCCCGTCGGTGACGAACGACAGGTCGACCCCCTCGACCCCGCGTCGGCGGGAGGCCAACTCGACGGCTTCCAGCTGGTCGTCGAAGAGCTGCTTGGTGTCGTGCAGCAACCGACCGATGAGGGTCGATTTTCCGTCGTCCACCGATCCCACCGCCGCGAACCGGAGCAGGTCCATCACCGGTGGGGCGGCCGCAGCTTCGACTTCAGAGACGGTGTCGCCACCATCCGGGGTAGGCGTCATCGCCTAGAAGTACCCCTCGCGCTTCCGGTCCTCCATGGAGGTCTCTGAGAATCGGTCGTCAGCGCGGGTGGCGCCTCGTTCGGACACCCGGGAGATCGCCACCTCGTGGATGATGCCGTCGATGGTGGTGGCCTCGGACCGCACGGCACCGGTGCAGGTGGCGTCGCCGACGGTCCGGAACCGCACCGTCTCCTCCCGCGCCACTTCGCCGGGTCCGGGGGTTACCCACTCGGACTCCGCCAGCAGCATGCCGTCGCGCTCGATGACGGAGCGTCGGTGGGCGAAGTAGATGGAGGGGAGCTCGATCGACTCGCGGTCGATGTACTGCCAGATGTCGAGTTCGGTCCAGTCGGAGAGTGGGAAGGCCCGAAGGTGTTCACCGGGCTGCACGGTGCCGGAGTAGAGCTGCCAGAGTTCGGGCCGCTGGCGCTTGGGGTCCCACTGCCCGAAGGTGTCGCGGAAGGACAGCACGCGCTCTTTGGCCCGAGCCTTGTCCTCGTCTCGTCGAGCACCCCCGATGCAGGCATCGAAGTTGTACTCGGCGATGGCGTCGAGCAGGGCCGTGGTCTGGAGGCGGTTCCGCATCCCCAGCGGGCCCGGGTCGGCCACCCGACCGGTATCGATTGATTCCTGCACCGAGGCCACCAGCAGGCGTTCGCCGAGCTCCTCCACCCGACGATCGCGATACTCGATGACCTCCGGAAAGTTGTGGCCGGTATCCACGTGGAGGACCGGAAATGGAAGCCTGCCCGGTCGGAAGGCCTTCTCCGCCAGCCGCAACAGCACGGCGGAGTCCTTGCCCCCACTGAAGAGCAGGACCGGGCGCTCGCATTCGGCGGCCACCTCCCGCATGATGAAGATGGCGTGGGACTCGAGGAGGTCGAGGTGATCGACGGCGGTGCCGACGGTCGCTTCGATTGGATCCATGGTGGTGGTCATGTGGGTCGCTTCCTGTGCCGATCTGTGGCCACGGAGCCGGCCCTCCCAGCGGTGGCGCCTGCTCCAACACCAGCCTTGGTGTCGTGATTCCCGCAAATCCTGATCCGCGAGGTCATGTATACTCTCAATTGGCCGATCCCGGCAAGGGCAGGGTCGCCCACCAGGCCGCTAGGGTCGGCGGGCGCTACCACGATCCGGTTGATGGAATGCCGGTCGCATCAGGGCCGGGACCACGACACCATCGAGAGCGAGCAGCAGTGTCCATCGAGCAAGCCAACCCATCGGTCGAAGAGCTCGCTGAACGAGCCACGGCGTTCGAGTCGGCTCCGGCAGGTGCGGTGATCTCGTGGGCGGTGGAGCGCTTCGGCTCGTCACTGGCGTATGCCTGCTCCTTCCAGGACGCCGTGCTGATCGATCTGGCCGTGGCCGTCGACCCGGGCATCGAGGTCATCTTCCTCGACACCGGGGCCCACTTCGCCGAAACCCTCGAGTACGTCGAGACCATCCGATCGCGTTACGACCTCAACCTCACGGTGACCACGCCGGTGGAGGGGGCCGAGGACTGGCCATGTGGTTCCGCCCAATGCTGCGAGTACCGCAAGGTGCAGCCGCTCAAGCAGGCGCTGGCCGGCCATCAGGCCTGGCTCACCGGCCTCAAGCGGGTTGACGCCCCGACTCGGGCGACCACCCCGATCGTCTCCTTCGACGACAACTGGGGCATGGTGAAGATCAATCCGCTGGCCACCTGGACGGACCAGGACATCGCCGGGTACGAGGTCGACCACGGGATTCCCCGACACCCATTGCTGTCGCAGGGCTACCTTTCGATCGGCTGCGCTCCCACCACCCGGCCGGTGGCCGAAGGCGAAGACCCCCGATCCGGCCGCTGGTCGGACTCGGACAAGGTCGAGTGCGGGCTCCACACCTGAGATGCCCAAGGACCGCGACGAGCTCTACGGACTGCACCTCCGTGGCACCGACCGCGCCATGCCGTTCATCAACCCCTACCGCACCAAGGGGGAACTGAACGAGATTGAGCTGTTCAAGCTGGCCCGTCACCCGCTGGAGATCGCCGACGCCATCATCGACACCTACTCCAAGGAGGGTCCCGCCGGCATCGCCAAGGTCCCCGGTGAGGTCGAGCGACTCAAATGGGCCGGTATCTATCCGCAGAAGCAAGGCGGTGACGCCTTCATGATGCGGGTGAAGATCCCCGGCGGTTTCCTGACCGCTCCTCAGGCACGAGAGATCGGCGTGGTGGCCGACGCCTTCGGCGAGGGGCCTGACGGTACCGAAAGCCGGATGTTCGGCTCGCGCTACGCCGACATCACCACTCGCCAGACCATCCAGATCCACTGGCTGCGGATCGAGGACATCCCCCGGATCTGGCGTCGGTTCGCGGCGGTGGGACTGACCACCGTGCAGGCGTGCGGTGACTCGGCCCGCAACGTGCTCAGCTGCCCGGTCTCCGGGGTCGACGCCAGCGAGGCCTTCGATGGACTGCCCATCGCCCGCAAGGTCTCCGAGTTCTTCACCGGCAATCGCGAGTACGCCAACCTGCCCCGCAAGTTCAAGATGTCGGTGACTGGCTGCGTGGAGGACTGCGCCCAGGCGGACATCAACGACATCGGGCTCCGGCCGGCCCGGGCAGCCGACGGCACTCTCGGTTTCAACCTGTTGGTCGGTGGTGGGCTCTCCGACGGCGAACGGATGGGATCGGATATCGACGTCTTCGTCCGTCAAGACCAGGCAGTGGAGGTCACCCGGGCCATCGCCCAGCTCTTCGGTGAGCTCGGCAATCGGGAACATCGGGGTCTGGCCCGCATGCGTTACCTGGTCCAGGAGCTGGGTCCGGAGGGCTTCCGTGAGGAGTTGGACCGACGGGCGCGCTTTGATCTGGTGCCGGCTGGCGAGGATCTGACCCGGCGTTACCGCGGCGATCACGTCGGCGTCCATCCGCAGAAGGAAGACGGAGTCTTCTATGTGGGGTGTTCCGTCCCGGTGGGGCGGATGAACGGGCTGGAGCTGGTCGAGGTGGCCCGCCTGGCCGAAACCTTCGGCGACGGCACCGTGCGCTTGGGAACCGACCAGAACTTCACCCTCACCGGGGTACCCGGCGATCGGTTGGAAGCCCTGCTGGCCGAGGACCTCCTCCAGAAGTACTCGCCCTACCCGGGGCCCTTCAGCCGGGGCGTGGTGGCCTGCACCGGCAGCGAGTTCTGCCGGTACGCCATCGTGGAGACGAAGGAACGGGCGGTCAAGTGGGCACGGTTCCTCGATGAGCAGCTGGCCGGTGAGCCGGTGGGCGCGGCTCCCACCCCGGGCGGGGTCTCGGGTCCGAAGGAGGACGCCGGGGTGGTACGCATGCACTTCTCCGGCTGCTCGGCCAGCTGCGCCCAGCCGCAGATCGCCGACATCGGGTTCCGCGGCGAGGTGGCCCACGTCGGCAACCACCTGGCGGAGGCGGTCGACATCGGTATGGGTGGATCGTTGGGCGCCGCCCCCGGGTTCATCGACTGGGTGGAGCACGCCCGCCCGGTCAACGACGTGCCCGACGCCCTGCTACGGGTGGTCCGGCGTTACCAGTCCGAGCGTCGTGACGAGGAGCCTTTCTACAACTGGGCCCGTCGGGTGCCCAACGACGAACTCCGGGCCACGCTGTCGGCGGAGGGCACCGGAACGCCGGTAGCGCTCACCGCCAAGCCCAAGCCCAAGCCGGTCGCCAAAGCCACCGGTGCCCCCAAGGCGGCAAGAGCCTCCAAGTCGGCGGGCACCAAGGCGGCGGCCAAGCCGGCCCGCCGAGGTGCGCGATGAAGGCGTACCGGATCCGCGATGAGATGAACGGCATCGCTGAGCCCCCGGGGAAGACCTGGTTCTGGGAGCTCGAAGCCGGAGTGATCGACGCCGGTCGGTGTATCCAGTGCGGCACCTGCATCGCCGTCTGTCCTTCGAACTCCATCGGCATTGATGAGGACACCGACCTGCCGGAGCTGGTGAAGATGTGCACCGGCTGCTCGCTGTGCTGGGATTTCTGTCCCCGCGGCGGGCTGCGGTACGAGGCGGCCTGGCCCCCTTCCACGCCGATGGCCGGGGATGCCGACGACCAGTCGTTCGAGCGGGCCGACCCCTCCGATCCCTACTGGAAGATCACCGGCGGTCCGCCGGGGGACGGCCTGGGTGCCGTGGTCGAGTCGTATGCCGTCCGAGCCGGCTCCCGACCGGAGACGGCTCAGGACGGGGGGGTGGTCTCCGCCATCCTCATCGCCGCCCTGGCAGCCGGCGATATCGATGGCGCCCTGGTCACCCGGCCCAGTGACGATCCCGAGCAGCCGTGGAAGGGCGTGGCCCACATCGCCACCACCGCCAAGGAGATCACGTCGGCAGCCGGCAGTTACTACAACCAGACGATGGCCCTGTCCGAGCTCGACCTGACCCGCTACGACCTGCCGGCCAAGCCCCGGATCGCGGTCGTGGGGACGCCGTGTGAGATCCAAGGGATCCGCGCCATGCAGTCCCGACGGTGGCCGACCGGCGCCCACCGGGTGGACTCGGTGGTGTTGACCATCGCCTTGCTGTGCACCAAGAGCTTCGACTACCGAGGGCTGATGCTGCAGCTGCTTCGCGATGAGCGCCAGATCGACATCGACCGGGTGAGCAAGGTCGATGTGATTCACGGGCGGATGATCGTGGAGTACCGCGACGGCGAATTGGCGGTCGACGAGCCGGTCAAGAACTTCCACGGCGCCGCCCTGAAAGGCTGTGACGAATGCGCCGACTTCCTGGGTCGGGGCGCCGACCTCTCGGTGGGGAGCGTTGGTTCGATGGAAGGGTGGTCGAGCGTGCTGGTCCGGACCGAGCGGGGCCGTGAAGCGCTCGACAACGCCCGTGGCCGCCTCGACTTCCGTGAGCTCGACACCCCTGAGGCACTGGTCAAACTGGATGCGTTCGACAAGCGGGTGGCGTTCTCCAGCCTCCGGCGCCCGTTCGATCCCGATGCCCCTCTGTTCATCGAGTACGCCGAGCACCTGGCCAACTACGGCGACACCGATCGAGCTCCGGCGGTTCTGGACCGGTGACCAGGGAGAACAACCGGGCAATCCAGGATTCCGGCGTTCCGGCGCATTCGACCACGGGCCTGGGTAGGTTGGCGCGATGACCCTCGTCGAGCTCGCGCCCGGAGTCAGGCTCGACCTCCCGGAGGAACCGTTGAGCCTCAAGGAGGGACTCCGGACCGCCCTGCTGGATGGCCAGGACTGGCGCGAGGGCTTCAGCGACGACATCTGCATCGGACTGTGGCTGTGGGGTGAGTGGCAGCCGACCCTCGAGCCGGTCGGTGTCACCCGCGATGACTTTGTCGAGGTGGTGATCGCCTACCACCGCGAGCTATGGCTGTGGTTGATCGGCGATCGGATCTGGGATCAGTTCGTGACCGGCCTGGCCGGTCGCATCTCCCGCCGGATTCCGTCGGCCAGCTGACCGATCGGACGGCACCGGCCCACATCTAGGGTGTCGGTACCAGTCCCGACCAGCCTGCCCGGGGGGCACCATGCCGCGCGTCACCGTTCCCATCGACCAGGATCCGCTGGTCTTCGTCTGGACCCAGCTGGCCGCCCCGCTGACGGCGGCGGCCGGTGGCTACAGCTCGGCGGTCTACGAGCGATCGTCGTTGCCGCTGCGGGAGTTCGAGGCGGCCCGCATCACCCTGGCCCGGATCAACCAATGCGCCGTCTGCACCGACTGGCGCACCGCTCGGGACGTGCCGAGCCGGGGGGCGACGCCTGACGAGGTCCCCGAGGAGTTCTACCAGCGGGTACTGGCCGACCCGACATCGATCGACCTCACCGAGCGAGAGCGCCTGGCCGCCGAGTTTGCCGAGCGGTACGCCGTCGACCACCTCAGCATGGACGACGCCTTCTGGCGACGGCTGCACGCCCACTTCACCGATGACGAACTGGTCGACCTGGCCCTCTGTGTGGGGTCGTGGCTGGCCCTCGGCCGGTTCAACCAGGTCTTCGATATCGACGGGGCCTGTCGGGTACCCGCTTCGCCGGCCACCGATCGGGCATAGGGCCGGCTATGGAGAAGGTCATCTACCTCCTGTGGGGCGACGGCTCGCCGACCACCGGTGATGCCCTGCGCGCGCAGCTGCTGGAGGAGACCGTCGATCGGGTGCGCCGGGCCGGAGCCCGGTCGATGGGTGTCAACATCCACGACTCCGACGCCGCTCCGGCCCCGTCCCCGGCACCACCGCCGGAGGGAGAGGCTCCCCACGTGGCGGAACTGTCGGTGTGGCTCGACTGTTACGAGCGCCGGGCCGAGGTGGACGCCGCCGTTGAAGCGTTGGGGCTCCGGTCGGCCGCCTACCTGGTGGTCGAGTCAATTTACGAGGACTACGGCACCACACCGCATGCCGATCCCCGAAACTGGGAGGACGGAACCCGGTCCCCCGGAGTCCTGACGGTGGCGCTGATTCACCGACCGGAGGGCCTGGACTACCTCGAGTGGATCCAGCGGTGGCACGGCACGCAGTCGCCGGTGTCCGGAGAGCTCCAGCCCCGGACTCGGTACGTGCGCAACGAAGTGGTCAGGGCGTTGCACGAAGGAGCCCCCGCCATCGACGGGATCGTCGAGGAGGGGTGGCCATCGACCGGCCATGTGGCCGATCCCATGCTGTTCTTCAACGCTGGCTCCCCCGAGGAGCTCCAGGCCAATGTGGGCAGGATGATCGAGAGCGTCAGCGCCTGCCTCGACCTTGGACGCCTCCGGAGTACCACCATGAGCGAGTACCTGGTGCAGTCGCTCGGGGACCCTCAATCGATGCCGTGATCGGAGGCGTACCGGATCAGCTCGTGCTTCCGGTTCAGATGGAGCTTGCCGAGAATGTTCCTGACGTGGTTCTCCACTGTCTTCTCGGCGATGAACAGCTCGGCGCCGATCTCCTTGTAGGTGTGGCCCCGAGCCACGCACTGCAGTACCTCACGCTCGCGGGGGGTGAGGGGTTCGGAACCATCGCCGGATCGCGAGGCGAGGGAGCGGAACTCGCCGAGTACCAGGGCGGCCAAGGTGGGGGAGAAGACCGGCTCCCCCTCGGCCGCCCGTTGGAGGGCGGCCCGAAGCTCGTCGGGGGGCGTCGACTTCACCAGGTAGCCCACCGCCCCTGCGGCCACCGCGTCGAGGAGATCGCGCTCGGCCTCGGATACCGTCAACATGACGATGCGGGCGGTGGTGGCGCAGGCCCGCACCACTGCCAGCCCGCCGCCCCCCGGCATGTGAAGATCGCAGACCACCAGGTCGGGTGACTGGTCCCTGACCACCTCGATGGCCGTCGGTGCCGATGCGGCTTCGCCGACCACCTCGAATCCGTCGCCCAGGTCAGCCCGTACGCCGGACCGCCAGATGGGGTGGTCATCGGCCAGCACCACCCGGATCACACCCACAGCCGTACCTCGGCGCCGGAACCCAACTGTCCGGAGACCTCCACCCGGCCGCCCACCTCGGCGATTCGACCGCGGACGGAGCTCGAAAGCCCGATCCCCTCCGTCACTGCCCCGGGGTCGAACCCGACCCCGTCGTCCTTCACCGAACAGAACACCCGGGTGGGTGGGCACCCGCGGGGCGGAGGTTGTTCGTCGGCCTCGACGAACACGGTGACCCGGGCAGCCCGACCGTGCTTGCCGGCGTTGGTGAGCGCTTCACCCACCGCTCCGGCCAGGGCGGTTCGCACCTCCATCGGAAGCCGCGGGACGTCATCCATCGCCACCACATCGACCCGCCCACCGAATCGGCGCTCGAATTGGGACGCCGACTTCCGCAGGTCGTCAAGCAGATCACCGTCGCGGACGGATCGGCGGCGGTCGTCTTCGGGGGGGCCGGCCAGGTAGGCCCGGAGCTCCCGCTGCTGGTCACGGGCCATGGCGGCCAGTGCCGGGTCCTGCGTTCGGCGCTCCACCACCGCCAGCGTCTGGAGCACGCCGTCGTGCAGGGTCCGGGCCACCTCCTCGCGGGCGCGGGCATCGGCCACCTCGGTCTCGGCTCGACGCAGCAGGGTCACCAGGTACCCCAGGGCGCCGCCGGCCATGGCGAAGAGCACGATGGGCGTCAGCGTGGACACCAAGTGGTCGCCGTTGAACAGTTGACCGGATCCCACGCCGTTGAGCAGCGCACCACCCAATCGGGCCAGACCCATCAGCACTCCGGTGGCGGCTCCCACCAGCGCCCCACCGACGGCGCCGGCGGCCAGCACGCCGGCCAATGGCCAGGCCACCGCCAACGACTGGGAGCTGGCGAAGGCGGATCCACCGGCGAAGGCCAGGCCACCACCCAAAAAGAGTGCGCAACCACATGCCACCTCCACAGCCACCGGTCCGGGGCGCATCAGCAGGTCGGGTGACCGGTTGAGGAGCACGCTGTCCACCACCGTCACGGCCAAGGCCAGGATCACCAGCAGGTAGGCCAGCCACGGCCGAGCCAGTGCATCCCGGTCGAAGAAGAGGACGGTGGCCATCCACACCCACGCCAGCCACCGAAACACCGAGATACCCGCGGGCAGGGTGCGATCCACCGGCCACCACCCTACGACCTCATGTCGGCTCCGACCGCCCTGGACGGCGACGACCCAGTGCGCCAAGGCCATCCCCCAGACCAAAATGGGGGCTTCACCGGATGGAGCCGGCTCCGGGGGCGGCGCACCATGACGGCATGGAACCAATCGTGAGCGACACCGCTGTCCATCCGATGCCGATCGGCCATCGGACGGCGATGCAGACGGCATGGGATGGCTGGGCCCGTCAGACGTTTCCTGCCGACCCCGCCACTGCCACACGGGCCGCCGACGCCGCCGGCTCGGCGGTCGATCTCGGTGGCTCCACCACCGTGGGGGTGGTGGCGGCGTTCGTGGCCGCCGGGGTGTCGCCGCCACCTTCCTCCCTGGCTTCACTCGATACCGAGCGCTGGCGGCTGCGAGAGCTGCTGGACGAATTGAGTACCGTCCCTCCGGTGTCGCCCGGCGGAGCCCGAACCGACCTGGGCGCCGACCTCCGTCGACGACTGCTGATCGCCGACCAGATCGCCGGTACGGCGGTGTCGGCGGGTTCCGTCCCGCCGACGTGGGCGAACACCGGAGGTCCCAGAACGCCAGGCGTTACCGGCTACGTCGCCGGGGATCCGCATACCGGAGCATCCGATCAGGGGGTCCGGATACTCGGCGCCACCGGCGTCTTCCTGTTGCTGACCGCCACGATGCTCTTCGAGGTGTTCGGCGTTCCGGCCCGCGACCGTGTGCTCCGGTTTCTGGTGGTGGCGGGCCTGGAGGCCGCTCTGATCATCGCCGGGGCGACCTCCGGGAAGTCGGATCGGTTCCGGCGGGTTTCCGGTGTCTATGTGGCGGCCGCCGCCCTGGTGCTTCCGGTGGTGCTGGCGGCCGGGCTGGCGGCTGCCGGGTCGGGTTCCGGTCTCCGTCCAGCCGTCGCCGTGGCGATCTGTGCGCTCTGCTGCATGGCGGCGTATGGGTGGCTGGCACGTGAGCTCCGGTCCGGCGCCTACGCCTCCCTTGCCTTGGTGGCCACTGGGATTGCCTGGCTGGCCGGATCCGATGCCATCGGCGTCGGGAAGTACGCAGGCTTGACGGCTCCGACCGCTGCCCTGTTGGCGTGTATCTATCTGGCCGTGGACGCCCTGGCGGCTCGCACCGGATGGGCGATGGAGGCCGGTGGCCGGTGGAGTGGGATGGCTGACGCCTTGGCCGGACCGGCACCGTGGTTTGCCGGTCTCGCCGGGGCAGTCGCGACCGCCTCAGCGCTGCTGGTGGTGGATCGGAGTGAGGTACCGGGATGGTCGGGACCACTGGCGCTGTGCATGGTGGCGGCGGCGCTGGCCTGCACCGTTCGGGTGTCTGCCCGGTCCTCGAACCTGTTGCCGGCGGTGATTGCCGGTTCGGCAGCAGTCTTGGCGGCAAGCCCGTGGTTGGCGTGGGGGCCGGCGGGCCTGGCCTTTGTCCTCGACAGTTTGGCCATCGGTGCGGTGTGGGTGACCATCCGGTTGACCGCCACCTCCGTTCCGATGGAAGGGGCTGGCGTGTCGGTCGTCGGCGGGGGACTGCGGGCCTTGGCGGCAGTGGAGGCGACGGCGGTCCTTCTGGTGGTGTCCCGACCCGAGTGGTGGGTTCCGGTGGCCCTGGTCGTCGCCGCCGGGGTGCCGTGCTGGATCGGACGGCTGACCGGTGACGCCAACTGGAGCTGGGCGTCGGTACCGATGGCCGTGGCCGCCTGGTTCACCGCCGCCCGGATGGTGTCCTCGGTGTTCGGATCGAACTCCCACCAGCCCTTGGGTCTGTGGATGGCGGCCCGTCTGCTCGCCCCTCTCCCCGTGGCGCTGGTCGTGCTCGGTGTCCTCCTCCGTGGGCGTTGGAGTGCCTGGTCCCGAGGGCTCCAAGCGGTGGCTTCCGGGCTCGGGGTGGTGGTGGTGTGGCTGACCCTGGCCGGTGGTGTGCCGGTTGCCGCCGGAGTCGAACTCCTGATCATCTGGCTGGCGGTGATCGCCGTGTCGTCTGTCGAACGGTGGACGGCGCCGCTCCCATTCGGTGTCGCCACCGGATTGGCGGGCGCCGCTCTGGTGGCCATGGGCGATGGCTGGGGTGCGGAGTTGGCCGTCACCGCCATGCTCGGCGTGGTGCTCGTCGAGTACGGCCTGGGGACCGGAATCCCCGAGCGACGGACAAGTTCCTCGGAGCGGTCGCCGGGGATCGTCCACCGGAGTGCCGCCCTGGCCGGGTCCGCCGTCGGGGTGGTCGTGGCCCTTGGCCTGCTGACGACCGGCCGGGGCCATGGTGCGCCGCTGGCGGCCGTCCTGGCGGTGGTGGTGTCCGCCGGGCTCCTCGGTATTGAGGGGCGCCAGGCAGGGGCACGGTGGTGGTCGACATGGGCGGCGGTCGGCATCGCATCACTGATCGGCCTGCCGTTGGCCGTGGCCTCCGGGACCCACAACCCCCAGTGGTACGTGCTGGCACCGGGCCTCACCCTGCTGATGGTCGGATTGCGACTCCCGGGAGGGGACAGAGATCCTCGTGCCGTACGGCACGGGCGTTGGCTGACCGGCGCCGGTGCCGGACTCCTCTTGGTGACGACGGCGGGCATGGTGCTCGGGCAGGGTGGTGGAAATGGAGGATGGCTGGCGCTCCTGGTGACGGAGGGTGCCGTGCTGGTCATCGGTGGTTGCTGTCTCCAACGCCGTGTTCCGGTGATCGCCGGCGCCGTCGGGGTGGCCGCCGGTGGTCTGGCAGCGCTCGCACTGGTCCCCTCCACGCTGGCCTTGTCCCTGGTCATCGGGGCCGCCTCGCTGGCCGTGCTGGCCACCGCCACGGTGCTGATGGCCGGCGGCCGACGGATCGTCCAAGGTCATGTCGGGACTCGCGAGGCAACGTGGGACCGTTGGCGGTGAGCCTGGGAGCCGAAGGTCGGCAGGGGCGGTCCGGACGGCGGCGGCGATCACGTACGCTCTCGGGTCGGCCCCGCCGGTGACCTGGCGGAACCACACCGACATCGGAGGAAGCACCCGTGGGACTGTCCATCGGCATCGTCGGCCTTCCCAACGTGGGGAAGTCCACCCTGTTCAACGCCCTCACCCGCAACGAGGTCCTGGCGGCCAACTACCCGTTCGCCACCATTGAGCCCAACGTCGGGGTGGTGGCGGTACCGGACCCTCGACTCGACCGCCTGGCCGCCCTGTTCGAGAGCCAGCAGATCGTGCCGGCCACCGTGACGTTCGTCGACATCGCCGGCATCGTCAAAGGCGCCTCCGAAGGGGAGGGACTCGGCAACAAGTTTCTGGCCGCCATTCGGGAGGCCGACGCCATCTGTCAGGTCGTCCGGGTCTTCGATGACCCCGACGTCATCCATGTCGACGGGCGGATCGACCCGGCCGACGACATCGCCACCATCAATACCGAGCTGATCCTGGCCGACCTCCAGACGGTGGAGCACGGCGTGACCCGACTGGGCAAGGAGTCGCGGAAGCAGCCCGACCTGGTGCCGGCACTGCGGGCCGCCGAACAGGCCCAGGCCATCCTCGATGCCGGCCGGACCATCGCCTCGGCGGTGGCCTCCGGTGAGATCGACCCGACCCTGCTCTTCGATCTCCACCTGCTCAGCGCCAAGCCGTTCATCTACGTCTTCAACGTCGACGAGGGTTCGCTCGGGGACGATGACCTTCGTCAGAAGTTGAACGATCTGGTGGCGCCGGCAGAAGCGGTGATCGTGTGCGCTCAGATCGAAGCGGAGGTCGCCACCCTCGACCCGGAGGACGCCGTCGAACTGCTGGCCAGCTACGGCCAACAGGAGTCCGGGCTCGTCCAGTTGGTCCACGTCGGCTTCCGGACCCTCGGCCTGCAGACCTTTCTGACGGCCGGACCCAAGGAGTCGAGAGCCTGGACCATCCACATCGGTGACACCGCTCCCCAGGCGGCCGGCACCATCCACACCGACTTCGAACGCGGATTCATCAAGGCGGAGATCGTCGGCTACGACGATCTGGTCGAGGCTGGGTCGCTGGCGGCGGTGCGGGCGGCGGGCAAGGCCCGGGTGGAGGGCAAGGAGTACGTGATGCGAGACGGGGACGTGGTGGAGTTCCGGTTCAACGTGTAGGGACGGGCATCTCATCAGGTCAGCATCCTCGCCGGTCGATCCGATCCGCCGAGAGTCCGCCGGAATCGACCGTTCGACGTCGAGCGTCTCGGGTCGCAGGTACCCAGTCCTTCTTCATTGCCACCGACGACTTGATCGGCATCCCGAATCCGGGAGGCCGAAGCGTCGGGAGTGGGCCCGACGATCGGCTGGCAACCCCGGTCCGGCGCGGTGAGACACCCACCGCGTAACCTCGTGGCCATCACCAAGCTCCAAGCCCTGCCCAGCCACACGCCAGCTCCCCCCCGGGAGCCCTCGGTGGCACTTGCGCGCCTCCTCCGCGAGGGGGTCACCCATGGTGACGCCACCGAATGGCTCCCTCGGTTGCCGGCCGAATCGGTGGACCTGTTCTTCACCTCACCGCCCTACGCCGATGCCCGGGCGTACTCCCGCATCCACCCTGACCGGTATGTCGAGTGGTTTCTTCCGCATGCCCGCGCCATGCTCGACGCCTCCAAGGAGTCCGGGTCCCTGGTCCTCAACATCAAGAACCGGGTGGCATCGTCGGGACCGCTCCGCGGCCAGCGACACCCCTACGTGTACGAACTGGTGCTGGCCCTCCAGCACCTCGGGTGGCGATGGATCGAGACCTACATCTGGGCGAAACCCAACGCCATCCCAGGTCGATTTGGGCCCCGGACCAAAGACGCCTTCGAGTACGTCTACTTCTTCGCCAAAGGCGACCGACCCGTGTTCAACCTCAACGACATCCGGGTTCCTTACAAGACGACTCCGGACGAAATCGAACGCCGGAGGCTCGACACCAACGGTCGGCGGAACACCGGATCGGGCTTCGGACGCGACCGCACGAAGACGTTCGACCGCGGCGGCGCCGACCCGGGCAACGTGGTCTTCGTGCCGCAGACCTATAACCAGCACAAGGGCGTCGCCCACACGGCGGCTATGCCCGAGGGCTTGGCCGAGTTCTTCATCAAGGCAGCCAGCCCGACCGGGGGTGTGGTCATCGACCCGTTTGCGGGAGGCGGCACCACCGTGGTGGTCGCCCGTCGCCTCGGCCGGACAGCCGGCGGTCTGGAGATCCACGACGAGTTCGTCACCGAGGCCCGGCGGCGAATCAAGGACGGTATCGCCGACGACCTCCCCGGGACGTTCATGGGCACCGCCGGATAGCTGGTGCCCAGCACCGAGGCAACGGTCGCCAACATTGTGGGTGCGTCCTCGTGGGATGAACGGGTCGCCCGCATTCGGACGATTCCACAGGACCACGGGACGGGCGCCCAACCGGCGATCTTCGCCGACGTCGCCCGCCAGCTCTACGTGCCGTACCTCGGGCCGGACTTCGCCTATGTGCCGGTCGACGAGTTCTACGACCTGCCACGGTTCGAAGCGGCGTATGCGGCGGCGGATGCGGCAACTGCAGGATTCACTCAGGTGGACGTCGGTCACCTCGTTCAGGTTCTGACCGACCATCCGACCACGCTGCTCCCGTTACGCACCCTGCTCGGACTCACCCGACAGGAGTTCGCCGCTTCGACGAAGCTGGTGGCCGAAATGCTGCACAGCCGGCCGCTGTCGGCGTCGAAGGTCGACGCCATGGAGCGCGACGGGAGTAGGCCGAACCCCGACCAGGCCCGACTGGTGGCGGTCACCATTGACCGCGCCATGGCCGGCACCTTGTTCGGCGACCCACCGGGCGGGCTCCGGTCGAAGCAAGACAAGCCGGACACCGCCGAGGGCTGGGATTCGGTGCACCACTTCGCCGAGGACGGCGTCCCGCTCTCGATGTTTCTCCACCAACGGCACTATGGCGGTGCCTTCCGCCAACTTCTGGACGCCACCAGCGAGCAGCGTGGCAACCTGATTGAGGATGCGGTCGAAGCGCTGTTCACCGACAGCGGTGTGCCATTCATCCGCACGGGTTCACACAACCAGGGCGAGATCGAAGACCGATTCGAGGTCCGTGTCCGTCCGGCTCCAGATTTCGTGGTGTTCGATCGAGCCGATCGGCTCCAAGGGATGCTGGAGTGCAAGGGAGCCAACGACGGTGGCACCGCCCGCGACAAGGCCCTCCGATTCGTGGCCCTTCGAGAGGAGTCCATCCGCCTCGGAGGCGTTCCGTTGCTGGCCGTCCTCGGCGGTCTGGGCTGGCTCCGGGTCAACGACACCCTCGGGCCGGTGGTCCGGGACTGTGATGGCCGGGTGTTCTCGGTCTCCAATATCGCCGAGATGCTGGCGGTGGCCCCGTTCCCGACCCTGGTGGGCTTGGCGCCACGGCTCGAGCGCTGACCGACTGGGAGACCCGAGTCGATTGCACGCCGTTTCCCCTCGACCTGGCCATGGGGATCCCGGGCTCGAGCATCCCCCGTCTGCCGTCCTGGCAGTCATGTTGCCTCGTTCTTCGGAGTTGAGGCCGGCGCATTCCGTGTCCCGGGGTGCGGAAGTGAGCGGTACCGTCCTCCGGTGGTCGAAGTGGGCTGACGATCCGTTCATGTCGGTAGGTGGCGTTCGCAGGATCAGACGATTTGAGGCCAGTCGGGAAGCAGAGGGTGTCGTGGCCGCCTTGCTCGACGCTCCGCCATCCCCGAGATCCCGGTCGGAACGCCTTGGCCACTACGATCGTCAGATGCCATCCGTGCCTGCGGTGTTCAGGTGCAACGGGTGAGCACCGAGGATCCGGCCGCCGACGATTCCTGCCCGGCGGTGCGGCTTCAGGACGTTCGGGTGGTGCGCAACGGCACCGCGCTGCTCGATGACATCACCTGGGAGGTGCACCCTGGCGAGCGGTGGGCATTGCTCGGCCCCAACGGCTCGGGGAAGACCACCCTCCTGCGGGTGATCGGATCGGCGCTCTGGCCCACGTCCGGCATAGTGGAGATCCTCGGGGAACGCCTGGGCCGGGTGGACATGCGGGTGCTCCGCCAGCGCATCGCCGTGGTGAGCGCGGCGGTCGGCCGCTCCCTCCGGCCCGCCCAGCCAGCCCTGGACGTGGTGTTGACCGGCCGGTACGCGGCGCTCGAGACCTGGTGGCACGAGTACACCGACGCAGACCGGGTGGAGGCCGAGCGCCTACTTGGCGAGGCGGGCTTCGGAGGTGCATCGTTCGATGAGCGACCGTTCG
>Ga0302319_10008668_pt1 | contig 19735 bp, 18 predicted proteins | sample Bog_T0_2_FD_203319 | JGI IMG/M metagenome (GOLD analysis project Ga0302319, IMG submission 203319) | Peat permafrost microbial communities from Stordalen Mire near Abisko, Sweden - Bog_T0_2 | ecosystem: Environmental > Terrestrial > Soil > Wetlands > Peat | place: Sweden: Abisko, Stordalen Mire... | reverse complement strand
GCCGCTTTTTTCTCTGCCTGTTCGCTGCTAGTTTCCCTCTGCCGCTTTTTCCAAATCCTTCAGTGAAACTACCGTGCTCGGCACACTCAAGGGTTTACATCCCAACTCTAATAACACTTCATCGTAGCTTGCCGCTAGCCGCCCGTTCTCATTAGCCTTAGATGAATAATCGCTTATTTGACGGGCGGCTACTTCAGCGCGTGTCACGGTTTTCGTCGCCATTGGATAAGGTCCTGAATGAATCAGATACTCTTGAATGGCATTCTGCGCTTTGGCTCGAAACTCCAGCTCTCGGAGGCGAAAGTAAGTGGCCACCCTCTGATAATCGACAGCGCTCGCCGCTTGCCCAATCTGCCGCCCAGGGGGCTGTGGCGGCTGAGCCTGTGCGATACACCCTCCTACCGCCCAGACAGCGGCCGCCACAATCGCTTGCAGTGTCTTCGTGGTCACGCAAGATCTCCTTATTGGTTATACCTATATCAGAAAAAGATAATTACATCGCCGGCAAACATCAACTGGCTTTTTTTCGTCCCGTCGTTGTAAGGAGTCGCGTCGTAAGCATGCTCGTACCGTAATTCTGGCCGAAACACTACGGTTGAGCCTATCCAGTGGTTCCACGAAATATCATGTTCTGTATATTTCGTTGCAAATCCTGTTCTCTGGCCCTTGCTGTCGTCCAGGAATTCATTTCGGACGATGATTGCGTTGTGTTTTCCGAGTTGCTTGGTTATGTAATGCACGGTTGCCCAATCTGGAGCGAAACAGGTCAGCTCCGTGGCTGTCTTGCAAACGGCCCCATCGGAATTGTTAATGAGCAGGGACGACGCAGCGGGATTATTTACATTTGGCGTATCCTTCATATACTGGTACCAAGTTTCCCAATCCATATGCACGCTCGAGTGGCCAAACTTGTGATACCAAGTCGCGTAATAAGCTGCCAAATTATTGTAGTTATATTTGCCGTTGTTAATGGAATTCGCACAAACATAAATATTGTCGCCGCCTTCCGACCATGTATAACCCACACAGGCATTTCCAGTTACGGTCGCATCCTTGGCCCAAGGTGCGGCTTCGCAGCCGCCAGATACGCCTACCTGGGTTGTCCAATGATTACTCCATTTGGTCGTCATATTGATGCCGGTTTGCGTGTAGCAATCGTAGGTGTAAGTGAGCGAATGCGTATAAGTGTAGTTGTTCGGGGCCAACTGCGCTTCAATGTCGGGCAGGGAAATGTACCGGCCAACGCGAACATCGGTTCCTAGCCCGAGATGAGGAAAGTATAAGTCGACGTACGCCATTACTGGGTCGTAGCCAAGCTTATTGCCAAGAGATCCATTTGCTTTTGGATTGTTCAATAATTGTTGGCTAAAATAGCCTTCGGCCGTAGTAAATCGATAGTCGAGGCCGTACAAATTCGTAAATCGAAAGCCCCAGTCGAAATGATCTGTTTGAATAGTGTCGGGCGTTCGTTCGAAATAAAGGGTCGCCTGATCCAGTTGAAACGTGTTGGGCACCTCTGCGTACGCTGCGGGTAGATTTCCGTACGGGCGCGCGTTAGAAGTGCTTAGGTTCATACCCAAATCGAGCCACCCATAAATTTGGATATTTGCTTTTTTCCACCAGTCGCCATTTGGTCCGGTCTGCAGCGCCGTCGTTAGCGGGTACGCCGTAGCGTTCGGGTACCCTATGAGCGGAGTTCCTCCGATCGGCCAGACGATAAAAGGAAATGGCGGATTTGAAACGGGCGTTGGATAACCTCTATGGGGCGCATCCGCCTCTGGCCCTGTTGCGGGAGCAGGATGCCAGTCGTCCTTATACGCCTGCAGAAATCTATTGAAGAATCCCTTTGGTGGGTTGGTGGGGGCGACTGTGTTTGACGCAGGTATCGGATCGGTCGTGCCAGTGCTTTTCGGCAAAGCGGGAGCGGCTTTTGCATCACTATCCGAAGGGGCTTCAGCAAGAATTACGCCGTTCAACACAAGCGCTGTCAAGAGAAGGAAGCGAGTTTTCATAAAGTAAAACGCCCAGAAGCGGGCTCAATTCGACTTTAGATTCGCTCTCGCAAAGAAACCATAAAGGAACTGTCAGCGTTTCCTTAAGCTCATTGCGCTTTCGAATGCCGCTGCGAAAGTTGAGGCAGAAACCCAAAAAAGACACGCCATCTTTATGCCTTCCTGATGCCTTGGGCAACAAACTGGATTTCTTGATATCCGGAAGATCTAGCCGAAAGATCAAAGCAGAGAGACGAATGATGGATTGAAAAGGCTTTGAACAAAACCTAGACTGAGATTTGAGTCGTCTCCCGTCCGCGTATTGACCTTCGAGAGCCCTCCTACCATCTTGCGAAATGTTGAAAACAAAGATGTCATTAGGCAAGATTAAATTGTCGCGGCTGCTGCTGTTTGGTTTCTTTACGAGTTTTTCCCCCTTATTAACCGCGCAGGCACAGCAACTGTTCACCTGGCAGCAGGTTCGCGATCAATTTGAAAAAACAAACCCGACGCTTCTGTCCGATGCCGTGAACATTGACGAGGCACGCGCTCAAGAAATCACAGCCTTCTTGCGTCCGAATCCAGATCTGTCGTTTGGCCTAGATCAATTCACTGTCTTCCGCACGCCGAACAGTCCCTACCGTCCCATCGCCGGCGTTTTAGAGTCCGGCACTGTGAGTTACTTGTACGAGCGCCAGCACAAGCGAGATTTACGGCTGGAGAGCGCACAAAAGGCCACCAGGATCGCCGCTTCCACCCATGCTGACCTTGAACGCAATCTTCTATTCACTCTGCGCAATGCTTTCGTTCAAGCACTTCAATCGAAGGCCTTTTTCGAGATCGCCAAAGAAAATTTGGATTATTGGAATAAGGAAATACAGATCAATACCGACCGTTTCAAGGCTGGCGATCTCGCCAAAGTCGACTTAAGCCGAATCATCCTACAACGCGCTCAGTATCAGGCAGACTATCTCAACGCACAAGTAAATCTCCGCACGGCGAAAATCGCGCTGCTCATGTTACTGAATGACCGCAGGCCAGTTGAGCAGTTCGATGTTGCCGGCACTTATGATTTTCAAGACTCATTGCTTATTCGGGAGGACGCCCGGCAAGCCGCAATGGAGGCCCGTCCAGATCTGAAAGCTGCCGTACAAGCTATCGACAAAGCCAAAACTGACAATAAACTCGCCGTGGCGAATGGTACGTCCGATCCGACTTGGGGATTTGATATCGGCCGCAATCCTCCGCTGCCAAGCTATATCGGTTTTAGCGTAAGCTTCCCACTGCGGATTTTCGATAAAAACCAGGGTGAAAAGCTGCGCACGAAATTAGATATCGATCGTGCCGATAAAGCCCGTCTCGCGGCGGAAGCACAAGTTCTGAGCGATGTCGATACCGCCCATGCCACCGTGGCCAGCGCTATTGAATTGCTCAAGCCTTATAAGAAGGAGTATCTTCCGCAGGCGACTGAAGTGCGCGAGATTGTTACGTTCGCGTATCAACGAGGTGGAGCGTCGCTCATTGACTTTCTGGATGCGCAAAAGCAGTACCGCGACATTCAGCTTAATTATGTGAACTTGGTGGGCTCCTACTTGACGGCAGCAAGCCAGCTCAATCTCGCGATTGGGCGTGAGGTGATTCAATGAATAACAACCTTCTCCTTCTACTAGCAGCGTCGTGTTTAGCGGCGGTTATTACCCTCGCTAGTTGCGACAAAAAATCTGAAGTACATGCTGCTGGGTCCGCGGATACTGGTCCGCATGCCGCCGTGGTTGAGCCCGATATGGATGCCAACAACTTCAAAGTGGACCATCCCGACGAATTTCCCATGGCTGCCGCCGGTTCCTATGTCGCCACCAGCGACTTGAATGTTACTGGCACTGTCAGTCCAGACGTTTCCCGCCAGGTGCCTGTGATCTCTCTTGCCTCGGGACGCGTTCTCGAAATTGATGCTAAACTCGGCGACTCTGTTAAGAAGGGTCAACTTCTCTTCAAAGTTCGCAGTCCCGATATCGCGCAAGCATTTTCTGACTATCGCAAAGCGGTAAAGAACGAGGAGCTAGCAAAGGTTCAGTTGGACCGGGCCACGGTCCTTTTTGACAAAGGCGCCGTTCCGAAAAGTTCCGTCGAAATCGTGCAGAATGCCGAAGATGACGCTAAGGTAGACGTAGACACGACAACAGAGCATTTACACATTTTAGGCTCTGATCTGAATCATCCAACCGGGATCGTTCCTGTTTTTGCCCCGACTTCGGGCGTCATCACGGATCAACAAATCACGGCCGCTTCGGGAGTTCAGGCTCTGTCTGCTCCCAATCCTTTCATCATTTCAGACATGTCTCACGTATGGATTATTTGCGATGTCTACGAGAATGATCTTTCGCAAGTCCATCTGGGGGAATTCGCCGATATCCGTTTGAACGCTTACCCCGACAAAGTTCTGAAAGCGCGCATCGCGAACATAGGTCAAATAATGGACCCTAGTATCCACACGGCCAAGGTTCGCTTGGAAGTTAGCAACCCCGATCTTATGCGTTTGGGTATGTTTGTAACGGCCACGTTCCATGGACAGCAAAAGACAACGCATGCCACCGTGCCCGCTACCGCCGTGCTTCATTTGCATGATCGCGATTGGGTTTACACTCCGTCAACTACCGCAGGCGTCTTTAGACGGATTGAAGTGACAGGCGGGGCCATGCTTGCCGGAAATTTACAGGAGATTGTTGCAGGCATTGCTCCCGGCGCAAGGGTAGTAACGAATGCTCTTGTTTTGCAAAATACGGTGGAACAGTAGATGCTCCGAGGTGCTGTTGATTTCGCTCTCAACAATCGTCTCGTTATTGTCGCCATTGCCATCGTGTTGTTTGTCTGGGGCGCTGTCTCATTTCACCAACTTCCCGTCGAAGCGTATCCGGATGTTGCCGACAACTATGTAGAAATCATCACTCAATGGCCCGGCATCTCGTCGGAACAGATCGAGCAGCAGGTGACGATTCCGCTAGAAAATGGCATGAACGGGATCCCGCATCTGGTCCATCTCCGTTCGTTCTCGTTGTTTGGCCTGTCTGACATCAAGCTAATTTTTGACGACGAGTCAGATAACGATTGGAACCGTGAACGTACGCTGGAGAGGCTTTCGCAGGTTACTCTGCCCACGGGTGTGCAACCGCAAATGGGAACCGACTGGAGTCCCGTTGGCCAAGTCTACTTTTTTACGCTGCATAGCAGCAATCCGCAATATGACGCAATGGAATTGAAATCCCTCGAAGACTGGGTTGTGGAAAAGAATTTCAAGGCTGTTCCGAATGTGGTGGATGTTGCCAGCTTCGGAGGTCCCACACGCGAATATCAGGTTCGTCTCGATCCCAATCGGTTAGTGGCGTACGGGCTCAGTATAGGTCAGGTGGAACAGCAACTTACCAACAATAACGCCAATGCCGGCGGCAGCTTTATCGAAGTTGGCCTGCAGCAGATCAACGTGAGCGAAGTGGGCTTGGTCAGTCGAGTTCACGATATTGAGGAAACTGTTATCACGACGAAGGCCGGCACGCCGCTCCGTGTAAAAGATATTGCAACCGTTTCCCAGGGGCCTAAAATACGCCTGGGCCAGTTTGCCCGCGCTATCCACAAGGAAGATGGGAAGATCATAGACAACGATGACGTTGTCTCCGGTATCGTACTTCTCCGCAAAGGTGCCGACGCCGATACTGCACTGAAGGGCATTCACGTGAAGGTGAAGGAATTAAATGATCTAATTCTGCCTCCCGGTGTGAAGGTGGTGCCGCTTATTGACCGCAGCGATCTGGTCCACTTCACCACGCACACTGTTCTGCACAACCTCACAGAGGGAATCATCCTTGTCGTTATCATTCTTTTTCTTTTTCTAGGCAATGTTCGCGGGGCCATTATCGTGGCGCTTACTATTCCATTTGCACTGTTATTTGCATCTAGCTGTTTGCAATTGAAGGGAATTCCCGCGAACCTCTTATCATTGGGTGCATTAGATTTTGGCATGGTGGTGGATGGCGCCGTGGTTATGATCGAAAACATTATTCGCCATCTGAGCCATCCGGATCCGCACAACCGTACTCCGCGGCAAAAGATCGCCGATGCGACCCACGAGGTTCAAAGGCCCGTCTTCTACGCCATAGGTATCATCATTACTGCCTACATCCCCATTTTTACCTTGCAGCGCGTGGAAGGCCGTCTCTTCAAGCCTATGGCGTGGACCGTTGCCTTCGCACTATTAGGTGCTTTGCTGTTTTCGATGATCATCGCCCCCGTGCTCGCCAGTCTCTTTTTTCCGAAGGGGACGCGTGAATGGCAAAATCCAGTCATGACGTGGCTGACCAATCGGTACCGCAAAGCCGTACGCTTCGCCATCGAGAAGCGCTACATTACCGTTGGCGTCGTCGGTTGCTTGATGCTGATAGCGTTCTGGCTCGCTGGCACAATAGGCTCTGAGTTTTTGCCCCATCTGGACGAGGGTGCGCTGTGGGTGCGTGGCACTCTGGCACCGAGTACTGGCCCCACCGAAGGAATCCGCGTTGCCAATAAGGTACGCATCCTTCTGGCGCGGTTTCCTGAAGTCATTCAGACGACCAGCCAAGTGGGCCGCCCCGATGATGGCACAGACACCACCGGCTTCTTCAACACTGAGTATTTTGTCGATCTAAAGCAGAAGGAGGAGTGGCGGCCGGCGTTCCATGAAGATAAAGAGGCCGTTATTGCCGCTATGGACAAAGAGGTTGAGAAGATCCCAGGCGTACTCTGGAATTTCTCCCAGCCTATCTCCGACAACATGGAAGAAGCTGTCAGCGGTGTTAAAGGCGAATTAGCCACGAAGATATTTGGTGACGACCTTAAAGTGTTGGAGGAAAAAAGCGACGAGATTGTCGCGGTCATGCGCAAGGTGCCGGGCATTGCAGATCTTGGCGTTTTTCGCGTGCTGGGACAGCCAAATCTGAACGTGGTTGTTGACCGGACGGCCGCCGCCCGATATCAGGTTAATGTTGCCGACATTCAAGATGCTATCCAAACTGCAGTGGGCGGTTCTGCTCTCACACAAGTGCTGAAGGGTGAGGCGCGCTATGATTTGGTGCTGCGTTACCTGCCTAGCTATCGGAGCACCAAGGAGGCCATCGAAGACATCCGTTTGCTTTCAGCTTCGGGCGAACGCGTGTCGCTCGCGCAGCTGTCTAAAATCAATGTGGCTGACGGCGCTTCGGAGATCTATCGCGAAGGAAACTCCCGCTACATCGCCATCAAATACAGCGTCCGCGGCCGCGATCTGGGCGGCGCCGTGGAAGAAGCAATCAAAAAAGTGGACCAACAAGTCAAGCTGCCGCGCGGCTACCGCCTTGATTGGGAGGGCGAGTATGAGAGTCAAAAACGTGCGCAGGCCCGCCTTGCGATTATCGTTCCTTTGACGATTCTAATCATCTTCATTATTCTCTATACAATGTTCACTTCTTTGAAGTGGGCTATGTTGATCTTTACTAACGTGATGGTGGCACCCATCGGAGGTATTGTCGCTTTATTGTTGTCGGATACAAACTTTAGCGTCTCCTCTGGCGTCGGGTTCTTGGCTCTCTTCGGTGTCTCAGTGCAAACTGGCGTCATCATGGTTGAATACATCAATCAGTTGCGTGCTCGCGGCCATAGTCCGGAGGATGCCGCGGTGGAAGGAGCTGTTCTGCGTCTGCGGCCTATTATGATGACCATGCTCGTAGCTACTCTTGGCCTACTGCCAGCAGCCACTTCTCATGGCATCGGGTCCGACTCACAAAGACCTTTTGCGCTAGTTATTGTAGGTGGGCTGATCGGTGAATTGCTCTTGAGTATCTTCTTGTTACCCACACTTTATGTGTGGTTCGCTAAAGAGAGCGATAAGCTGCCTGTTCCGGAGGCTGAGTTTCATGAAGAGTAGCATTCTGCCACGCGTTATTGATATCGGTGTCATTCCCGCCATTCGCACAGCGAACGGCGAAACCGCTGTTCGCACCGCCGAAGCAATTCTGCTGGGTGGCGTTCCTATCGTCGAAATCTCCCTTGCTCCGAAGGGAGCGCTCGACGTATTGGACTCAGTTGCGACTGCGCACAGTAAGACGATGTTAATAGGCGCCGGCACGGTGGTGGATGCGGAGGGAGTGCGCCAAGCCTCTCTTTCCGGCGCCCGATTTATCGTTACACCCGGCTTCAGTCCAGAAGCTGTCGCTAAGGCGAAGGAATTTGGCATTGCTATTTTCGCGGGGGCGCTCACGCCGACCGAAGTGCAGGCGGCCTTTGCCAGTGGCGCAGATGCCGTTAAGTTGTTTCCATGTTACGCCGCCGGTGGGGTCCGCTATTTGCGGACATTGATCGGTCAATATCCTAATGTTGACTTTATTGCCTCGGGCGGAGTCGGTCTGGAGAATTGTGCGGAGTACATCAGAGCAGGCGCCTCTGCCATTGGCGTTGGCGGCGAAATCGCAGACGCCGACTCAATGTCTGTTGGCGACTTTCGGGTATTTACTGTGCGCACCAAGCGCCTTCGCGAAGCTGTAAGCAAAGCGCGCACTTTTATGGAAGAGACCACCTCGCTGAACGTTGGCGAAGCTCGTTGAAGGCTGGCGGTCCCTCAGCTCTGGCTGGCCAAATATACTTGAATCAAAACGAAATGCAAGAATTCTTTGGCTTCAGGCTGCTGCACGCATCTCGCAATGTCATGCTCCTGCGTGCTGGCTTTCTCATCGCCGTTATCGCTCTCATCGATTGGCATTTCGAAAACAATATCTCTTTCGGATTTTTGTACTTGTTCCCTATGTTGATGGTCGGCGGCTGCGTATCGCCGCTAGCTACCGCTGCCGTGGCTGCTCTCTGCGTTGGTTTGACCGAGGCGTTCGATCCGTTCCCTTGGGTTATGCAGGAAGGTGTCTCGCGTCTTGTACTCACCTTTGCCGCTTTTTTCGGCGCTGGGTTTTTCGGCTTCTCGGCTGCGCGTAGCAAACGCCTTTCCGATGCGCATTTAAAGGATGTGGAACGGGAAGCGGAACTGCGCCGCATGACTGAAGAACAGCTCGATTTTCTCATCGCCACTAGCCCTGCCGCCATCTTTACCGTTGATTCAGCTGGCAATGTTCAAATTGCGAACCACGCGGCTCATCAACTTTTGGGGGTTAGCAAAGGCGCTCTTCCCGGTCAGTCCATTGGCCAGTTCATCCCAGCGCTCACTAACGTTTCCCCCTCGAATACTGCGCCTTTCTTTCACACTGAAATGGAATGCCAGGCGCGCCGACAGGACAATCAGTTCTTCTTGGCGCACATTTGGTTCTCTACTTATCAGACGATGTCGGGTCCTCGTCTTGCGGCGGTCGTCTTTGACGCGTCCGACGAACTCCGTGACCGTGCTGAGTTCAATCTCCAGCAAATTCTCACTGGCTCTAAACTATTGGTGGGCGCGCTGTGTCATGAAATTCGGAATATATGCGGTGCTATTGCGGTGGTGCATTCCAAGCTCTCCCGCGATAAGCATTTCTTGGGTAATGAAGACTTTAATGCTTTGGGCAGCTTAGTGCAGGGGCTTGAGAAGATGGCCGGTCTGGAATTGCGCCAGACGACTCGATCCCTTGCGGAAAGTACGAATGTTTCTTCTGTTCTGGAGGAACTGCGAATTGTGATCGAATCCTCATTTCAGGAATCGGACATCTCCATTCGCTGGGAACAAGCGGCCGCTCTCCCCCGCGTATGGGCCGACCGTCAATCGCTATTGCAAATTTTTCTCAACATAGCCAAGAATAGTCAGCGGGCCCTGGAAGACCAGCCCCGCAAAGAGTTCGCAGTCAGAACTCAAGTGAATGATGATTCGCTGATGGTTCGCTTTTTCGATAGCGGGCTCGGCGTGGCTAATCCAGAACGGCTCTTCGCGCCTTTTCAGGAGGGAGCGCAAGCGTCGGGACTGGGACTCTATCTCTCGCGAACGTTTGCCCGGGCGTTCCAAGGCGATGTGGATTATGAGCCTCAGCCGCAAGGAAGTTGTTTCGTAGTGGTGCTGGCGCTGGCGAACAACTCTGCGTTCTTAAGTAATAAGGCACAGGTCTGCTGAGAGTGGCTAACAAGACTCAACTATTATTGCTCGATGACCATACCCTCTTCCGCGCGATGCTGAGCCGTTTGCTCGGAACCGATTCCGATTTTCAGGTGGTTGGCGATTGTTCGACTATCCCGGAAGCCCTCAGAATCCTAGCGGCTCAGCCAGTTGACCTAATTCTCCTAGACTTTGATCTTGGCAAGCGCGAAACGGGCTTTCAATTTATTCCGCAGGCTCGAGCCGCCGGCTATATGGGCCGGATTTTTATTGTTACCGCGGGAATGACCGATGCCGAATACGTCACTGCACTGGGCCTCGGTATCTGCGGCCTATTCTTGAAACATAGCTCGCCCGAGTTGTTAGTGGAGGCGATTCACAAGGTGATGTCTGGACAAGTCTGGATCGATCAGCGCTGTATTCAAGGTTTGGCCAACGCTATAGCTGCGAATACAGTGGCGCCCGCGCGTCAAAATGAGTTGACGGATCGCGAAAAACAAGTACTGAAAGGTGTCTTCACGGGCTTGAGCAACAAGGAAATTGGCACTCAGCTGAGCATTTCTGAAGCGTCCGTGAAGTCCGCACTGCAACAGCTGTTCACTAAAACTGGTGTTCGCACGCGTAGTCAGTTAGTACGCGTTGCCTTGGAAGAATACGGCTCTACGTTGGGGCCACTCTAGTTTCACAACAGCGCCGCGCCTATTTGCGATCCTCAATCTATGGCCGACCACCCACGCTCCGTCATCGGCGTTGCCCTTAACTTCCGCGAAACTATCGCGCGGCTCTCATCATCCTTCACCGCACCACCTTACCAGCAACCTCCGCAAGCGCCTGTTCTCTATCTCAAAACTCCCAATACCTGGATCTCTTCTGGCCACCCGATCCCTTGTCCCACCAACGTTCCTCGCCTTCGCCAGGCGGGTACACTTGGTCTAATAATTGGCCGCACGGCTTGTCGCGTCTCTGCGGCCAATGCCTTCCAGCACATCGCCGCCTTCACCGTAGTCAACGATATCAGCATTCCTCACGATTCTTTCTACCGGCCCGCTCTTCGCGAACGCTGCTCTGACTCCTTCTGTGCCATCGGGCATCCATCGAAGGCCTCTCAGGCTAACCTCGAAATCAACGTCCTGGTAAATAACGTCCTGCGCTGCAATGCCCACACGTCGTCTCTCGTTCGGTCCATTCCCCAACTTATCCAAGATGTCTCGGAGTTCATGACGCTACATCCGCGCGATATTCTCCTCATCGGCGAACCAGACTCCGCACCACTCTGCGGGCCTGGGGACAAGGTCCGCGTCGAGATTCCAGGTATCGGCTTCATCGAAAACAAGGTGGTAGCGACCGCATGAAACATGCCCGCGTTGCCTACGCTGGAGCTGTCCAGCACGCCACCATGGAAACTGACGGACACCTTCTTTTGGAAGACGGGCGCGTTGTCCACGAAGACTTCGTCACATGGCTTCCGCCGGTGGCACCCGGTACCATACTCGCTCTTGGGCTCAACTATGTCGATCATGCGAAAGAGCTCAAGTTCGAACCTCCCAAAGAGCCGCTGGCGTTCCCGAAAGCCGTCACATCCTTGGTCGGTCACCGGGGTCATACGCGTCGGCCGGCTGGCGTCAGCTTCATGCACTACGAATGCGAACTCGCCGTTGTCATCGGCAAAACGGCTCGCTCCGTCTCTCGCCGTGACGCGTATGAATTTATTGCAGGTTACACCGTGGCCAATGATTACGCGGTCCGTGACTATCTTGAAAATTATTATCGCCCCAACATGCGTGTCAAGAGCCGCGATCAGGCGACGCCGCTCGGTCCTTGGCTCGTCGACGCCGTCGATATTCTAGATCCTATGAACCTCTGGCTTACCACTACCGTCAACGGCGAGGTCACTCAGCGAGGTTGCACTAAAGATATGGTGTTCGATATCCCGTGGCTCATCGAATACTTCACGGCCTTTATGACTCTGCAGCCTGGCGACATCATTCTCACAGGCACGCCCCAGGGCTTGGCCAACGTTCAACCTGGCGATGAAGTCGTGACCGAAATTGAAAATGTTGGCCGCCTTGTCAATACAATTGTGGACGACTGGACAAAGTAGACCGTGCCGCACTTCATCGTCGAATACACTAGCAATATTAAAGACGAAGCCCGCATTTCGCAGTTGCTCGCCAAAGCCAACGAAGTTTTGATCGCGCAAGGGGGCGTGTTCCCCATTGGCGGCATTCGCTCGCGTGCCATCGAACTGCACGATTACTACATTGCCGACGGCCAAGCCGATTATGCCTTTGTGCACTGCAACCTCAAAATCGGCGCAGGACGCACGGAAGCCGAAAAGAAAAAAGTGTGCGACCAACTGTTCGATGCGATCATTAACCACTTTGCGGATCTCTTCGCGAAGCGTTACCTCGCGCTGTCCCTAGAACTGAACGAATTTAGCGAAAGCGGGACATACAAACACAACAACATCCATGCTCGCTTTAAAAAGTCTTAAAGATCTCTCATGCTAGACGCCTCTACTATCGAATCGCTTGCGCAGCGGCTCAACGTCGCCGAACAAACTCGCACCCAGATCAAGCAATTCTCACTCGGCTATCCCCAAATCACCATGGATGACGCGTATGCCATTCAGCAGGCGTGGGTCGCACTCAAAGTTGCGGACGGACGCCGCATTAAGGGGCACAAAATCGGGCTCACTTCGAAAGCCATGCAGTATTCGTCGAACATCAGCGAACCAGACTACGGTTCACTTCTCGATGACATGTTCTTCTACGATGGCGCGGAATTGCCCTTTGACCGTTTTATCGTTCCGCGTGTCGAAGTGGAACTCGCCTTCGTTCTTTGCAAGCCCTTGCAAGGACCCGATTGCTCCATTTTCGACGTTCTCAACGCTACTGATTACGTTGTCCCGGCCATCGAAATCATCGATGCCCGGATTCATCAAATCGACCCGGAAACCAAAGTCACCCGCAAGGTCTTCGACACAATTTCCGATAACGCCGCTAACGCCGCGCTTGTGATCGGTGGCCGCCCGTTCAAGCCGTTAGATGCCGATCTCCGCTGGATCTCGGCTATCTGTTGGCGCAATGGTTCAATCGAAGAATCGGGGGTAGCCGCCGCAGTTCTAAATCATCCCGCTAATGGCGTAGCGTGGCTCGCTAACAAACTCGCGGCACACAATGGTTCACTCGCCGCCAGCGAGATTATTCTCGGCGGCTCATTTACTCGTCCAGTGAATGCTAGACAAGGCGACACTTTCCATGTTGATTACGGCCCTTACGGATCTATTTCTTGCTATTTCAAGTGACTAACTACGTGACAAACTTATTTAAAAAAGCAATCACAGAGCAGGGCAGTGTCCAGTATGGCCTCTGGCTCGCGCAGGCGAATCCATATTCAGCTGAAGTATGCGCCACCGCCGGCTTCGACTGGCTTCTTATTGACGGCGAGCACGCTCCAAACGATGTGCCCACGATCTTGGCTCAGCTTCAGGCGATCGCGCCGTACCCTGCCCAAGCGATTGTAAGACCTGCGGTGGGAGATCCTAATCTCATTAAGCAATTGCTCGATATTGGTGTGCAAACGTTGCTCGTTCCCATGGTTGAAACAGCCGAGCAAGCCGCGGCTATCGTGGCAGCCACCCGATACCCTACGGCTGGAATTCGTGGTGTAGGAGGTGCTCTTGCCCGCGCCTCGCGCTGGAACGCCATTCCCGACTATCTGCATAAAGCCAACGCTGAAATTTGTTTAATAGTGCAAGTCGAAAGCGTCACGGCAATCAAGAACATTGATGCAATCGCTGCTGTTGAAGGTGTTGATGCCGTGTTCATCGGTCCATCTGATCTGGCTGCCACGATGGGCCACCTGGGAAATCCCACTCATCCTGAAGTGTTGTCGGTGATTGAAGGTGCGATCGAACGCATTAAGAAAGCGGGCAAGCCTCCCGGTATTCTCACCTTCGACGAACCTCTCATCAAACGTTACGCAGGGCTTGGCTGCCGCTTCATCGCAGTAGGCGCGGATATCATCCTTCTCGCCCGTACCGTCCGCGAGTTGTCGAAGAAATTTAAGCCTTAGCCTGCCACATACGCAGGCAAGCCAATCAATTCCGATCCTTGCTGTTTCACGAAGCCTCCATCAAAAGCTTCCACGGCGCTGCCTTCGGTAAACCAACTCTTCGGTGCAATCCCGCCCCAAAGCTGCTGCCGCCTTGGGTCGTCCACGTGCCAGCGTATCGGCTCAAAATCCGGATCAACCGTTAAATAGTCCGACGTATACAATTCAATCCTGTTTCCATCCGGATCGCGCACATATAAAAAATGGGCGTTTGAAATACCGTGCCTTCCTGGCCCGCGCTCAATGGCCGCACTGTGTCCTGAGCCAGCCAAAATATCGCAAAGCTGAGAAATTCGTGATCCATCCGGTAGCCAATAAGCCAAATGATGAAGCCTGGGCCCTGTGCCATTTGTCATCGCCAAATCGTGCACTGAACCCCGCCGTTGAATCCAAGCGGCCCACATACGGTGATCATTATCCTCCGAGTACTCAGACAGTCGAAAACCCAGATGCTGCATATACCAATCAGTCATCGCTCCCACTTCTGGTGTGAGCACATTGCTGTGATCGATTCGTTGAATGCCGGCACCGCAATGTAAGTGATAACTCTGCAGCAACCATTTGTATCTCACCGACTGAAAGTAGAAAACCACGGGGAAGCCGAATGGATCTTGCATCCGCAGCATCTTCGGTCGATCTTGTTCCTGCTCCCAACGATGGGGCAATTTTTGCGATTCAGCGAACGCCGCGAGTTCTTCTAATGCTTGATCCGAAGCCACTTTGTAGCCGATATGTCGAATCCCCGCTTTGGGCGCTAGTTCCAGTTTGAGAGTCCATTCCCGATCTTCTACTCCGCGCAAGAAAATCGCCCGGCTGTCCTCATGTAAGACGTTCAGGCCCAGCAAATCGACATAGAAATACCGCGAGGCCGCCAGATCCGTCACGTAGAACACCGCCTGCCCAATCCGAATGATGTTCATATCAGCTCTTCCCAAACTTCGGAATCGGATGTTGCGACAGTGGAACTGCAATGTGCCTCAGCTCGGTATAAAACTCAAACGAGTGGTCGCCACCTTCACGGTGAGTTCCGCTGAACTTGACCCCGCCGAACGGAGTGGGTAGATGCCTCACGTTGTGACTATTGATCCACGTCATACCCGCTTCCAGATTCAACGCCATGCGGTGCGCTCGTTCTACGTCGCTTGTCCATACATAAGAGGCCAGCCCATACTTTACGTCGTTGGCCTTCTGCAACGCGTCAGCTTCATCAGTGAATGGAATGGCGGTTAACACTGGCCCAAAGATCTCTTCCTGGGCAATTCGCATTTCGTTGGACCCAGTAAACAGCGTGGGCGCTAGATAGTTGCCTTCATCTCCGACGCGTGTTCCTCCTGCGCGCAACACCGCACCTTCTTGCTGACCGATCTTTATGTAGCCAGTCACCCTGTCGAAATGCTCGGGGTGAATCAACGGACCCACCTCCGTATTCGGATCAAGCGGACTGCCCACCTTCACCGCGTTCGTCCGCCGTGCCAACTGCTCGACAAAATTATCGAAAATATCTTTCTGAATTAGAGCTCGTGAATTCGCCGTGCAGCGTTCGCCATTGAAGCTATAGATCTGAAAAACCGTGGCATCCAGCGCCCTCTCCAAATCGGCATCAGCAAAGATCACAGCCGGCGACTTTCCTCCCAGTTCCAATGACAGACGCTTAATCTGATCCGCCGCATTCTTCATCACAAGCGAGCCGGTGGTCGTCTCGCCCGTGAGCGTGATCAACGGTACCAATGGATGCGCCACTAAAGGCGCGCCCGCTTCTTCACCAAAGCCGTGAACTACATTAAATACGCCTGGCGGGAAATCAGCCTCTTCAAAAATCTTCGCCAATTTCCAAGCCGTCAACGGCGACCATTCCGCCGGTTTCAAAATGACCGTATTCCCTGTCGCCAGGGCCGGCGCGATCCGCCAAGTGGAAAGCATCAACGGAGCGTTCCAGGGCGTAATGATGCCGCACACGCCTACTGGCACGCGTAAGCTATAGTTCAACCAATCACTATCGACAGGAAACGTGCGCCCGTCCATCGCCCGTTCCGCCCAATCCGCATAGAAGCTGAAGTTCTCCGCCGCCCGTGCGATCTGCCCACGCACAATCTTTAAGGCTTGCCCCGCATCAAGACATTCCGTAACAGCGATCTCATCCCCATACTTCTCAATGAGTGAAGCCACTTTGAGCAGAAGCTTCTTGCGGTCTTTCGCTTTTGTCTTTCCCCATTTGCGGTAGGCAGCCTGTGCCGCCTTGGCAGCCGCATCCACGTCTTCCGCATGCCCACGGAACACCTTCGCGAGCGGCTCATTTGTCGAAGGATCAGAAGTGTCGAATGTCTCGCCGCGCTTGCCCGCAACCCACTTGCCTTCTATATAATGAGGCACCGGAGTTGCGCCCAGATTCCGCCGAACCTGGTCAATGAATGCCTGATCGAGAGCCATAAGGGAGATACTAACAGTTAGGTGACTATGCCGTTAACCTTAACCAAAACAACCGGCGCCCGCCGGAGTATGCAAGTCCTTGAAAGACTCCACACCAATCCACCAAACATCTGGTACAACGGTAAAAAAATTGACGATCCCGCCCGCCATCCCCATTTCCGCAATGGCGTGGCGAGCCTGGCTTCTCTCTATGATTTGCAGTGGTCAAGCCCGCAGTGTTTGTACCAGTCGCCCACCAGCGGCGAAAAAGTTAGCCGCACATTCCTAATTCCCCGGACCCTTGAAGAATTGAAGAGCATCACCGCGGCGATGAAACTCCGAGCCGACGCAAACTTCGGCATGATGGGCCGGATGCCCGATTACCTGAATCGTGCGATGGCCGGCTATGCCTCCGGCGCTGCTTACTTGGGACAGGACGACGTCCGATTGGGCGGAAATGCCCGCAAATATTACGAGTACCTGCGTGAGAACGATCTCTCGATGACCCACACGCTCATCACACCGCAGGCCAATCGCGCCGTAGGAACCGCTCAGCAAGCCGATCCCTTTTTAGCTGCGCGCATCAAAGAAGAGACCAAAGAAGGGCTCATCATCCGCGGTTGCCGCCTACTGGCCACGTTGCCCATCGCCGACGAGATCATGGTCTTTCCTTCAACCCTGCTCAAAAACGTTCCCGAAGATGCGCCCTACGCTTTCGGCTTCGCCATTCCCACGAATACCAAGGGGCTCAAATTTCTGGTTCGCGAGAGCTTCGACTACGGGCACTCCCACTACGATCATCCACTCAGTTCCCGTTTTGAAGAACTCGACTCGGTGGTAATTTTTGACGACGTCTTTGTCCCCTGGGAGCGCGTCATGCTCTATCGTGATGTCGAACGCTGCAATGCCGCGTACGGCCGCACTGGCGCCCTGGCCTGCATGTCTCATCAAGTGGCGGTGAAAAATTTAGCAAAAACCGAATTTCTGATGGGCCTCACTTCGCTCCTCGCGAATTCCATCGGCATCGACGGTTTCCAGCATATTCAAGAGAAGCTTGCGGAAGTTTGGGTCAATATGGAAACGGTGCGCGCGTTTCTGCGTGTTGCCGAAGAAGACGCCACGGTTGATGAATACGGCATGATGCGTCCAGCTTGGGATCCGCTCGATGCTTGCCGCAATCTTTTCCCCCGCCTGTATCCGCGCATGGTTGAAATTTTGCAGCAGATGGGTGCCAGCGGTCTGGTGGCCATGCCTACCGAAGCAGACGTGCGCGGTCCCATGGCGGAAGAGATTCGCCGATATTTTCAAGGTGCGCGCGTTGAGGCGCACGAACGCATCCCTTTATTTCGCCTTGCCTGGGATACATGCCTCTCCGCTTTCGCCAGCCGCCAAGTGCTGTATGAGCGCTTCTTCTTCGGCGATCCGGTGAGAATGGCAGGCGCGCTCGTCTCTAGTCACGACCGCACAAAATACATGGATCGCGTCCGCACTTTCCTGGAGAAATCTAAACCCGATGTCGTTTGACAGCAAAACCTACCGCCGGACCGTGGGTCGCTTTCTTACCGGCGTTACCGTGATTGCCTTTGAGGCGGAGACAGGGGTTCAAGCGATGACCGCCAACTCCTTCACCTCTCTTTCTCTCGATCCGCCGTTGTTGCTTTTTTGTCCTGCAAAGACCACTCGAACCGGTCAGCTCATCCATCGCGCAAAAGGCTTCTCCGTAAATATCTTGCGCGAAGATCAGCAGGCGCTTTCCACATTCTTTGCCGGCGGTTGGAAAGAGCCGGTTCAGCCTCCGTATCGCTTCGTGCCTTTAGATGGCGTGCCACGGCTCGAAGGCAGCCTGGCTTCTCTCGCCTGTTCCGTTGATCAAATTCATGAAGGTGGCGACCACTGGATTGTGATCGGCAAAGTCATAGCCTTGCATCAAGGCGTTGAACCTCTGCGCCCACTCGGTTTCCATTTAGGCCGCTATACGAACCTGCAATCCAACACCTCAAGTCCCGCGCCCAATCTGTCCGAAGGCTTTGAACCGGTACCCGTTCACTACCATTACGAAAGCTACTAAAACGGCCATACGCGCCGCGGCGTTTCCGATAGCAATTGCCTTCGATCCTCGTCATTGAGGAAGGGCATCCCGCTACGGATCACATTTATTCTGTCGATGTAACCCGCTTTTTCTTTGGCTATGGGCCAATCCGTTGCCCACATCAGCCGCTTCGGCCCGAACGAATCGTAGAGTCTCTTCACTAACGCTTGGGAATCGGTCCACGGGTAGTTTTGCTTCGATAACGACCAAGTATGGGAGATCTTGACGAAGACTTTGGGATAGCGCACCAAAGCAATTAGTTTTTCCAGGTCCTCCGGTCGGTCTACCGGGCAATCGGCCATATGGTCAATTACCACAGTCAGATTAGGAAAGCGTTCCACCAGTTTTCCAATCTCTGGAACGCGCGCGATCGGCGTCAGCAGCGTCATCGGAACCTTGAGTTCTTCGCAGCGTTTCCAAAGTGGCGGCATGAGTGGGCCTGAAATCCAGTCGCCACTCGCATCGGAGGCGGGGCTGATTCGCACTCCATGAAATCCAGGCTGTGCCGTTATACTCGACAAGTGATCAGGCGCCGCGGGATCGGTGGGGTCTACTCGACACACACCCATGAAGTACTGCGGATACTGTTTGAGCACCGAAGCCAGATAACTATTGTCGTAGCGATAATGAATCACCTGGATGATGACGGTTTTCGTTACACCATTTGCCTTCATCAGCCCCAGTAGGGCCTCCGGCGTCGGATTGAAACCGGGCACTTTCGCTCCGGCCGCAAAGGGAAACGCCGGGTCGCGGTTCCATACGTGCACATGCGGATCAATAATCTGATAACCATCTGCAAAGCCAGCTGCCATCGCCATCTTCAGCGCATCCCGCCGCGTTGGCTCAGACATAGATCTTCTCCAGCGTGTTGACGATATAGCTGCCACATCTTTCGTAGCTCGCACGCGGGCCTTGCCGCGCAATATCCAAGTCCACGCACAACCAGCCCTTGAAATTGACCGACTTCAAGACTCGATGGCAAGCTGGGAAATCCACTTCGCCATCTCCCAAATCAAAGATATTTGGCAAGAAATTCTTATCCAAACCTGCGCGCTTGGCGTCCTTGTA
>Ga0302319_10008667_pt1 | contig 19735 bp, 17 predicted proteins | sample Bog_T0_2_FD_203319 | JGI IMG/M metagenome (GOLD analysis project Ga0302319, IMG submission 203319) | Peat permafrost microbial communities from Stordalen Mire near Abisko, Sweden - Bog_T0_2 | ecosystem: Environmental > Terrestrial > Soil > Wetlands > Peat | place: Sweden: Abisko, Stordalen Mire... | reverse complement strand
TATGAAGGTGACCGTGCTGCCCAAGAAGACCGAGAACAACATCGTCACCGCCAGCATCGAGCTGCGTTTCGGCGATGCTGCCACGCTAGCCGGCCAGCGCGAGGCCGCGGCATTCGCCGGCAGCCTGTTGATGTCGGGCACCAGGAGCCATACGCGCTCGCAGTTGCAGGATGAATTCCGCAAGCTGAACGCCCAGGTGACCGCCAGCGGCGGCGGTGGCGGTGGAGTCGGCGGCGGCGGACGCGGAGGGCGCGGCGGTGGTGGAGGCGGGGGCGGCAGCCTGTCCACGGCGATTGCCACCGTCACGGCCCCGGCGGAGAATTTCGTGGCGGCGATGAAGCTGGCCGTCGAAATTCTGAAGGAGCCGCTCTATCCCGAAGACGAATTCGACCGGTCCAAGGCGCAGCGCCTCAAGGCGCTCGATAATCCGCAGACCGAGCCCACGCAACTGGCCACCGAACTGTTGAACCGGCATCTTTCTCCCTTCGCCAAGGGCGACGTGCAGTACTCGCCCACGCGCGAGGAGCAGAGACCGGAGCTCTCCAAAGTCACGCTGGCCGAGGCGAAGAAGTTCCATGACGATTTCTACGGCGCCAACTACGGCATCTTCGCGGTGGTGGGTCCGGTGACCCCGGCCGACATGCAGAAAGCCGCCACTGAACTGCTGGGCAACTGGAATACTTCCAAAGCCTACAAGCCGCTGATCACGCCTTATAAGAAGGCGGAGCCCATCAACCAGAAGATCGAAACGCCCGACAAGGCCAACGCCGAGTTTCTGGCCGGGGAGCGCTTCCGGATGTCGCAAGACGATCCCGACTATGCGGCTATACGGATGGCCAGCTATATGTTCGGCGAGCCCATCACGTCGCGCGTCTCCAACCGCATCCGCAATAAAGAGGGACTCAGCTACGGCGCCAACGCGCGCATCACCGTCCCCACCGAGGGCGATTCGGCGCAACTCGCCGTCACTGTGAGCCTCAATCCCGCGGTCGGCCCCAAGGTGGAATCCTGCTTCGTGGAGGAATTGCAGAAGGCATATAAAGACGGCTTCACCGCCGCGGAAGTTGCCGAAGCCAAGAAGGCTATTCTCGATGCGAACATGATTGGCCGCTCCACCGACGCCGCGCTGCTCACTTTCGTGGCTTCCCATGAGCAGTTGGACCGACCAATGAAGTGGGACGCCGATTTCGAAGCGAAGATCGCTTCGCTCACTCCCGATCAAATCAATGCGGCGTTCCGCAAGCACATCGATCCCGCCGGGGTATCGATCGTGAAGGCCGGCGATTTCGCGGCCGCCAAAGTGTTCCAGTAAGGGGTAAGTGCCTTGAACTTGTGGGGCAGACTTTAGTCTTCCCCAGAGGGGACCCCGGGCTTCAGCCCGCCCTGCCGCACGGCGAGGTAAGAGATCTGCTTTATGCCGTTGATTGAGTATCTCGCGGCATGGGCGGACTGAAGTCCGGGGTCCCCTCTGGGGAAGGCTGAAGCCTGCCCCACAATTTGTAGCAGCAGTTATAGTAAGTTCCGTAAGTGTGGACAGGCACATGCGTTATCGGGGCGTCATCGCCGGAATCGTACTTACCGTTCTGGCGGTGACGCTCTGGCGTCTCACCCAGCCCGCGCCTTCCCACGATCTTCTCCTCACGCAACTCACTTTCGATCCCGGACTCACTGGTTGGCCCGCCATCTCCTCCGACGGTCGAATGGTCGCCTACGCCTCCGACCGCGACTCCGGCAGCAATCTCGAACTCTACGTGCAGCCCATCCGCGGCGGCAGCCCGGTGCGCCTCACCAGCACCAGCGACGACAACTCCGAGCCGGCCTTCTCGCCCGACGGCGCCACCCTGGCATACCACTCCACCAAATCCGGCGGCGGCATCTATACCGTGCCCGTGGCGGGCGGCGACCCGCATCTTCTGGCTGCCGGCGGACATACACCGCGGTACTCGCCCGATGGCCGCTCCATCGCCTATAGCGACGCTGCCGGCGCTTACATCGTGGCCAGCTCCGGCGGTGCGCCGCGCCGGTTCCATCCGGAGTTCCACTCGCTCGAAACACCGGCGTGGTCTCCCGATGGCGGTGCGCTGCTTTTCTGGGCCCAGGGCGACGTGCTGGTGGCGTCCCCCGACGGCGCGGACTTTGCGCGGAGCGGCCTCGCGGCGCGCGTCGCGAAAGCCGGCCTCGGCGCCGGCCCTTTCGACGACGCGCTGTGGACCTCCGATAGCTTCCTCTTCAGCGCCCGCACGGGAGTGGTGCGAAACCTCTATCGTTGCCCGCTCAACCGTCTCGGCAAAGCCACTGGCGACGTGGTCCGCCTCACCAACGGCACCGAACCGATCGGCGACCCATCGGTCTCGCGCGATGGCCGCATGGTGTTCTCCAGCGGCCGGCAACGTTACGACATCTGGGGCCTGCCGCTCGACGCCGCTAGCGGCCAGGCTACCGGCCCACCTTACCGCATTACCGACACGCTGGCGCCCACCGCCAATCCGGATATTTCGGCGGACGGCCGCAGGCTGATCTTCGGTTGCTCCCGCAATGGATTTACGGAGGTCTGGGAAAAAGACCTGGTTAGCGGAAAAGAAAAAGTGGCCGCCACCGGCGCGGAAGGCGCCAGTTACGGCCGCTTGCTCAAGACCAGCGGCGGCATTCTCTACGTTCGTCCCGCCGGCAGTCATGACGATGTGTACCTGGCGAATCGCCAACTGGCGGCGGGCACGCGGCACTGGGACGCCGACAGCCAGGAGACCACCGTCCTGGTGAGCGGAGCGGGCATCGACGCGCTGAACATACTCACCAAACAGCGCGTGCCGCTTCTGAGCGCGCCGAGGCAGACGAAGCTCTCCGCGGCGTCCTATTCGCCCGACGATCGCTGGGTTCTGTTCCTGGCCGAGACAGCGCCGCAAGCTGCGCGCATCTATGTGGCCCCGGCGCGTGGCGGCGGGTGGCGCCCGGTTACCGATGGCGCCGGCGCCGTCGGCAAACCGCGCTTTTCGCCCGGCGGCCGGTTGATCTACTTCACTCTGGATCGCGGCGGCACGCGCGACATTTGGGCCGTGCGCTTTGACCCGCAAAGCGGTGACGCGTTGGGCCAGACGTTCCCGGTGTTCCAACCGGGTGCGGGCAGGCTCTCGCTGGCGGCCGTAAATCCGCAGGCGCTCGACATCGCCGTGGCGCGCGACAAGCTGGCGATGATTCTCTGCGAGTCTACATCAACTATATGGATGGGCGATCCAGTACTCCGCTAACTATCGATTTGTGACTTAAAGAACAGGCGCCGCAAGTTTTTTTCACGATGGGATAACGTTGCGCTGGTTGTGGACGCCGTTCACTTGTACACTTAAGCCGGGCCATGCCAGCAAAGCGTCTCTTACGAAGCCGGGACAAGAGATTTCGTATTCTGTTCCAGGAACATCCACAGCCGATGTGGATCCTCGACACCGACGGCCAACATCTGCAGGTGAATTCCGCCGCATGCAACCTCTACGGCTACTCGGCCGCGGAGTTTGAACACATGACCGTGGGCGATCTCCAAAGCGCCGACGATGCCCGCCGTTTCCTGGCGGAACTGCAGAATCCGGCGCGGGCCGCCGCCAGCGAGTGGCGTCACCGCACTAAGGACGGACGCTGGATCGAGGTGGAAATCGCGCTGCACGCGATTCAATACGGCGGCGAGAGCGCCGAATTGGCGGTCCTGATGGACATCAGCGGCAGGCGGAAACTCGAGGACCAGCTTCGCCAGTCGCAGAAAATGGAAGCGTTGGGGCTGCTCACCGGCGGCGTGGCGCACGACTTCAATAATCTGCTCACCATCATTACCGGCTACAGCCAGCTTATTCTCGCCAAGCTGAGCGAGCACGACCCCAACCGGCATTCGGCCGAACAGATTGTGAAAGCCGCCGAACGCGCCGGAGAACTTACCCGCCGGCTGTTGCTGTTCAGCCGCCGGCGCGTGCCGCAGGCCAAGGTGCTGGACCTCAACCAGGTGATCGCCAGTCTCAGCGCCATGATGCAGAGGCTGTTGGGCGAAGAAATCGAACTGCAACTGGAGCTTGCCGCCGGCCTGGGTAGCGTGCATGCCGATGCCGGCCGCATCGAGCAGGTGCTGTTGAATCTGGCGGTGAATAGTCGCGATGCCATGGCGCATGGCGGAACCCTGACGATCGAAACGGCCAATGTTGCGGTGGAGCAGGGCGGCGGCCCGGTGAAGCCCGGCGCATACGTCCTGCTGACGGTGAAGGACACCGGCTCCGGCATGGATGCGGCCACGCAGGCGCAGGCATTCGAACCGTTTTTCACGACTAAGGGCGCGGGATCGGGAACCGGTTTAGGACTGTATACCGTTGCCGGCATCGTCAAGCAGAGCGGCGGCGCCGTGGAACTGGCGAGCCAGCCCGGCCTCGGCACATCGTTCAAGGTATATCTGCCGCGGGTCGATCGCGCGCCGGTCATCGTGCCGGCGGCGGAGCCCAAGCCTGCGGCGGTGCGGGGAGCGGAGACCATCCTGTTGGTGGAAGACGACGAGATGGTTCGCGCCCTGGTCCGCGAAACCATGGAGAGCAGCGGCTATCGCGTGCTGGAAGCGTCGGACCCGCTGGAGGCTCGTGCCGTAGCGGCTAATTATCAGGGCGCCATTCAGCTACTAATCACCGACGTGATTATGCCCAAGGCGAGCGGCCCGGAACTCGCGAAGGAGCTATTGCGCATCTCTCCCGGCCTGAAGGTGCTGTATATGTCGGGCCATACCGACCGGGCCATTTCGAAGCGTGGCGTGCGGCGCAAGGAAGTGGCATTTCTGCCGAAGCCGTTCACTCCCGCGGAACTTACCGCCATGGTGCGGGAAGTGCTGGAAAACGGCGGAAAGACGAATCACGCCAGTGAGTAAGTGGCTGTAAGTTAAGAAATATACTTGCGATTGAATAGGCTGACTGGTTTCAGAACTCCTGACGTCGTGGAATTTGGGATGAGCCCGTTTTCGTGGCGCAGGCACTCCTGCCTGCTGGGTCGAGACCCGTCTCGACCCTCTTCGCGAGCGGCATCCACCGTCCTGGAGCGCCGAGAAGAGTCTCGGCGCCGCAGACACGAGTGTCTGCGCCACGTCATGGCTCAGGTCAGTTTCCGCAACTATCCGAAATCCCCGGCCGACATCAGGAGTTCTGAGTTTCTGGCGCGAAACTCCGACTCGTAACGGAAAGACCGCTCCCTTGCGGTCGCGGCTCGGTAACAACTGTGTCCGGTAAAGGGAATCACGACGAGAACGACGTCACCCTGCTTATACCTGGTCGTAAGCCTCTTCTTCCAGCGGCTGGAAGACGCCGTTCTCGTAGCGTGCGGCGATGCTCATACCTCAATCATAGTACCGCGGCCCGCGCGGCCTCTTCCACTTGCTCCAGCGCGCCCGCGAAAAAGTGGTCCGCCGCTTCGATCCACACCACCCGCTTGAGCCCCGCGATCCGCGCATACACCTGGTCGAATTCCTCGCGCGGGGCGAATTGATCGTGCGTGCTCTGTACGAATATCTTGGGCGCCGGGCAGGTCTCCAGGTATGCCGTTCCGCCCAGCCGCGTGGAGAATCCCGCGGCCAACAGGAATCGCGCGCCCGCCGTGGCGCAGCCCAGTTCCGTAATCACGCGCGCGCCGAAGGAAAATCCGGCCAGCGCAAAGGGCAACTCGGGATACCGCTCCCGCAGCCAGCCGAGCGCCATCCGCGCATCTTCCACCTCGCCGGCCATCTGGCCGTATTCGCCGTGGCTCGCGCCCACTCCGCGGAAGTTGAAGCGCAGCACTACCGCGCCGGCCGCGCGCAGTCCGCGGGCTAACCGGTAGACCACTTTGTTGTGCATGGTCCCGCCGTATTGCGGATGCGGATGGCACAATACCACCGCCAGTTGCGGAGACTGCTCCTCGGGCTCTTCCAGCAGCGCTTCCAGCCGGCCCGCCGGACCTCGAAGCCAGTGCGATTCAATACGGCGCGCCACAGCGGGAATCAGTTGGTGCGGAAATTGATGAACTGCATGTCGATACCGAAATCGGTCTCGCGCAGCAGCTTGATGGCCGCCTGCAGTGTGTCGCGGTCCTTGCCGGCCACGCGCACGAAATCGCCCTGTATGGAGGCCTGCACTTTCAGCTTGCTGTCCTTGATCTTCTTCACGATGTCGCGGGCTTTCTCGATGGCGATCCCTTGTTGCAAGGTGATCTCCTGCTTCACCGTCGACCCGGCGGAGGGGATGATCTCGCCGAACTGGAGCCCTTTCAGCGGCACCTTGCGCTTGACCAGTTTGGATTCCAGAATGTCGATCACCGCCTTCAACTTGAACTCGTCCTTGCTGGCCAGCAGGATCTTGCTGTCCTTCTCGTTGAGTTCGATATTGGAGTGGGAATCCTTCAGGTCGTAGCGCTGCTGCACTTCCTTGAGCGCCTGTTGCACGGCGTTGAGCACTTCCGGCAATTCGATTTTGGAAACCACATCAAAGCTATTATCGGGCATTAGATCTAGTTTATTCCTGATCTGGCGCGGGCGGTTCGGGGCGGCCGATGTCCAGGCCCAGAATGGAGCCGGAGCGGATGCGCAGGGGCGTCACGCGGCGGACCGGTTCCACGTGCCTGGCCGGGGGCAGGGGAGCGGCCGGTTGGGGCGTCTCCGATTGCGGCGGCGCCAGCACCGGCCCGGGTCCGCCCGGTTCGGCCGGCTTCAGTTCCGGCACCCGCGACTCCAGGCCTTTCGGTTCGACATTCCCCGAACGCATCGCCGCCAGAACGCGCCGCGTAATCTCCTCCACCATCTTGTCGAGCGACGCGTCCAGCGCCACCGTCACCGCGGCGCGCACGCGTTCGGAATCCACCACCGCCACGAAGGGGACTTCGGCCTTCGCCTCCGCCGCCGGGACAGCTATCGCCGTACCGCGCGCCGCGCTGGCGCGTTCCTTCGCCGCCGAGTCGGCGAGCGGTTTCACCGCAGCAAGCAAGGCGCTGGCTTCGAAGGGCTTTTTCAGAGTGCCGTCGGCCCCCACTTGCCGGGCCCGTTCGTCGTCGAACGCTTCCAGCACACCGGCGGTCAGAATCACCCGCACGTAGCGGTGGCGCGGGCTCATTTTGAGATACTGGCAGATTTCGTAGCCGGTGCGGCCGGGCATCACGGTATCGGCCAGCACCACGTCCGGGTCCACATCGTCCAGGCGGATCAGCGCCGAATCGGCGTTGCTGACGGTTACTACTTCGTATCCCTCATCGCTGAGGATGCGCTCGCCCATTCGCTGAGCGTGCGGACTGTCGTCCACCAGCAAAATCCGGCTCATTGTCGCGGAGTTTCCGGCGCGCCGCCCCCGCCGGAGGGCGCCTTGGCCGGCGTCTGTGGCGTCGTCGTGGCGGCTGGGGCGATGGCCTGCGCCGGCGCCGGAGCGGTGCTCTTCTTTTCCGAGGGCTTCGGCCGCTTCTTCGCCGCCACCGGCTTGGCCGGCTTGGCCTTTTTGACTTTCGCGACGGTCGTCGTGGCAGTAGTTGCAGCCGGAGCAGTTGCAGCCGGAGTGGCCGCCGCTGGGGTCGGGGCCGTGGCCGCGGCGGGCTTGGCCGGCTTATCGGTGGTTGTATCGGTTGCGGCCGGCGGTTTCGCGGCGGTCCCGTCCGCCGTGGCGCGCGCGTCCGGAGCTTTATCCAGGATGTCGGTAGAGGTCACCGGAGCGATGGTCACTTCGTTGACGCCGGTCCCGCCCTTGGCCGTATCCGGCACCATCAGCGGAATGGTTGGCTTGAACGGCTCCATGGTGGGATTGCCCGATTTCGCAGCGTCAGCGGTATAGGGCCGCCCGCTGAATGGGCCCGTGATCTTGCTCATCAGGCTCCGCTTGGCGCGGTTATCGATTTCGAACTTCATGCGCGCTTCGGCCACCGGGTCGGCATCAGGCACCGGACGGCCCATGGCTTTCAGTTGGGATTTGGCATCCTCCGCGTGGACGCTCAGCGGGTAGTCGCGAACAATCCGCGTGTACATTTCGGCCTGCTTGTTTTCGAAGCGGTCACCCATCTGGTTATAGTCGTCCGCGGCAACCCACAGGGCTTCGTCGGCCTGGCTGTAGAGCGGGTATTGATCCACCATGGTATTCAGCCGGTTAGCGGAAGACTGGTACCCGTTTCCGCCCCTCTTGGCGTAGAACAGGCCCACTTTCATTTCGCCATCGGCCAGCACTTCCTGGATCTCACGCTCCATTTTCGCGGCGTCGGTGGCGTAATGGCTGTTGGGCCACTTCTCCAGCACGTCCTTGCACTCGGCGTCGGCCAGGCGCGCATGCACGGGGTCGCGGTCGGACTTGTCCATCTGGATGTACTGCATGTTGCAGATCTTGTATTGCGCTTCGGCGGCTTCTTCCATGTTGGGGTAGAACAGGATGAAGTCCTTATACTCGGCCTCGGCCTGCGCCATGCCGTGCGCGCCGCCTTCCCGCTTCCAGCTATCCGCCATCGCCAGTTTCATCTTGGCGAGATACTCGCTGGTGTCGTAGGTGTTCATAGCGGTCTGCAGCGTGAGCCGCGCCCGCTCGAACCGTCCATGTTCGATGTCATCGATGGAAGTGTCGAACAGAACCTTGTCCGGTTGTTGCGTATCCTTCGTGATGGGATTGTCGTACTTGTGCCGGCAGCCCGAAGCCAGCAGCAGAAACGGCACCACACCGAACATCCACGCATGACCAATCCGATTGCGAACCATTTGTCGATTTCCTCCCCGTAACGTCTCAGCAGCGAACAGCAGTTGCCTGCGCCGCGATCTTGCGCATTTCCCGCACGGTGGCTTCCGGATCGGGACTGTGAAAGACAGCCGACCCTGTGACGATCCAATCACACCCGGCTTCGACCACTTCCGCCAGATTCTCCAGGTCGACGCCACCATCGATCTCGATGGGCAGCGCTAACTGCTTTGCACGCCGCATGGTATTCAACTGGCGCACCTTGTCAAGCACGTACGGGATCAGCTTCTGTCCCCCAAATCCTGGATTCACGCTCATCAGAAGCACGTAGTCCGCCACTTCCAGCACAGTTTCCAGCACGGCCACCGGAGTCGCGGGATTCAACACCACTCCCGCCATCGCTCCCGCCGCGCGGATCATCTCCAGCGTGCCGTCCAGATGGCGGCAGGCCTCGTAATGCACCGTGACCGAATTTGCTCCGGCCTTCACAAATTCGGCGGCGTACCGCTCCGGATTCTCGATCATCAGGTGAACGTCCAGATGCAGCCGCGTCGACTTGCGAATGGATTCCACCACCGGCGGTCCGATGGTGAGGTTCGAAACGAAGTGGCCGTCCATGACATCCAGGTGGAGCATGGTAGCGCCGCCGCGCTCGACACGAGAAATCTCTTCGGCCAGCCGGGCAAAGTCCGCCGACAGGATGGAGGGAACGATTTCAACCATTTACGGGTACTCCGATTTTATCACAGCGGCGTAGAAGCCGTCCCCGGCGTCGCGCCCCGGACGCCTCTCGATGGTCTCGGCCACCAACTCCGCGGGCACCGCCGCCGCCACCACCGCCTCATTCTCTTCGGCCTCCAGCGAGCACGTGGAATACACCAGCAGCCCGCCCGGCGCCAACACATCGCGCGCGTTCCGCAGCAGTGCGATCTGCCGCCCCTGGAGATCGGCCAGATCGGCGGGCAAGAGCCGCCATTTCGCCTCCGGATTTCGCCCCAGCGTCCCCGTGCCGGAGCAGGGAGCGTCCACCAGAATGCGGTCGAAGCGCCGTGTGAAGGGCAGCGGCCGGGTGCCGTCGAGCACCACCAGGCCGGCGGCTTGGTTCTTCATCTGCACCAGGCGATGGTAGTGCAGGTCGCAAGCCGTGGCGTCGACGCCGGCGTCCAGGGCTTGCGCCGTTTTGTTGCCTGGGGCGGCGCACAAATCGAGGAAGCTCTGTCCCGGTTCGAGCCCCAGCAGCGGCACGATGCTCTGCGCGCCGATGTCCTGAATGCGCGTCCCACGGGTATATTTTTCGGGTTCCTCGAGCGCCGCGCGCGCAATTCCGGCGGCCGCTTCCGCGCCGTACCGGGCCTCCCAGCGGGCCAACAGCCACTCCGGGCACGACAGCTCCACTTCGCGATTGGGCCAGGCCACCGGATCGCGGTTCACCTGCCGCAGGATGGCATTCACGTAGCCCGCGGCCGACCGTTTGCGCGCGCGTTTGACCAAGTCGACGGCATCGGTGACGGCGGCGTGCGGCGGGATGCGCTCCAGGTAACGAAGCTGGTAGATCCCCATGCGCAGGGCGATGCGGACTTCGAGATCGAGCTTCTGGCGGCGTCCGGCGTAGTGTTCCATCAGGTAATCGAGCTGCGCGCGGTAGCGTAAGACGCCGAATACGATTTCCGACGCCAGCGAGGCGTCACGCGAATCGAGGCCGGTGGAGTGAGCGAGGAGCAGGTCGGACGCCCAGGCGCCGGATTCCACGCGGCGCAGGATGTCGAACGCGAGAGTGCGGGCGGGAGCAGGCATGCGTTCATTAGTGTAGAACGCGGGCCGGCGAACCGGCGCAATTGTGTGGCTGCCCGCGGGGGTCCGCGCCCTCGTCGGCCTGCCGGTTAGCGGCTTCGACCGAGGCAGCGGGACGAGGGCGTCCCGCGCAGACCTGGGGGTCTGCCCAATAAGCGTTAACGTAAGCGACCCGCATCGCAGGATCTATGGTGATGGGCGTGAATGGTGATCGTCGGATTCAAACTACCCTGCTGTCGCGAGCCCTTGCCGTTCCTAACGGACCAAGCTTCCCAGATCGCGACTTCGCGGGCCCCTGGTGCCCGCAGGGAGTTCGCCGCTGAGGCGCCACTCCCTGATCGCCGGTGCAAAGCCGACTTGCCGGGAGTAATCGGCCCCGGACCCGGGCTCCGAAATCCGCGAATTCTCCGCCAGCGGTCCGGAGCGTGTCAACAAGAGTGAGACAGGTTGCGCAATAAGTTTAGGGGGGGAGCCCCTTGTTGATGCTGGCGGTTGATCCAGACAGCATCGGGCAAGGAGGGATGTTGGGGAAGTCTGCCGACGAAGCGCTCGGGCTGGCGCTGGTACGCGGCATCGAGAATGACAGTGCGCGAAATTGCCGAACCCGGTATTTCTGCCGCTTCGGTCTGTCGCACAATGAAGCAGGCCGCAGGACCAGCGCGACCTCACCCTTCAGTAACCAGCACCGCGACTTACCGAAAACCATGTCACCAAGAAACGGCTGTTGGAGTCCGGCTAGCACCGGCTAGCACTTCCAAGGTAAAGTTGTCTTTCCGCAGCGACAAGCGATTTTGTTTTCGCCAGGAACGATCTGCCTCGCGCTGACAATGACGGAGCAGTTCGGGCATCCGAACAGCCGCTGCAACTCTTCAACGTCACCTAGGGCGACATCGATATCAGCATCGGCAATCATGTCGGGACGGTCATGCGAACCAACGTTGGTGACGAAAACGGAACTTTCAAGGCGGCACAGGACAGGGTTGTCCCTCAGCGCCGCACATTTGCTGTTGAGCGTGGACCTTAGGGCGCAAAGCAGCTCTTGGCTCATACGTTGCTCATTGAGCTCGTTGTAGCGAAATGCCATCTTAACCTCGAGGCGCTCACATAGTTGCTTGAGAACCCTCTCGATCAATGTCCGCACATCGTTCGCTACCGGTAGATGGCTCTTCCGCTTTGTCTTAATAAGCTCCCAAAGGTCCATGGGACTTGCTTTGAGCTGACTGCCGTTTTCCGGGTCGGAATACACTTCCGCAGCCAGCCAGCCGCAAGGCCCTAACTCACGTTTGATGAGGTCAAACCAGAACGATTCGTGGGTCAGGAGTATGACTTGCCAGTCGCCAAATTCGTCCGCAAGTAGCCTAATTAGCCGACGCCGGTGGCCCATGTCGAAGCTTGTTATGACGTCGTCCAAAAGGAAGAAGCCCGACCTCTTGTTGAACAGCTTTACCGATGCGAGGAAAAGCGCGATGCCTAGGCTGTTAAGGTGAGATTCGCTAAGGTACTTCATTGGTGGGTACGTTCGTTCCCCGTGGAAAGAATACTCGAACTCGATACCCTCCTCACCAACGATCCTCAGACGAACGTTATCAACACTTTCTTCAGGATGAAGAATGCCGTAGTACTTCCCTACGTTGCACGAGACAACGTCAAGGACGTTTTGTAGCGCCGCGTTCTGGACAGCGACGAAGTCCGTAAAGATCGCCTGAAGCGACGTAATCTGGGCTTCGTACGCCTGCTTGACGAGGCTGTTCGAATGGAATTCCTCAAACGTGGAACGCAGGTCCGTAATTCGCGTGATGAGATCGACGATCTGTTCCTCAGCCTCACTGAGCTCCAGGGCAGCAGCCTCGTCACGTGCTTTAAGTACGTATCCCTTCAGCCTAGCCTGGAATTCGTCAGCAACTACGGTGAACCCTGGAGCTGACGGTACTGACTCGAACCGCTCGAACTTCGCACGAACTGTGTGGATGTGCTCGTTGATCGTTGCTGTGAATACCTTCAGATCGGAGTTCAGCTCAGGAGCCACTTCGGCCCAGGACCTTTCCAGGGGGGCACAAGCGGTCGCAAGCGCGTTTAGGGTATTGATATATGAAACCTCGAATGAGCGGACCGCCTCAAACTCCTTCCGAACTGCTTCGTATTCTTCAAGCCTTGCGTGAAGCTCATGAGATAGTACATTCTGGTCCAACGGCGTACCGCACAGGGGGCATCGTCCGGGCTCGCACTTGTGCTCATCGAGAATGAATTTCCCCTTTGTCAGGAAATCTTCAAGCGTGAGCTTCTGAACCTGCTCTTTGTTCTCTAGCGTGCCCTGGTACGCGCTAGAGAATGCCTGCTGCGCCGCCTTGGCCTTGATTGTAGCCGCCACCACATCCTCGGCCGCGCCTCGTGCATGGTCCAGGAGGAGCTTGCGTTGCGCCCGTTCTTGGTGATGGAAACGCGCGGTCAGTTGAGTAATCGCCGTGTCGCAACCGCCGCGATCCGTGATTGAAAAGCCGAGGCCATAGGACGTTACAAGTTCGTTAAGAACTTGATAGAGCTCTTCTGAAGTGGTCAGTGATATGCCGCTAAGAACGAGCAACCGCCCCAGTCGCGTGTCAGCGATAGACTTTGCGGTGGCGTACGCATCATCTCTTCGGAGGGCGTTGAGCGTTGACTGGATGGTGTTTCTGAAGGCAAGCACATCATCGTAACCGACGATACTGGCGACTTCTTGGCGCTTGTCCGTTTTGGTCTTGTTGACAAAGGCCGTCATGTCCGCTGCTCTCAGGATTAGCCTTTCGGACCGAGCCTGCTCAATGTATGGCTTGGTCACCGTGAGCTTACTTGCGGTCTTAACGCTGAGATCGGCCTTCAGAGTCTTCGATATGGCAAGATCTTTGTCGTTAAAGGCAATGCCTACTATGGCATCATCCGAATCTTGGAGGCCCACGTTTCTCAGAGCGCTCTCCTTGCAGTCCTCGCGCCAGAGATGGGCGACGCGGTCGAAGATGGTCCACTCCACCGCATCGGTGATGCTGCTCTTCCCGCTCGCGTTCTCGCCGAAGACCGCGAGACTTCTGCACTGTGCGTTGAGGTCCATCCGCATCGGGAACCGGAACCCTCGGAATCCCGCTATATCCAAGCTTCTCAAGCGGACCATCAGCAGGCATCCTTCCGCTGCTCTGCGAGCGCCTGGAGCAGCCGAGCTTTGGTCAATTTGCCTTGTTGCTGCAACCCCTGCACCGAAGCAACCACGTCCGGAGCAATGGCGGCATTGGTTTGGAGAGATTCTAGAAACTCGCGAACCACTTCGAGTCCCGACTTGATGGCGGGAGTGCTCATGTTGGCTCCTAACGGCAGCTATGATAGCTGATTGGGATAGCCGAAACAAGGATGGGAATCTGAAAATCCGATTTTCTGAACTCTATCCGTTGAGCGCTGCCACCGCGAGATTCGCTGATGGCGCTGTGGGCGTCTATTTTCTAGGCATAGCAGACGGCCTGGGGATCGGGTACCCATTCAAGAAGTCACGGCTAATCTATATCGGAATGTCCGCATCGCGGCAGAATAGTATTGGGAAACGCCTCCAGGCTCACCTATCGGGTAGGTCTGGAAATGTAGCCCTTTTCAACTACGCCAAAGTCCGCCCTGTCGTGTTCTCCTATTTCGGGAATGAAGTCCTCAGCGCCTTGGGGGTTTGCCCTGTCCCTGAGATCGAGGGCTTTTTCCTGCGGGAGTTCGAAAGTGTCCACGGCGCGTATCCGATCTGCAACAACCAATCTAGTGCCGCCGGGCCCGCCTCTGCGCTGAAGCATGCGGCGCTGAAGGTGGACTGGACAGCGTGGAATGAAGTTGACCACACGGTAAGGCCCTGACGGTTCGTCTCAGAGTGCCTCAGGACTTCGACGCTCGGGAGGACACCCCGCTAGCTAGGGGGCAGTAGTGTTCAGGGCAAGAGGCCGGAGCAATGTTCTGTGGAGACTCCGGCTTTTGTTCAGGTGGTTGGAATAGGCAAGGCGGAATCCAGTCCATTCCACCCTGCTCGTGAGTCAATCTCTGCCGAGCCGTGAAATCGGAATGGGAACAATCTCCGGGTCGGCTCGGCTTGTATTTAATTGAAAACCTGGTGGTCAGGGACGGAATCGAGCCGCTGCCGCCAGCCTTTTCGGGGCGGCATTCGATCCAAACAACGAGAATAGGGAACGCCAAACGCCCTTGCATCAGCGTATCGACGGAATGCCGAGTTGATCGCAGATCTTCCGAGCGAGCCGATTGTCAATTTCGGCATGGCGCGGCACTGGAGCTTTTGCGCCCGTGGCCGGGTTGGAAAAGATCGAATGCCGTCCACCTTCACGTGAAAGAGCGCATCCGTGCCGACGAAGATGGTCCAGCAGTTCGTGCCGTTTCACTTCGGAGCGATGCCTGCGTGAACCGATAGCGGCACCAACTCGATCAGGTCAGCCTCACGACTGTGCGCGTCCTCAGACGGCACAGGGAGCGGCTTGGCTTCCTCAAGCAGTGCTTGCGCCAGATCTTCGAGAGCACTGGAGATCATCAGGCGCGCGTCCGGCAGGTCGAAGCCTTGGGTCACTGCACCCGGAAAATCGAGCGCCTCCGCTACGACCATGTCGCCAGGCGCCTTCGGAAGATAGAATGCGATGTGGTAGCGGAGCATAGTTACATGATAATACTATGGGCCTTGCCACGGCCGGGCGCCGGCTAGTACCGAGAAACGCGCTTGCGGCAGCCGACCAGCAGGACATGGGCGACGCCCCCGCCGAGCGACCCGACCGCGGCACGCTCCCGCCAAACGCATTCCAGGCTTTGGGATTCGCTGTAGTTGCCGCTGCGGAGCAGGAGCCCGGGAAAATCGAGATCGGCTGAAATCACAACGCGTCCGGCCTCCAACGCTAGCGAGAGAATCTGCGTATCGGCTGCGCGATTCATTGCCAATTCGGTGGCGTGTACCGCATCATGGCCCCGTGACCGCAGCCAGGTCGCCAGATCCGGCGATAGGGCCATGTCCACCAGGAATTTCAGTCGGCGAGTTCCACCGTCTCGCCCTCAGCCAGGAACGCCGCATACCGGAGTGCCTCGCCGATATCCGCAGTTTCCAGATATGGGTAAGCTTTCAGAATCGATTCACGCGTCTCCCTGGCCGCGAGCAGGCCCAGCAATCGCGACACCGGGAAGCGGAGATCCCGTATGCAGGGCTTCCCTGTGGCAACAGATGGATCGACCGTGATTCGTTCAAACTGCATCGGAGTCGTCCTTAGAATTATCTTAGCGGAGTTCCTTCGCTGTCGCATTATTCCCGAGAAACGCGCCTGGGTCTTGCAATCCAAACGACTGCGGAGTCACCGCCGCCTGTAGAAGGTACCGGCTACCTCAGGCCCCCCAGATACGGCATCTGGGAAGTTGGCGGATGAGGAAACGGAGGGCGCCCTCTGCCCGGGAATCCGGCTACCGACGCCCGCTTGGGACGTTTTGGAGACTTGCTGACGAGTCGAAATCAAGAGGACCACATTGTCAACGCGCCTCTTCTCAGGGATTACTGGGTATCCACTTCGATATCCTACACAGCTCTTGGACAGGGATGGGATAGCGGTCAATGGCGCGAGCGATCCCGCTCACGTGTTGCACGCTTGGCTCCGGCACCCCTTCTCGATACCCTCCGGGGTCGCGGAAACTAATCTGATAAAAACTGCGCGCTACGCGGGGGAAAACTGCGACCCGTTACAACTCCTGCCGGCGGCCGGCGCCGCCGGTCTCTCTTGACCGAAGGCCACAGCGCCGCTCGGTTGGTTTATCCTGTGCGGTTACACAGTTAGAGGCTCCGTTTGCCGCCTCGTCGCCTTCGTGCGAGCATTGGTAGCTTGACTGGCGTTACCAATAATGAGAACATCAAGGAGGTTCAGTGGCGCGCGTTGACGTCTTCTTTTACCGGGAAGAGGAGCACACGGTACCGCTCATCGGCTGGCTTGACGAGATTCCAGCCAAGGCTCAGCAGAAATGCCTGGCCCGTCTTCAGCGGCTTGAGGAGGTGGGCCACGAGCTGCGCCGCCCGGAGGGGACTACCTTCGGGATGAAATTTACGAACTGAGAGCAAGCTACCAGGGAGTTCATTATCGGATGCTTTACTTCTTTCACGGCCGGGCTGCTGTAGTGGTCTCCCACGGCATCGTCAAAGAACGCGCCGTGCCGCCGCGCGAAATCGACTTGGCGGTGAAGAGGAAGAAGGCATTCCAAGCGGATCCGGACAAGCACAGGTTCCAAGGGAGGTAGAGCGATGGCCAAGACAGTTAAGAAAAAACGGCTTCAGTCCGCAGCGCTTCAGTACACCTACGACCGTTATGTCGGAGACGACCCCAAACAAATCGAGGAATACGAACAGGAAGTTCTAAACGCGGAAATTGCGCGCAGGGTCTACGACCTTCGCACCAAAGCCGGCATCTCCCAGCGCGAGCTTGCCAAGAAGGTCGGCACCAGCGCGTCCGCCATCTGCCGCCTGGAAGATGCAGACTACGACGGCCACTCCCTCTATCTGCTCAAGCGCATTGCGCACGCACTCAACCAGCGTGTTGAGATTCGGTTTGTGCCGCTCCGACGCAAGCTTCAACCAGCATGAGCACCGGCCGCCTTATGCTTCACTGAGAAAGCTGCGTCGAATGGGAACGAAAACGCGCCGCAAGAACAAACCGGCTGCCCCACTATCCTAACAATCGACACGTGGAGCAGCGATTCACTACACAGAATTCGAAGTTACTGAAGCCGCCAGAACTTAGGTCAAGACAGGGCCATTCGTGGACGAAGACGATCCCGCGCAGTCTGTAAGACGTGTAACAGCGGCTGGGTGAGCGAACTAGAAAATGCGGTCGAGCCGATTCTGATCCCACTCGCCACTCAACCCCATGAGCTTACACTGGAGGCCATGGGCGTCCTTGGACAGTGGATCGCGCTCAAGATCATTATCGCAAGGTGTGGCGCCGGGGGTTGGGAAACCCGATACCTCCGTCATGCGGCAACGGTAGGGAGAAGCCCAATCGTCACACCTCAGCACCGCTTCAAGAACATCCAAAGTGTCGCGTTCGGTATCGGCGACCTGTTTGTGTTCGTACTCCACACTACCGTTGACGGCGTACTAAACTCCAACCCGATCGAGTCAGAAGCGGTCGTCAGAATTTTTCCTATCGTGGGTTCCCGTAATTGGCCACCGCCCCGCAGCCTTACCGTCAGTGAGGCCAACTCTATGGCGAATCCATTAGACCGCCTGTTCAAAGGTCCAGGATGCGGTTAAGGTAACGCTTATTGGGGTCTGCCCTGGGGTCTGCCCGGGGGTCTGCCCCCGCCGTTCCTTCCGCTCAATCCCGCAGCGCTACTGCCGGGTCCACCCTGGCCGCCCGCGCCGCCGGAACGAACGCCGCGAGCGCCGCCACCAGCGCCACCACGCCCGCCGCCGCGGCGAGCGACCCCGGGTCCGCCGGACCCACTCCGTACAGCAGCGCGCCGGCCATCGGAGCCATCAGCAGCGCGCCGCCCAATCCCAGCGCCACCCCGACGGCGACCAGCACCAACGCCTGCCCGCCCACCAGCCTGGCAATCGCGCCCGGCTGCGCACCCAACGCCATGCGGATGCCGATCTCGCGCTGCCGCTGCGCCACCGCGAAGGCCAACAGGCCGTACAATCCCACCGCCGCCAACAACGCCGCGAAAAGCCCGAAGATCGACGCCAGCACCGCCGTCAACCGCTCCGGCGCGGCGCTATCGTCCACTTCCTCGGCCAACGTGCGGACCTCCGTGAACGGCATCGCCGGATCGAGCGCCGCCAGCGCTTGCCGCACCGGCTGAATCAGCGATTCCGGACGCCAGTGGGTGCGTACGCACAGCACGAAATCGCCATCCGCCAGGAGTTGGAAGTAGGTCGGCGGTATGGGTTCGCGCAGCGAGCGGTAGCGGGCGTCCTTCACTACCCCCACAATCTCGAAAGCCTCGGTCGCCACGCCGCTGCCGGTGCCGAATCGCCGGCCCAGCGGGTTCTCGCCCGGAAAGAAACGGCGCGCGAAGGTCTGGTTGACGACTACCGGAGCGGGCTTCCGGCTGCCGGAGTCGGAGTCCGCCAGAGCGCGGCCCGCGACGATGTGCATCCCCATGGCGTCGAAATAATCGGGGGTGACTGCGTTGAAGCTGGTGTTCAGGAAATCGCCCCGGTCGACGCGCTGCCCGGCGGGCGCCACCGTGGTCTTCACTCCGCTGCCGCGCATCACCGCGCGCGCCGACGCTGCCGCCGAATCCACGCCTGGAATCTGCCGCACCCGCGCCAGCAGCGCCGCCCGGAGCCTGGTGGTTTGCTCGTCGGTGTATCCCGAGAGCGATGGATTGGCCGTGAACGTTACCACCTGCGCGCTAGCGAAGCCCGCATCCATATCGCGCAATTGGCGGAAACTGCGCACCAGCAGCCCCGCGCCCGCCAGCAACAGGGTGCACAGCGCGATCTGCAAGACCAGCAGGAATTGCCGCCCCCTCCAGCCTCCTGCGGATCGCGCGCCGCGCAGTACGCTGTCCAGACTGACCCGCGCGGCAGCCACCGCCGGAGCGATGCCGAACAACATCGCCGTCAACGCCGAAATAGCCAGCGAAAAAAGCAGAACGCGGCCATTCGGTTCGAAATCGATGGCCAGCGCCAGCCGGTTCGTCCCGATGTCGCGGATGGGCGGCAGCGCCTGCACCAATAACGGCGCGGCAAAGTAGGCCAACGCCACGCCGCCGGCCGAACCCAGCACGGTCAAGAGCGCGCTTTCCACCAGCATCTGGCGCACCAACCGCATGCGCGTGGCGCCCAAGGCCAGGCGGATTGCCACTTCGCCGCGGCGGCGCGCTCCCCGCGCCAGCAGCAGCCCCGCCAGATTGGCGCACACCATCAATTGCAGCAGCGCCACCGACGCGATCAACAGCCGCAGAGCCCCGCTGAAGCGCTGGCGCAGGATCGACGTGCCGTGCTCCAGCGAATCAAGTTCCAGCGGCTCTCGACGAGCGTCCACGTCCTTGTCGATCGAGCGAAGCCACATAGACCGGCATTCCGCCTCGGCGCGCTGGCGCGTCACCCCGGGCTTCAAACGCCCGCCGAGATCCAGCCAGCGGCTCTCCATCGGTTCGTAGGGGCCGCCGATTTGCAGCAAGGGAGCGGCGCGCAGCGGAACGCGCACGTCGGGCGCGGTTTCGATGGAGATGCCGTTGAATTCCCGCGGCAGCACCCCCACGATGGTGAACGGATGCCCGTGCAGCTCGAG
>Ga0302319_10008666_pt1 | contig 19736 bp, 15 predicted proteins | sample Bog_T0_2_FD_203319 | JGI IMG/M metagenome (GOLD analysis project Ga0302319, IMG submission 203319) | Peat permafrost microbial communities from Stordalen Mire near Abisko, Sweden - Bog_T0_2 | ecosystem: Environmental > Terrestrial > Soil > Wetlands > Peat | place: Sweden: Abisko, Stordalen Mire... | reverse complement strand
AAAGCCGCCGGTTGATGGGGGAGAGCGTTGTCCGGCGGCTCTTTCGCGAGCTGATCGCAAATACCCCGATGCTCTGGCTGCCCAAGTGTGGTATCCGCCCGCTCTACATCACATCTAATGTTTAAACTCTGAGGGTCGTGGTGTGCAGTAAAGACTCTGAAAAGAAACTGTAAAGTCCAGTCCTACCCCCTAGCTTGTGGTTCATTCTTCGCTCTGGCTTTGAGCAAGAGAATCCTAGTGCCCGTCTCAGTCTTAAACTTCGCGGACTACTTCGGATCGTCATGTGCGCTCGGAGTGATTCGACCCGTGCCCCCACAGTTGGGGTACTCGAATCGGACAAATGCCACGCTTTCGGCTTCACCCCGGGGGTCTGCCCTTTGCGTAACAAATCCTACTCCCCCACAGGTCGGGCATTCCTCAGCATCCACCAACTTTGCCTCCAAGATCGTTTTAAAGATCACACTGCAACGTTGACCGCAGAGAGGTAAAGATCGCGAAAAGATTTTGTAAACATTTTCATGAATATCTGATTGGAAGCCGGCCCATCGCGATCCTAAATCGGTTGGAGCGGAGTTCATGGTGCAAGAGTCGGTCACAAAGGCCGTTCTTACCCATCGAGCGTTCGCCTGCTCATTCGACCAGCGCCCGAGCTACGGAGGATTCCTAAATGTGGTGCTTCTTGCATAATGTCAGACGTAACGGATCAGAACCGGCGACACAACTCCTAAAATGGCTTCTGACAGCTGGCGCGATATTCGCAGCTGCACTCCCGATAACCCAAGCACATGCTGAGAAGGACAAGGCGGCATATAAAGAGGGTAAGGAGCAGGAGGCGCGACAAGACTATGAGGCCGCCTACGAAGACTACTTGCGTGCATACCAGGCCGAGCCCGCAAGTCTCCAATATCGCGCTGCAATTACGCGAACTCGATTTCTGGCAGCCGCGGCAAAAGTTCATCGAGGAGTACTTTTACGCCAAACGGGGAACCTGGAGGAGTCGCTGACGCTCTTAGAAGCTGCCGCCCAGATCGATCATTCTAGCGCCATCGCTACCCAGGAGTTGGAAAGCACTCGCAGCATGATTCAACATAACATCTCGCAAGCAAACCATAAAGAATCGACAAACGATGCGTCACTTAGTCCGGAGATCTTAGATGCTCAGGGTCCCGCGAAGCTGAGGTCCGTCGCCAATCCACCGATCACGCTAAGACTCTCGGAAGAAACCAATGTGGTTTATGACACGGTCGGAAAGCTGGCGGGTCTGAATGTGCTATTCGATCCTGACTACGTGCCGCACCGAATTACTATTGACTTGAACGGCGTAACTCTGGAGGAAGCTCTTGGTCTCGTCGCCGCGGAGTCCAAAACCTTCTGGCGGCCCATGACGCCGAATACGATCTTTGTTGCTACAGACAATCCTGCTAAGCGTAAAGAATTGGAACAGAATGTCATCAAGACATTCTATTTATCCAACCTTACGGCTCCGACCGAACTGCAGGACGTTGTGAATGCCCTGCGGTCGGTGCTCGATGTGAGTCGAGTTCAGCAGCTCGTAACTCAGGAGGCAATAGTAATTCGTGGTACCCCGGATCAGATTTTACTTGCGGAAAAGATGGTGAATGATTTCGATCAGGCTGCCCCTGAGGTGGTCGTGGACCTGGCGATCATGCAAGTAAGCCGCGACAACTTGCGCACCCTGGGCATAAATCCTCCGACTAGCGCCACAGTGCAACTGCAAAGCAATGCAAGCAGCACGTCTTCGAGCAGCAGTTCAAGCTCGAGCAGTTCGAGCACTAGCTCAACCAACTCCATCAACCTCAACACCCTAGCCAATTTAAACGCAACTGATTTCACGGCTAGCATCTCGAGTGCCAATGCCAGCGCTTTAATGAGTGACAGTCACACCAAGATTCTTCAAAGTCCTCAACTTCGGTCTTTGAACGGACAGAAGGCATCCCTCAAGATCGGCGAACGTGTACCGATTGCTACGGGATCGACTCAGTCAGGCATCAGCGGTGTGTCTGTAACTGGCCTGGCGAGCACCCAATTTCAATACCTGGATGTGGGGGTCAACTTGGACGTCACTCCCTACATTCACCCCGATCGGGATATTACGCTAAAAATCGTGCTTGAAGTTTCGTCAGTGACCTCTTACGTCTCCATTGGTGGCATCAGTGAGCCTGTGATTGGACAAAGGAAGGTTGAGCATGAGATCCGCCTCAAGGACGGCGAAGTTAATCTTCTCGGAGGAATGTTGGACCATGAAGACACGATGTCGTTGAGCGGGATTCCCGGGCTTGCGCAGATCCCTATCTTCAAATACCTCTTTTCGCAAAAAAGCACGGAGGTCAAGGACGAAGAAACCATTTTTGCGCTGGTTCCACACATCGTGCGCCGGAAACAGTTGAATGAATTCAACCGACGAACCTTGGATGTTGGTACCGCAAATTCCATTCGCTTGAGGCACGCACCGACCGAGACCGCCGAGGTAGATAGTCAAGTGTCTTCCGACAAGACGACCCTAGCTGTCAAATCTCTTGGAGAGGCAAGTGCGGTTTTGGAGCTAAATCCAACGACAATCTCCGTAGCGAAAGGAGGAACCTTTGTGCTTGACGTTGTCTTGACGGGGGCACGAAACGTGCATTCAGTTCCGCTTCAAGTGTCTTACGACAAAGGGGGATTGGAAGTTATCAATGTTTCCGATGGCGACTTTTTGTCTCAAGGCGAGCAAATCGTAGCACTGGTGCGTCGCGACGACCCTGCTGGCGGCATCACCCAGATCAGAGCTTCTCGTCCCACGGGATCGGACGGGGCATCGGGCCACGGAGTGGTCACAACTCTAACGTTCCAGGCCAAGACCGCGGGACGATTTGCAGTGAAAATCTCGAACGGGGCCATCATTCAACCTGACCAAACAATGATTGTTCTCGCAGATTCAGAGATTCCCGTAACCGTGCAGTAATGCCACTCCGTTCTGGCGGAAACAGTAGCCGCGAAATAGAGGGGTGTAAGAGATTGGAAGATCCGAGCATGCGCTTGCGACTAACATTGGACATGGCACCCGGGGTTCACAAAAGGGATGACAGGTCGTGGTCCCCGTTTTTAACCTCCTGCCATCCCTCACTTTGTCTAATTACCCACCATGGTTACGTAGAGTCTGACCAGGGAATTCGTGATCGCTGAATTCCAACAATATGAGGACCGACCCCCGCAAGTATCCTCAACTTTTCAAGGAGGTCGTCTAGCGTTGTACCCGGACCAAGAGAGGCATCCACGAACACTAAAGCCTCCTTTGGAATGCTAATGCGACCGGAGAGAAGTACGACGGGAACATCAGGCTTCAGGACTTTTATTTCCTCAGCAAGCTGTCCCCCCGAAATTAACGGCATTTGATAATCGATAAGGGCTACATCAAATGAAATGTTCTTGCACATCCCCAGCGCCTCAATACCGCTGTCTGCAGTGACCACGTCGAACCCGCTGTCTTCGAGAACACTAGTCAAGAGTCTTCTAGACCTAGGATTGTCATCCACATAAAACACTACCGCCGGTTGATTGCGCACCGCTTTTGACCTCGTCATTCTGACGGAACGTTAAGGGCCATCGCTCCCGTGTCCGTCAGTACGCGAACTATTCGTTCGCTTGCAGAATAGATTGTTAAGACTTAAGCACGGCTTGGTAAAGTTCTGCACGCAGTGCAACACAATATTCTGCAGAACCGACAGTTTTGCAGAACCGAATAGCAATAAAGTAGCGATAGCTATTCGTTGTAAGACGGTCCTATGGCATAGCGCGAGCGAGAGATTCGCTGTATCCACGCTCATAGCCGGCCGTGAACGAGGCGCGATCCTGATCTGTAGACCAGCGGCCAACGGCAAGACGTGGAGGTTGACCATTTTCGGCCGCGAGTTTGCCTAGGTACATTCCATCTTGGAAGGCACCATTGGTCGCCAGCCGCGAGTCTGCGCTTGCGTCTGGATTAATCGCGCGTTTGCGATTACCGAGCATCGCGGTTGTACCCATTGAAACGGCAATTACTAATGCATAAGTAGCAAATTTGCTCATTGTCTTCTCCTTTTCGATTCGAGTAATCGGCCACACTTCAACAGACTTTGCCTCGGCCGCCGCCGGTTCACGGTCCATCCCTCCTGCCCACATTCTTTGGACTGGACGTTCTGGAACATTGCTCCGGTGCTGTAAGTACGCGAATTCTATCTTTCGCTTGCGGAGCAAAGTGTTAAGACTTGAGCACAAGTTGGTAAATCTTGTCATAGCAGCGCACGCAATATTCTGGGTCGACATATTCAAGACACACCGGTCGGAGAAAACGTAGTGACAGAACTTTACCCAGTAATTACTAAGCATTTACAGCAAAACTGTCCGATTGTGTTCATTCTGTGACGGAGGAATCTGCGATGGAAATGAAGGCACGGAGAAGTTGGCTGAGACGATTCGCATTGAAATGCAGCTGGATAACCTGCTGGTTCGTGACAATGTTGCTCTCTGCCACGGTGCTGGTAGCGCAAACACAAGCGACCAGGATAGCAACTGAGATCGACAATTCTGCTCGCATCACGATCTCGGGCACGCACCCATCGATGGCGAGTATGTCCAACGACGCTGGTTCCGTACCTTCGGCAACGAGGCTTCAGGGAATCCACATTATTTTCCGCCGTTCTGTCGCCCAAGAGGCAGTTCTGCAGGCCCTAATTGCTGCTCAACAAGATCCGGCATCTCCGTGGTACCACAAGTGGCTTACGCCCACCCAGTTTGCCTCGCAGTTTGGGGTTGCAGAGTCAGATATTCAAAAGGTAATAACGTGGTTGGAGCAGCAGGGATTTTCCGTGAATAGCGTTTCCCATAGCAAGAATGGCATTTCTTTCTCGGGTACCGCTGGACAGGTCTCAGGGGCCTTTGGGGCTGAGCTGCATTACTATGACATCGATGGTCACAAATACTATGCGCCTTCAAAGGATATAAGTGTTCCGGCCGTTCTATCTTCTGTGGTTATGAGCGTCACGAACCTGTCGAGCATCCGACCGAAGGCTCACGTCAAGTTAAGACCGAAGTTCACGTCGAGCCAGTCGGGGGACCATTATCTTACGCCAAACGATGTCGCGACTATTTACGATATAAATGCAGCCTATACTGCTGGCTATACCGGCGTTGGCCAGACGATCGTCATCGTCGGCCAGTCGTCAATATCGGTGGCGGATATCGAGAATTTTCAGAAGGCAGCAGGGCTAACTGTTAAAGACCCTACCCTAGTTCTGGTGCCGAATTCAGGCAGCGCAACTGTGAGCTCAGGGGATGAAGCGGAATCCGATCTTGATCTCGAATATTCAGGTGGTATCGCTAGAGGTGCAACTATCTTATTCGTGTATGTCGGAAACAACTCGAACTATAGCGTATGGGATTCGATCAATTATGCGGTCGACAATCAGATTGCGCCGATCATTAGCACAAGCTACGGGGATTGCGAAACGGACCTAGGTTCAGCAAATTATTCAACGCTGAACGCCGTTCTAGAGCAGGCTGCCGCCCAAGGGCAAAGCGTCGTTGCTGCGGCGGGCGACAACGGTTCGACCGACTGCTATGGCTATACAAATCTGACGACGTCGCAACAGGAGGCGCTGGCCGTGGACTTTCCAGCCAGCAGTCAGTACGTGACCGGCATGGGAGGGACAGAGTTTCCCGCGGGCGATGTATCATCTTCCAACACTACTTACTGGGAATCAGCCAGCGGCAGCGATGTGATAAGTTCGGCGCTTTCTTACATTCCGGAGCAAGTGTGGAATGACGATTCGTCGTCGAATGGGCTCTCTTCCGGAGGTGGCGGCGTCAGTGCGCTCACTTCCAGACCGAGTTGGCAAATCGGGGTAACTGGAATTCCTTCCGGAAGCTACCGTCTAGTTCCGGATGTCTCCCTGGACGCATCGCCGAACAATGCGGGTTACTTAATTTGTTCCAGCGATTCGAGTGCGACAGGAATTTCCGGCAGTTGCTCTAACGGTTTCCGCGACAGCAATGACCAGTACTTGACTGTGGCGGGAGGCACTAGCTTCGATGCCCCGATGTTTGCTGGCATGATAGCAATTATCAACCAGAAGGTAAATGCTAGCGGACAAGGGGTCGTTAACAGTACCCTCTACAAGCTAGCGTCGGACTCAAGCACATATGTTTCTGCCTTTCATGACATCAATAGCGGGAGCAATCAGTGCACCGCCGGGTCGAGCTATTGCTCTACGTCAGGAGAAGCAGACTACCCAGCTACTGCTGGTTACGACGAGGCGTCAGGTTTGGGTTCAATCGATTTCTATAACTTGTTGCTAGCATGGCCGACCACAACCTCATCGGCGCTCGACGCTTCAACTGTTTCCTTTTCGGCAACGACAACAACGCCCGCAGCGGGCGCCACCGACACGGTCACGATTACCGTGGCCTCCGGTTCGAGGTCGGTCACAACCACACCGACTGGCGCTTTGACCATCCTAGTTGATGGGACGACTGAAACCTCCTCTCTAGCCTTATCAAGCGGCTCTGCCACCTACTCTTTCTCTTCGTCGACAGCGGGGTCGCATATCATAAAGGCGAGCTACTCGGGCGATTCGATTTTCGCTGCCTCAACCGGCACATTGGTGCTAACAGTTGGGGGGTCCAGTTCATCCGGCGAGACTTTTACTATTGCCGCAACCAACGTGACCGTTTCCGCCGGCAGCGCCGGAACTTCCACAATCACCGTTACGCCGAAGAATGGCTACACCGGAACCATCGAATGGACAATTGCCAGCAGCGCATCCATTTCTAACGCCTGCTATTTAATTTCGAACACTACGGTATCCAGCACAAGTGCCGTAACCGCTAGCCTCACTATCGACACCAGTTCCTCAGCATGTTCCAGTTCTTCAATGAAAGGGACCAATGGCAAGCGTATGTTGCTGAGAGGATCCTCGATTATCCCTAACGATAATGATCCCCCGGTCCCAGGCGGGGTTATCGCAGCACATGCGACGACCGTCGTCGAAGGTCTGCTATTCGCCCTCATTCTTGCTTATTGTCCACCAAAGCACCACAGTGTGGCCGGAGTTCTCTTAATCCTTCTATGTGGACTCGCTTTGGCGGGCTGTGCGAGTTCATCGTCATCCTCAAATGCGGCGAAGGGCACCTATAGCCTGACTATAACCGGCACAGACACGGCTACCGCCTCAATAACAGCATCGACTACCATGATGCTGACAATCGATTAATACAACATGATAAGTCGCAAGAGCGTGTACGCCTACCGCGACCGCATTAATGTCTACCTGGGCGAGAGTGTGCTCTTCCTTTTCGCAGGCCAGTTCGGCAGACCATAGAACTTTACCTAGCTATAACGAAGCATTTACGCACAAATCGAAAGGCAGCAGCATCTTTATGAGAGAGGAGCTAATCATGACAACCACAGTTACTTTTGTTGTTCTTCTGCTCTCAATTGCTGCAATCCCCGGTTCATCGCTGGCTAAAGACAAGACGATGGACGGCGATGTCCAGCCGCCAGAGGTGAACATTATGCCGGGCGCGAATCAATTGCCCACAACGTTTCTTGCTGTAAGTCCGATCATGCCGCGTGGTCCGAAGGATCTCATAGAAGGCTACGAGGGCGAGATGCAGGTTGTTTCAGGCCGATTTGCAAACGAACTTGCTTCGATTTCCCACGCAGCGGATGAGAATCAGATGAGCGGGCAGCAAGCGGAGGAAATCAGCAAAGAGCGTTTTCAAGTGGCGATGATGCAGTTTCAGTTGCTGGTCGCCTTGCGCGCAAACCTGGAGCGCGAGATCGATCGCGCAGAGCAGACCGCACAAAGAGAATCGCGGCCAACTCAAGAGGGCGTGTCTGCGGTCCTGGAGCTGCCTTTCTCGTCACTGCAGCTTGCCCCCAGTCTCATTCGCTATCTACAACTAACCTTATCCCAAGCATCCGCGATTCAAGATGTTATGTCCAGAGAACGACAGAATATCGATCCCATGATGGCTGATTTAAAAGCGACTGGCGAGAAACTGTTCCGAGCCAATCAGCAGGGATATACCGATAGCAAAGAAGTTCGGATTTTAGCCGCATCGCAAGCCACCATTCTTTCCAGGCTGATTGTTGCAAATTCACGAATGCAGGCGAGAATATATGCACTCCTCAACGGAGAACAGCGTAAGAAACTGGAACATCTTCGACAAACGGAGGAGGTGGCGGTCTTAGATGAACAGTAGAGCGCCAGCGGCCTAACGGGAGGCTGGTTCTTGAGCGTTGTGCTGCCGGATTCTGGTAAAACGTGGCTTTGCCAGCCATCTTGGGAGTTAAAGTGTGTCCGAAACTCATGTTCGAGCCGATGACATTTCGGCGCACATCAGAAGGCCGCCGGGAACAAAGCGGGTGGAGAGTTTTCCCGGCGACCTTCCAGCACAAGTTACTTCGCTCCTGAGCGCGCTCTGTGAAGAGCGCAACGCCCTCGTTGACCACCTCTCCGGTGAAGTGTCTTGACCCGGTGCTAAAACAATGCGAACGGATTCACCCATTATTTGGGCTCGTGACTCTGAAGGAGGCTTTTGAATTGAGTAAAGAGTTGCGGAAACTCTTCGTTGAATCTTGGTTTGTGGATGAAGTACTTGGCTCCGGAAGCTTGGCAGGTCGCACGCAGTCTCGATGAATGCTTATCGGACATCAACACCACATCCAGCGCAGGAAACCGGTGACTCAGGATAGATGCGGTGGTTATGCCGTCAAGCTCTGCAATTCCCACATCCATCAAAATCAGATCAGGCAGGAAAAGGGCGACTGCCTCGATAGCCTCTCGTCCATCGCTGACCCTTGCGATCACTTCGATCCGATCCTCCATCTTCAAAAGCGCTACGATCACGGTTCGGAAATCTGGGGAGTCGTCTGCGACAAGAGCACGAATTCGTGTCAGGCATCGAACGGTTGCCTGCTCTTTGTCGCGTGCGCGGCCAAAAGCGGAGTCCACCCTTCCTCCTGAATAAAACGCTACCATTAAAAATCAACACACCTTGGACGCGGGTAAAGAGTTCGAAAAGAGTGTGTAAATATTTGTGGCGCCCGTAACGTACACGCCGCTTATTCACGCTTGTGTCCAGAATGGTCCCTGCTACGGTCTCTCCGGTCGAATCCTTGATGCTTGCACCTTACAAGACTTTTACTTTAGGGTCACCGAGACTTTACAGTCGCAGATTCGCTTCTGTAGTGGAATTACCATGGGCAATCCGGAGCCGGATGCGATGCTGTGGAACGGCGTCTTGAGTATCCGGGGGCCTGCTGGGGGTGAATGCGCGGGACATGCAGATAAGCGGATCATATGCGGGGCTTATGGCGAAGGGCGTGTTCCCTTTGGTATTGACCCTGGCCTCACTTGGCTGCACGATGATGCCGAAATACGAGCGCGCGCCCATACCGGTTGCGCCACGGTTCCCCGGAACCACAGAAAGTCACGCCGAACCCGCGCTCACCGAAAGTGATTGGCAAAACTTTTTTACGGATGAACGTCTGAAAACATTGATCGAAATCGCATTAGTAAACAACCGTGACCTACGTGTGGCCGTCCTCAACGTCGAGGAGAGCCGCGCCCAGTATCGCATCACGCGGTCGGCTTCATTTCCGATTCTTAACGCTGCTGCAGACTATACCCGTTCAAAAGCTTCGTTGGCTGGTTTCCCCCAGGCGAGTTTAGGTTCAGGCGGGCCGTCCACGTTCACTTCGGGGGAATGGAACGCCAACCTGGGCACCACAGCTTATGAGGTCGATCTCTGGGGCCGCGTACGCAGTTTGAACCGACAGGCATTGGAAAAATACTTCGCCACCGAGGAGGCCCGGCGCAACGAGCAAATCTCTCTCGTGTCAACCATTGCTATCGAATACTTTACGCTCCGACAAGCCGAGGAAACACTTCGGGTGTCGACTGACACGCTACAGGCGGTGCAGCAATCTTATACCGTTAACAAGGCGATGTTCGAGGGGGGATCAGGCAGCGAAGTCGATTTACGCACTGCGGAAGGCCAGATTGAGACGGCGAAAATCAATGTGCTGACACACCAGCGCGAAAAAGCCCAGGCGGAGAACTATATCGTTCTGTTGATTGGTGAACCAATTCCCGCGAACTTGCCCATGCCGCGGCTGTTCACTGACCCACACCTGCTTCCGGAGGTCCGGGCAGGATTGCCTTCGGAATTGCTGCAGCGGAGACCGGATATTTTGGAAGCCGAGCACACGTTGAAGGCTGCAAATGCAAACATAGGCGCCGCCCGGGCCGCATTCTTCCCGACTATCACCCTCACGGGTTCGATTGGCACGACCAGTTCGGAGCTCTCGAAACTGTTCGGTTCGGGGACGCAGGTTTGGAGTTTTGCTCCGCAAATCTCTCTACCGATTTTCAATGGTGGACAGGACCGGGCAAATCTCGACGCTGCGAAGATTAACGAACGCATTGAAGTCGCCAACTATGAAAAAGCTATCCAGGTTGCATTCCGTGAAGTGGCCGACGCGCTCATTGGCGTCAGCAATTATTCAAAACAGACGGATCAAGAAGCAAACTTAGTCAATACGGAACAAAGACGCTACGAGTTAGCTTCTATCCGTTATCGCTATGGGGCGGACACTTACTTGAGCGTCCTTTCCGCGCAACAAGACCTATACAACGCTCAGCAGGCGTTGATCCAGGCTCAATTCAACAAACTCTCAAGTCTGATTTCTCTGTATCAGGCGTTGGGGGGTGTATGGAATTGATTACAAGAATCCTGACGGCAGGATCATCTGTGGGGCCAGCTAAAAAAGGCCGATTGAACTGGGAGGTATGGCGTTTGCGGCGGCCGATCCCTGCAGTGGCCATCGTGGCAGCGGCCTTAACACTGCTTATGTCTATAGGCTGCGGGCAAAAAGATGGTCTCGTTCGGTATGAGACGTCCCCTGTCGCACGCGGCACGATTCAGGAAAATGTTACCGCGAGTGGTTCACTCAGTGCCGTGGTGAGCGTCGATGTTGGGAGCCAGGTTTCCGGCAAGATTTTGGGCTTGTTTGTAGATTTCAATTCCCCGGTTAGAAAAGGTCAACTGATTGCTGAAATCGATCCCACCGTCTATGAAGCTACCTTGCGCCAGTCACAAGGCGAACTTGCCAGCGCAATGGCCGACGTCACGCTCAAGCGCCAGACCCTGGAGCGAACGAAAATCCTCGCCCCCCAGCACGCCGCGACGCAGTTGGAGTTAGACCAAGCCACGGCGCAGCTGGCACAAGCTGAAGCGACCGTCGTAACCAAGCAGGCTGCTGTCCAAAGCGCGCAGGCTAATCTTGGCTATTGCAAGATCACCGCCCCTGTGGACGGCATTGTTATTTCGCGGAAAGTGGATTTTGGTCAGACGCTGATTGCCGCCATGAGCACTCCGGTGCTGTTCACCATCGCGCAAGACATTGCCGAGATGAACATAACCGCCGACGTTTCGGAGGCGGATATCGGACAGGTCCATACAGGCCAACCCGTGGAATTTACCGTTGATGCCTATCCGGACGAAGTCTTCCACGGCACAGTCAAGCAAGTTCGCAAGTCGCCGACCACTATGCAAAATGTCGTGACCTACCAGACGATCATTGGTGTCAAGAATCCCAAACAAAAACTGTTTCCCGGGATGACAGCGGATGTTACCGTCCTCGTGGCGAAGCGTGCCAATGCATTGCAAATCCCCAATACGGCACTGCGTTACTCGCCACCGCAGGCTGCGACTGTCGAGCCGGTACCTTCGCGCAAACTGCAGCATAATCAACGCCTCGTGTATACGCTGGCGAGCGGTGGCATCAAACTCACTCCCGTCATCGTAAAGACAGGTATCAGCGATGGCATAAACACCGAAGTAGTGGAGGGCGTTGCCGAAGGTACACAACTTGTTACTGCGACAATTTCGTCCGGAACTAAATCCGTAGGTTTCAGCGGCCCGCCACCTCAAGCGCAATGATCACACAAACCACCTCGTCTCCCTTCATTCAGTTCCGCAATGTTGCTAAGACGTATAGAAGTGGTCCCGTGGAAGTCGTGGCCGTCCATAACATAACTCTGAACATTGATCGTGGGGAGTTCGTAGCGGTTATGGGCGCGAGCGGTTCAGGGAAATCCACGCTTATGAATATTCTCGGATGCCTAGACCGACCGACGAGTGGGAGTTATCTTCTCGACGGTATCGCTGTCGCGAACCTTAGCCGCAAGGGATTGGCAAGACTGCGCAATAAGAAACTCGGCTTTGTTTTTCAGAGCTTCAATCTACTAGCGCGCACGTCCGCTTTGGAGAACGTGGAGCTTCCAATGTTTTACAGTTATCCACTCGTTCCCTTGCGCGTCCAGCGTCAGCGCGCTATTCGAGCGCTGGAGAGAGTGGGGCTCGGGGATCGTTATCGCCATCACCCCAGCGAGTTGTCTGGAGGGCAACAGCAACGAACTGCAATCGCTCGGGCTCTCGTGAATGAACCAGAACTAATCCTGGCTGATGAACCGACTGGAAATCTCGATACTCGCACTAGCACTGAGATCATGGGTTTCCTTCAGGAACTCAACGACTCAGGCACTACGGTCGTGATGGTAACCCATGAGTTGGATATAGCCGCCTACTGCAAGCGCAACATTGTGATGAGAGACGGGATCGTGGTAAGCGACAGTTTGAATGAGAGCCGACGCATTGCGCTTCGGGATCAAAAACCGCCTCCCCAGCAGGAAAGAAAGGCCGCGTCGCTTCCCATGACCTACTCAACCATCGGCGTGTTCGATTACATTCGAACGTTATTGCTGCGGTTATCACTGACTTCATTGCTCGCATTGCGAGCGCTGTACCGCAATAAATTGCGTTCCACTCTCACTGCTTTGGGCATCATTATCGGAGTCGCCTCTGTCGTAGCTATGGTGGCGGTAGGCGACGGAGCCCAAGTACGCATCGAGTCTCAGGTGGCTGCTCTCGGGCAGAATCTTTTGACCGTGTTTGCCGGCAGCCGCCGCTCCACTGGAGTAAATTCCGGTTCCGGTAGTGCGAGTACGATTACGCTCGCCGACACCGATGCAATCCGCCACGAAATACCTGACGTCAAGGCTGTCAGTCCGGAGGATGTTTCCACCGCGCAGGCTGTCAGCCTCGGCCGCAACTGGTCTACCACGATCGCGGGTGAATCACCGGATTACCTGACAATCCGTAATTGGGCGATTGCTTCCGGTGCGATGTTCACGGACCGTGAAGTGCATAGCGCTGCGAAGGTAGCAGTGATGGGGTCGAAGGCGGCCAACGAACTCTTCGGACCTGTGAATCCCATTGGCCAGACGGTAAGGGTGAAAAACATTCCCTTCGCCATTATTGGGGTCCTCACCAGCAAGGGGGCCGGAATGGGGGGCCAGAACCAGGACGATCGCATCGTCATCCCTTACACAACGGCCATGAAGCGTATCACTGGTGACAAATTTCTCCGCTCCGTGAACATCCAGATTATAAGCGCGGATAGAATGGCGGCCGCGCAACAAGAAATCACCAGCATGCTCCGTCAGCGTCACCGCCTGGGAGACCGGGCTGAGGATGACTTCAACATCCTTAATCAAAAGGAAATCGCCGATACGGTCAGGTCGGTTTCAAGTGTTATCACACTCCTGCTCGGCGCTATCGGTGGTATGTCCTTACTCGTGGGGGGAATCGGTATCATGAACATTATGCTCGTGAGCGTTACCGAAAGGACGCGTGAGGTCGGAATCCGCAACGCGGTCGGGGGACAAACCACCGACATCATGTTGCAGTTCCTCATCGAAGCAATAATTCTCAGTCTGATGGGAGGCTTAATTGGAGTTCTGGTTGGCTTTGGTGCGTCGAAGATGGTTGCGGTTGTGGCCGATTTCAGGGCCATCGTTTCTTCCGGTTCAATAATCCTTGCCTTCGGTGTTTGCTTTGTGGTCGGCGTTTTCTTCGGTTTTTATCCGGCTCGAAAAGCTGCCGCGCTTGATCCAATTGAAGCATTGCGTTACGAATGAAACAGGTTCAGTACGGCAGGCGCAATTGGAGCGTATCTTTAGTTCCGCGGCAATCATTTCGGTTTGCTGAAATCCTAACTAATTTCAGAGTTTCGGTAGCGTGATCTCAACGCTCGTGCGCTTTTACTGGTCGTTCGATCAGCTGCCTAGTTCAGATCATCGAGTGTGGTCAGCGTGTAACCGCCGGCATTTCCGTTTAACGTCACCATCGTGCGGATCTGTCCATTGCTGTAAGTGACAGGTCCACTATCGACGAGCGCGGTTTTCTCATCGGGCGACGTGAAATAAACCTCATAAGCTGTACCCGCAGTGAGCGATTTGTAGTCCGAAACCCCTTCAAATGCGAAATTGCTAATTGTGGGCGACACGGAACTCAGGTTTGTACCGGGCGATACAACATAGACATCCACCGTTCCTAAGCCAGGTGATGCATTGACGATCCGCAGTTCTGCAGTGTTTGACGACGGAGTAGAGTTATCGTCGGTTAGTAGCAAAGCGCTCGCGTTGGAAAGGACGTTGGCCGACATGACCGTGTAGGTGCTGCCCGAACTCAAATCTATTGTTGCGTTGATGTAGGCCGTGGTGACGCCAGACGGGTAAATCTCTAGATCCCGTGAGCCGGACGTTACGGAACTGTAGCCAGTTGCAGTCCCGTACGAAACACTTGTGGCGAAGCTCGTACTGTCAAGCGAAACATCAATCTGTGACTCATTTGGAGTCGCATTCAATACTCGCAAAGTTGCCTTACTGCTGCCACATCCCATTAATGCAAGCAAAGCACCAACCAGTAGGGAGCTCACTGCCGTTCGTACACTTTTCCTGAGAGTCACGAGATATCCTTTTTGCAACTTGGTTTTGAGTAAGAGGAATACTCGATGGGAACTATAAACGTCGTGCATGTTCGGTCGTTGTAAAGAGAGGGTTTCCAAGGTGTAAAGAATTGTCAGAGAGGTGGGGAATAAAAACTGTGCGAGCACAGTTACATACCACTGGAGACCCATGGACGTGCGAATGGTAGAAAGCAGTGTCGAGTTGCTCTTCGGTCTTTGTTTGAGTGCTCTGATTTTAATGGGCGGTGCTTGTATCCTCGGCTCGATTGTTGCGGCTCTGCGAGCGGTCAACCGTAAAAGCGACGGCGAGCGCGAAAAGGCGAAAGAGATCTTCGCTTCTGGGACTAAAGCGACTGTGTTGGATGATCGCTTGATCGAGGCCAGCGTCATCGTGATGATTAATCCTGAAACGCACTATGTTTTATGAGTTGTTGGAGAACTCGGCGTGTTTGCCCGGACCTGTGAGAAAAAAACAGATCTAAAGGCCGTTAGTCACTGGGCGGCCCAACCAAACGGTTCTCGACCTAAAGTTCCTCCACACAGTCCCGGAACCGTCGGTAGGAGTGCTTTTGGAGAGCGCTGAAACTCGATAACCTATGGCCAATACTTCCGCTATTGCGGCCGGCGTTGCCTTCGTCGCACTGGCTGCCATCAACATGGTGGTGATGCTGGAGGCTTCCCAGCCCTCGTGCAGCGCAGCGACGAGAAACCGCTTGATCGCTGTTCACCGGACGAGTGGCTACTTGTTCGCGATTCTGCTCTGCATCATGGCCTACAGCATGAGTCAGAGACTCGCTGGTGTGGGAATAACCGGTCATCTGCCTACGCACCTAGTGTGCACATTGTACTTGTGCTCGTCCTCGTGCCTCTGACGATGGCTCATAGCGTGTGTGATGTAGATAAAGTGCTCCCAGAATTTGCTGGCCATACAACGCGCTGTGCATTATGGAAGACCTGGTACTAAGGTTCGGGGACGAGCCTGCACGAAAGCGCTATCGCCACATGTCCGCTGTCGCGCAGTGGAGCTTCAACCAACTCTTTTGGAACGAAAAGGTAGGCTGCTTGTGCGACGCGATAAACGGCGGTCCACCCGATCCATCCATCCGCCCTAACCAGATCTTCGCAGTGAGCCTGCCTCACAGCATGTTGCGCCAGGACCGGGCCAGAAGCGTGGTAGAGAAAGTTCAAGAGCATCTGCTGACCCCTTTCGGACTTCGCAGTCTCGCACCGAGCGACCCGCAATACTGCGGAGATTACACTGGCGGTCCCACTCAACGTGATGGAACCTACCGCCAGGGAACTGTTTGGTCGTGGCTCCTGGGGCCGTTCATTACCGCCTATATAAGGGTGAATGGAGGAAGTGAGGAAGCTAGGCGCCAAGCACAAGCCTGGTTGTCTCCTTTTGAGTCCCACCTTGCGGAAGCCGGGTTAGGCCATGTCTCGGAGATCTTCGAAGGTGACGCGCCCCATCGGCCTTGCGGATGTATTGCTCAGGCTTGGAGCGTTGCCGAGATTCTACGCGTCTATTTCGATGAGGTGAGAGGACGGCGTCCGAATGCGCGACCAACTGGCAGCCCGGTTCAAAGCAAGAACCCGCCAGTCGCCCTGGGCCTCTCGTGACTCGTGATGTCGTCTGGCGGAACGTTGGCAAGTGGACGAGAATTTATCGTGCATCACGTTGTTAGCAATTGCAATACCGAGACTTCGCAGAAACCAGTCCGCCCCGATAAGGGGAAGAAGGTCCGGGTGGAGCTTCATCTCCCGCGGATGCTTTGCATGCATAAACAAGCCAAGCTCACAGCGTCTGCGCGAATGCATCGCACTCACGATGTTGCCGGGGGATTCTAGTAAGATGTTTTCTTACCTGCGAGTTCTCGGCACGTCTAATGGAAGGGCGAAACTCCAAGATCATTGCGCGATATGTCTTTCAGAAGCTGCTAATCGGGCTGTTTTGCTTGCGTCTCTTCGCTCAGGACGGGGCAACCTTGGCTTTGTTGAAGACTCAGTACGACGCCTCCACAATTACCCTCGGCCTTAACACGGCAGAGGCCGGTCTAGTCACAATTGATCGGGCGCGAACGCGCCGAATTGGGGAGAGGCCAGTCGCGGGTGCGGAATAACGTACGGACGAGAAGTGCAGGCTAGTGTTTTTCCCATTGAACCCGGCGAATCTATGGGATACTGCAAGCACTGTGTGGAACTTGCCGGAGTCAGCGCGAGAGTTTTTCGTACAATAAACGTACAATGGATCGGGCAATGGGGCCTTTTTAGCCGTTGTGGCAGTTCCTGGAATCAATAAGTTACGCGTTATCAATACCCTGAATAGTTCGACTCCCGCCGACTCCACCAATATATCTTTTATTATCAGTAGCTTACAGACACATTTTAATTTCGTACAATAACATCTCGTAGAGGCGATTCTCCGCCGGGCTTATCTCACGGATTCCTTCTCGCCGATTACGAACCAATAGCAACGACCGATTCGACAGAACCATGCGGCTCACCCCTGGGCCCGCCTGACAGTTCAATGTGTTCTAGTCCTTTGGCTGCGGTTTGCCGCCGAACCAGCAATCGAAAGATCAGGACGTGCGTGACCAAGTAGCGCTGGCACAAATACCGTCACGATAAAGAACGCCGCGCCAAGCATTCCAGGTTGAATCCCGATTCGTCCGCCCTGATAAAAAGCGAATAGGAAGTCAGCAGCGCCCCAGATGTTGAACAGCCATACGCTCTTGGTGGCCCACGCTGTGCGGTTCACAAGCGCGATCGTGGCCACGATCGCCAGGATGCCGGCGATGAAGTCGCCGTAGGCTGCGGGGATTGCGAATCTAGCTGGCAACAACGGAGAAACCACTCCAGGTACCAGGAAGCTCAGCCCGATGAAGCGGAAGAACATGTGAGGCGCGACCAGGAAAGCTAGCGCGCGATTGGGATCGGTGTTCTGCAGTCGCGGGGCCAATAGTCGGAACACTATCCGGATAAGCAAGAACAAGAAGCAAGTGAAGCTCGCGCTTCATCCGAGCGTCGCGCCACTCCTCGATGAACTAAAGAAACCCGGCGACTACTATTTCTGGTCGGGTCTTGGCAATGCGAAATCGTGTGTTGGGGACTGGCAGCGGCCACTCCGGAAACTCGCAGAACTTTCTGGCGTCCACGTCCACGCGCATCGGTGGCGGCACACATTTGCCACGGACCTTCTCTCAAAAGGCGTTCCGGTTTCTGAGGTCGCGGCAATCCTGGGGAATTCGGTGAGGATCGTCGAGAAGCACTATGCCCAGTGGTTCGAGTCGAGGCAGACGGCGCTGGAGGGGCCGTGAAGAAAACGTGGTAGGTTACTCTCTCGTTAACCGTACGATGTTTTCTAGGTTTTTGTTTGACAGAACTTCTACGCGTAGGTTTTCGAGGCTTTTTAAACGGAAAGGCGCTGCAGCGGCCAATAGCGTGATTACACTCGCGGCGAGGTTGATCTGTTCGGGCGATGGAAGCGGAATCATAGCCAGTGGAATTAGATGCCCACCGGCCTGTGAAGTACAAGTGGGTGAGCCATCAAACCTTCCATGGAATTTCTCCGATTTTGAATTTGTGAAGGTACAAGGCGGGTAGGAGTTGGGATTTTCCCTGCTGAGAACCAGATTAAGCCGCTACGACAACCGTTCCCTCAGTCCGGCTAACACAGGGCAGCACATATCCGGTATTTTTCTGCTCAGCCGTCAGCCCGGCTTCGACGTCCATTTGGACGGCGCCGCTCAGAACTCGCGTAGCGCACGTGCCGCATAGCCCCTGGCGGCAGCCATACGGAATCTGCACTTCGTTTCGTTCTGCCAGATCGAGCAGAGTGCTCCCGGCCGAGGCCTGACAAACCTTTTGCGAGTGAATGAACACAACGGTTTCAGTCGAGCGGGTTGCAAGTGAACGAGACTCCGTGGTCGGTTTGCTCTCCCCAAAACTTTCCTGAAGGATCCGGTCCTGGTTCACGCCGAGAGCTGACAGAATCCGGCGAGCGTTGTCCATGAATCCCTTGGGACCACAAAGAAAGAAAGTGGGTGCATTCAGATCGGTCACGTTGCGGGTCACAAATTCCTCCGTCAGGCGTCCACTGCGCCCCTTCCAGTTTGGATCTGGTCTCGACAGGCACACTTCATACTTGAAGTTGGGGAGAGACCTGCTGAGCCTCACCAGTTCACTTTCGAATATGATGTCCGCGCTTGAGCGCACACAATATAGGAGTGTCACAGGAGTAGCGAGTTCGAGATCGTTGATATAACGCAGCATCGAAATCATGGGTGTGATCCCACTTCCGGCTGCAATGAGAACTATGCTCTTGTGCAGTATCCCATCAAAGTAAAACCGGCCATACGGTCCGTTTGCTTCCACAGCGAGCCCTGGCATGGCCCGCTCATTGAGAAAAACAGATACACATCCATTTTCCATTCGCTTGGGCGTGATTTCCACATAGTTCCCGTGGACCGGCGAGGAAGAAATGGTGTAAGAACGCGTTACTCGTTGGTCATCGATTGTCCAGTTGAACGTCAGAAACTGCCCTGGCTTAACCCGGAGCAGTCTTTCGTCTAGAACCTGGAAGCGCAGCGTTTTGGTGTCGTGTGTTTGCTGCTCGATCTGGGACAGCAGAAGATGCACTCGGCTCTTCGAGCTTTCGTGGTTGTTTAATGGGGTTCCCCGTGCAGGAATCTCCGGAATACCCGATGACTCTCCGGAAGCATGTGGCTGCTTCCTCTTCTTAAACACCAAGGCGCTCTGGACAAGGCACACTGCGACAACCACGCCAGTCGCGAGCCTTAGGCCCAAGCTTCCAGGGTTCGCCGAACGAAGAAGTTCTGAGAACGTAGGGAGGGCCACAAGCACGAACGCAATCACGAAAATA
>Ga0302319_10008664_pt1 | contig 19737 bp, 12 predicted proteins | sample Bog_T0_2_FD_203319 | JGI IMG/M metagenome (GOLD analysis project Ga0302319, IMG submission 203319) | Peat permafrost microbial communities from Stordalen Mire near Abisko, Sweden - Bog_T0_2 | ecosystem: Environmental > Terrestrial > Soil > Wetlands > Peat | place: Sweden: Abisko, Stordalen Mire... | reverse complement strand
CAATTGCAGCAGATGGTTCACTACGCCGAATGCGCCGGCTGCCGGCGGAAGGAACTGCTCGCGTATTTTGGGGAGGATTATGGTAGGGACGCGCTGCCGCGCGTCCCGGCTGACCGGCAGGTCAGCCTTACCGAAATCAACTGCGGTGCTTGCGACAACTGCCTTTCGCCGCGCGCCACATTTGACGGCACGCTCGCCGCGCAGAAATTTCTCTCCTGCGTCTATCGCATCCGCGAGAAAAACGGTTTTGGCGTCGGCTTGAATCACGTTGTCGAAGTCCTCACCGGCGCGGACACGGAAAAAATCCGCAAGTGGGATCACACGCAGCTTTCGACTTACGGCATCGGCAAGGAACACAGCCGTTCCGAATGGGCGGCGATTGGCCGCGAACTCGTCCGGCTCGGCTTTCTCCGCCAGACCACGGAGAAATTCAGCGTGCTGGAACTTACAAACGAAGGCCGCGCCGCACTCAAGGAGCGGAGAAAAATCACGCTCACCAAACCCGCCGTCGTGCCGGAAACGAAAGTCCATCACGTCGGCGAAATTTCCTGCGACGAAGTTTTGTTCGACCGTCTCCGCGCGCTTCGCAAGAAGCTGGCCGACGAGCGGGACGTGCCCGCTTACATCATTTTTTCCGACGTTGCGCTGCGGCAGATGGCGCGGAATTATCCCGCCAGCGAACGTGACTTCGCCCGCATCAGCGGCGTCGGCGAAAAGAAGCTGCTCGAGTTCGGCGACATTTTTCTCGGCGAAATCGCCGCGCATTTGCAGACCAACGCGCGACAGATTTTTGCCGATGATTCCTTCACCGCGCCCGCCACGCCGCCCCCGCGCGCCAGTCTGGGTGATTCCGCCCGCGAGACGCTGCGCCGGTTCCGCTCCGGCCAGACCGTCGAGCAAATCGCCCGCGAACGCGGCGTGACCACCGGCACCATTTGCGGCCACATTGCCGAAGGCGTCGAGCGCGGCGAGCCGGTGGATTTGCAGAAATTCTTCACCGTTGCGGAACTGGCGGAAGTCGCCGCTGCCTTTGGCCGCAATGGGTTTGGCGCGCTCGGCCCGGTATTTGAATCGCTTGGCGGCAAAATTGACTACGGCCGACTGCGGATTTTCCGCGCGGCAATCAATGTCAGAAAATAGGACAGGCACGACGCCTGTCCTACGCTGATTGTCGTTTCAGCTTTGCCACTTCGATATCCGCCTGGCGCGTCGGTTCGGGAATCCGATAACGCGTGCAGCAGGCCAGAACCAATTTGACGGCGGACGCCAAATTCACGCGATGGCCGACGCTTACAAAAACCGGTCGAATTCCTTTTTGTGTCCGCAACACGACGCCAATTTGTTCGTCACCGTCCATGAGCGGGGTGGTCGCGCCTGATTTCAACGCCAGTTTTCCAAATGTTCCAGTCAGCCGGCTTTTGGCGACGCCGATGCCGGGCGTGTCCAGCTCAATTGCCAGATGCGACGCGATGCCGCAGCGGCGTGGATGCGCGAAGCCCTGTCCGTCAAAAAGGATCGCGCCGAACTTGTGCTTCAGCGCGCGAGTCGCCTGCCTAACCGCCGGACCTTCGCGGAAACTCAAGAAGCCGGGCACATAGGGAAATTCCACCGGCAGCGCGGCGTGCGCGATTTCGATGACGCGCTGCATCTCGCGGTCATAAACGACAGCAGCGGCGAAGATGATTTTCTTATCGGCGGAAAACGCGCAGTCCGCGCCGGCGACAAATCGCGGCAGCGGTTCTAGCGGCGCGACAATCATCTGCTCGCGCAAGTGCGATTGCGTTGCCTTCCATTCTTCGATCAGCGCGGCCCAGCCGGGATCGGATTTACCGCGAAGCGTCATGCAGGCTTTTCTTTTGCCGCGCGCAGCACGCGCCATTGATGCGTCCACGGATCTATGCGGCAAGCAGAGGCATAATCACAAAATTCGCACGGCGTTTCCGCGCCCTTGCGATACGGGTCAACTTTTGCCTCGCCGGAAAAAATAGCGCGGCCCATTTCCTGCAACCTCGTTTCAACGCGGTCGAGCAGCGAGTTAAATTCCACGCGCGGCAGCGCCTCGGCGGAATTCGCATAAAGTTTTCCGGCGTCCGTCAGGCGATAATTGAACTGGTCATGGGCGCGCTGGCTGTCGAGTTTGTCCAGCACGCCCGCGTCAAACCGCCCGTTGTGGCGATACGCGAGTTTTCGCGCGCTGGCAGCGTCCAAAACCTCGTCGCGCGTTTTGCCGCTTTCAAACTGGCCGCGCAAATTGACGTAAAACACGCCGGCGGGAATCAGCCCGTCCACGCCGAATGTTTCGCGCGGATTTTTCCAATGCCGCAGCGCGTTCAGGTAGGCGGGCAGTTGCAATTGCACGCCGTGTTCCACCAGAATTGCGTCGAGTTTTTTACCGCCGGACTTGTAATCCATCACCACCGCGAGCGCGCCGCCGATTGGATCGCGCCACAAATCCACGCGGTCAATCCGGCCTTGCAGCGCAAGCTTGCGTCCGCGGCCCAAATCAATTTCCCAGGCGGTTGCGCGGGAATCTTTGCCGCCGAAATCCAGTTCCGCCGCCACCGGGTCAAATTCATATTGTCCGCGCATCCAGGTTACGATGACGGCGATGAAATCCTGCAACGATTCTGTCATCGCGCGCGCCTCGAAGCGCGTCTGCGCCGTGTCGCGCATCAATCCGTCCCGGAAATTTTCCAAGAGTTCGCCGGCAACGGCGTAAATCCGCTCGCGCGCCTCCGCCGGCGTGAGATCGCGCCAGCGTTTGCCTTCGGCGGCCAGTTGCTCGTGGAAGATTTTCAGGACCTCGTGCTGAAAGCTGCCGCGTTCGCGCGCGTCCAACTCGAAAACCTTCCGCTCGCCGGCGCGCAAACCGGAGCGGACAAAGAATTTGAACGGACATTGCGCAAGCTCCTCCAGCCGGCTCACGGAAGTTTGCAGCACCGGTCCGAAAAGTTTTTCCGCCAGCGCGGGCGAAAGACTTGCCGCTTGATTGGGTTCGCGCAACGCCTGCAAAGTTTCCAAAAGAGATTTGAGCGCAGGCAGTTCGAGCAGTCCCGCCAATTCCGCCGCCGCGAGCGCCGGCGGCTCGCCGGCGCTCCCGGGAGTGCCCGGCCAAGCCGACAAAATCGGCGCAATTTCAGCGGTATGTTCCGCATCCGCCAATTCGATTTCGTTTTGAAATTCTTCGACCTCCAGATTTGGAAACAACCGCTGTAAATGCGCGACGAACGGCGACGGGTTCAATGCCCGTCCATCCGCATCGTGGCGCGAAAAAGTCACTGACAGTTTTTCGCTGGCGCGCGTGCAGGCGATGTATCCGAGGAACCGCTCACGCGCCAGCCGTTCTCGCAAACCCGGGCCGAGCGCGACGGTCTGGCCCAATTCTTCGCGGTCGGCGTCGGTTAAAATCACGGCAGGCGTGGGCGCGGCGGGGAAAATCCCCTCGTTGACGACGAGCACCAGCGCGAGTTTCAAATCGGGATTGCGTGCGCGATCCACCGCGCCGACGAGCACCTCGTCGAGCACCGGCGGAATGACGCCGACGGTCAGACTGGCGAGCCCGGCCTCCAAAATTTGCATCCAGTCGCGCAACGGCAGCGACTCGTTCGGGAAGGCGAGCGCCAGATTGTCGAGCCAAGAATTCATCTGGTCCAGGACCGTTGTGTGAATTGCCGATTGCCGATTGCCGATTGCCGGTTTTTCTTCGTCGCGCGTCCAGCGCTCCAGAGTTTGTTCAACCTTCAAATTGCTCCAGAGTTCACGAAGGGCGTCGGCCAGTTGTGCGCCGGTCGGCTGACATTTATTCTGGCCGAGCCGCGCGGAGAAATTTTCAAACGGCGGCAGGATTTTTTGGCGGAGCCGTTCGGAAAATTCATCCGGCAGCGGCTCGCGCCATTTTTTGCCGCGCCAGCCGAATTCCAGCGCGGTGTTTTCAACCCGGTCAATGTCGGTTTCCTCAACAGGACAAAATCCGGCTTTGAGCGCGGCGAACCAGTCGTCGTGCCGCCAGTCGAATGCGACGACGCGCAATGCGCTGCGGGTCAACTCGGCCAGCGGGTGATGCGCGACGGATTCGCGGCGGTCGAGGAAAAGCGGGATTTCGTAGCGGCGGAAGACCCGCGCGAGCGGTTTGTGATAATTCTCCAGATTGCGGACAAGGACGGCGCAATCGCGGAACCGATTCCCGGCGCGGACGAATTTCAGAATTTCGCGAGCGGCGAAAATGGCCTCGGCTTCGGGATTGGCGCAGGCGCGAATTGAAATTGCGGATTGCGGATTGCGGATTGCGGATTCATCACAACCCGGCTGCGCCCACTTCTGTTCGAGCAACGCGAGTTCGGAATTTTTTGCGAAGCGGCTTTGGAGTGGATTGCGTTTGAGAAATTCAACTTCAATTTTGCAGCCCGGCAGATTTTCAATCCGCCGGCGGCACTGCTGGAAGGTTTTGCCGACGGACGACCAGATCGAAAGCCAGGAAGTTTCGGCAGCCGGTTCGTTTTCAAGACAGAACGCGAGCGTGGCGCGTTCGGAAAACGGCACGACAGCGGCGAGCAAATCCATTTCCTGCGGCGTCATTTCAGCGAAGCCGTCGAGCCACAAACCGGAAATACGGAGCGCGGAACGCGGAGTGCGGAATTGCTCGCGCAAGGCGGCGATGGCGAAATCAAGCAGACAGTTTACGTCTTGCAATTCATGTTCGCCGAGCCAGTTTGTGTAAGCTTCGTGCAGCAGCGCGAGGTCAAGGAGTTTGGCGCGGAGTTCGGCGGACAATCCGTCGCGTTGCAAGAGCGCGCGGAGTTTAGCGGGCGTGAGCTGGTGCTGCTGGAATTCGTTGAGCAGCGCGCCGATTTCCTGCGCGAAGCCCGGCCGGCGCGCGCTCCGGCGGAACAATTTCAATTCCTTCTCATGCCGCAGGAGCAACGCGCGCAGCACCATGACCCGGCCTTCATCGCTTAAAAGCCGGGGCGGCGGGACGGACCATGTTTCAAGAACGAACCGCGCCAGCCGCTCGAAGGACCAAATTTGCAGCCGGGTGTAGCCGGATATTTTCGCATCAGCGAGCAACTGGCGTTCGAGCTGGAACGTGGCTTGTTTGGGCGCGAGCAGGATGAGCGGCCCGCCACCGCTTTGCTCAGGCGCGGCAAGCGCTCCTTCGGGATTGTCCCGCAAGGCAGCGCGGATTTCCGCAAGGCAGCGGAAGGTTTTGCCGCTGCCAGCCGGGCCGATGAGGAATCGCACTTGCACGGGGAATTGTTAACGCAAAGACGCGAAGAGGCAAAGGCGCAAAGGGATTTTATTTCGGTGTCCGCCTGGAGAAAAGGCAATGTCCAAAATTCCATTGCCGACCCGCGCATTTTGTTCTTCTCGGCCGGATTTTTCGCCCAAAGACTAGGTGCCAGAAAAGCAATTTATTTGCAATTATTGGGAAATCTTGGCTGGTCGCGGGCCGTAATTTCTGTTTCTTTTGCCCGAAATCAGGCTACCATTTCCAACGTTTTGGAAATTGGAACGGGTTGATCAAACAACAAAAGAAAGAAAATTATGCCACTGACACACACACGGGATTTGTTTGCGAAGGCGTTGAAGGGCAAATACGCGCTCGGCGCGTTCAACGTGAACAACATGGAACTCATTCAGGCCATCGTCGAGGCCTGCGAGGAGGAAAAAGCGCCGTTGATGCTCCAGATTTCCAAGGGCGCGCGCCAATATGCCAACCCGGTTTATCTCAAGAAACTCATCGAGGCGGCGGTCAGCCTGTCCAACATCCCCATCGCCGTCCACCTCGACCATGGTGACACGTTTGAGCTGTGTAAGCAGTGCATTGACGAGGGTTTCACCAGCGTAATGATTGACGCCAGCCACGAGCCGTTCGAGAAAAATGTCGAAATCACGAAAAAAGTCGTGGAATACGCCCACAAACATAATTGTTCCGTCGAATCCGAACTCGGTCATCTCGTCGGCGCGCAATTCGACGAAGGCGAGGAAGGCGGCGCGCATTCCATCAGCGGTCATTACACCAACCCGGAGGAAGCGGTCAAATTTGTCAGGGAGACCGGCTGCGATTCGCTCGCCGTCGCCATCGGCAACAGCCACGGCGCCTACAAATTCAAGGGCACGCAGCACCTTGATCTCGAACGCCTCAAGCTCATCAAGAAGGCGCTCATGGACGCCAGCCTCGGCGATTATCCGCTGGTGCTTCACGGCGCTTCGAGCGTGCCGAAATATCTCGTGGACGAAATCAACAAATATGGCGGCAAGATGCCCGATGCCCAAGGCGTGCCAGAAGCGGACATTGAGGTCGCACGCCGGACGGGTTGCACGAAGGTGAACATAGACACCGACCTGCGCCTGGCTATGACCGCTGGCATCCGCAAGGTGCTCGCCGAAAAGCCTGGCGAATTCGATCCTCGCAAATACCTTGGCCCCGCGCGGCAAAACGTCAAGGATCTCGTCCGCCACAAAGTAAAGGATGTCCTCTGCTGCGCCGGCCACGCGTTCGACTAAACCGAATTTTTTCCACAAGCCCCGAGCCGATTGGCTTGGGGCTTTTTGTTTTGTGAGCAAAAGTGGCACAGCCACTGTGCCAAAAATTTCCAGCGACGATTTTATGTTCAAGATGCAAAGCCCCCCAAACCCTGTTTTTCGAAGGTTTTCAACATCCGACTGGCTGGCATGGTCAAAGCTAAAGAGGATTGTTGAAATAAAAACCGATAACGAAAGGACAAATATGAAACTGACAAAATATGAAAGACCCGGATTGGTCTGGCCGGCATTTGGTCGGCTGGCGGGCTTGCAGGATGAACTGGAACGGCTGTTTGAATCGCCGATGACGGGCTGGGCACCCGCGCTGGATGTTCACGAGGATGCCGACAACTTCACCATTTGTGTGGAATTGCCCGGATTGAAACGCGAGGACATCGGTGTGAGGTTGCAGGATGGCGCGCTTGTCATTTCCGGCGAACGCGAGGCCGAGAAAGTGGAAGACGGCGTCGAAGTCCACCGGCAGGAGCGTTTCTACGGAAAATTCCAGCGCGCGCTGACGCTGCCCGCGCCGGTCGCGGCGGACAAGGTGAAAGCCGCTTACAAAAACGGCGTTCTAACAGTCACGCTGCCCAAAGCCGAGGAAGCCAAACCGAAACAGATTGACGTGAGCGTCAATTAACCGGGCCGGGCAATGACAAACTCCCGCGACAAAAAATTGCGGGAGTTTTCTGCTTTGGCGGGAATTGGATTTAAGCGCCGTTGTCGCCAATGGCTTCAACGGGGCAGCCTTCCTTGGCTTCCTTGCAACGCGTCTCCTCCTCTGGCGATTCCGGTTGTTTGTGGACGAACGAGTAGCCGCCGTCCTCATTGCGTTTGAAATTGTCCGGTGCGGTTTCGCGGCACAGGTCGCAGTCAATGCACTGGTTGTCCACGTAGTATTTGCCCGCCACGTTTTCGGGGTATTTGTTTGCAGCGTCTGCCATAAATTGTATTAAAATTGTGTGCGTAATATGACCGCCGCCGCGCGGGATGGCAAGTCCCATTTCTGGAAGTCCAACATGGGCAACCGCGCCCCGACGACCGAACCGATCAAGACTTCTCCGGTAATGCCGCCGATCACGCCTTTGCGAGCGGATAGCTGGAGATGGCGCGCATGTATTGGGCGCGCTCGAAGGCGCTGGGCGCGGGACAATTCTTCTGGCTCAAGCTGCCTTTGAGTTGCGCGACGGATTCGTATTCGTGCTCCTCCATCCACGCAACAAGCTCGCGCTCGATCACGCCGATTTGCGGGATGCCGTGGCGCAACAGCACGGAACAGAGCATCGTCACGTCCGCGCCGGCCATGAGCATCTTCAACACATCGGAGGCGCGGTGGATGCCGCTGGTGGCGGCGAGGTTGGCGTGCAGGCGTCCGTGCAAAATCGCGATCCACCGCAGCGGCACGCGCATGGCCATGGGCGTGCTCAACAAGATGTTCGGCTTCACCTCGAGCGTTTCGAGGTCAATGTCCGGCTGGTAAAAACGGTTGAACAGCACAAGGCCGTTCGCGCCAGCGGCATCCAATTTGCCCGCCATGCACGCGAAGTTGGTGAAGAACGGACTCGTTTTGACCGCGACGGGAATCGTCACTTCCGATTTCACTGCCTTCAGAATGTCCAGATAAGTCTGCTCCACGTCCGCCCCCGACAATTTCATGTCAGTGGGGATGCTGTAAATATTCAGTTCCAGCGCGTCGGCGCCGGCCTGTTGAATTTGTTTCGCGTAAGATGTCCAGCCGCCGGTGGACGAGCCATTCAGGCTGGCGATGATGGGGATGCGCACCGATTTTTTTGCCTGGGCGATGTGCTTGAGATATTCCTCGGGGCCGAGATTGAACGACTCCGGTTCCGGGAAATAAGTCAGCGCCTCGGCAAAACTTTCCGTGCCCTGCTCCATGCTCTGATTCAGCTCGGCCCGATCCTGGCGCAATTGCTCCTCGAACAGCGAGTAAAGCACCACGGCGGACGCGCCGGCGTCCTCCATTTTTTTGATGTCGTCAATGTTCTCCGAAAGCGGCGACGCTGCGGGCACCAGCGGCGTGCGGAGTTTCAGGCCGAGATAATTGGTCGTGAGGTTCATGATATTTATGATTTATGGCAATTGTTCCACCGAGGCGGCGGCGGCCGGCGCGGCGGTGGCGACGGCGGGTTTCAGATCACGCGTTTGCATGAACTGGTAGAATTTCCAGCGGCGGTCGGCATCAACCTGTGCCTGCGCGAAGAATTTCTTCGCGTCCTCCGGCTTGCTCTTGGTGAGCATCTTGAACCGGTTTTCCGACATCAGAAAGTCCTGCACCTTTGCCTTGGCCGCCGATGAATCAATTTGCAGCGGATTCTCGCCGCGTTCGGCGCGGCGCGGGTCGAAGCGATAGAGCAGCCACTGGCCGGAATCCACCGCGAGCTTTTGCTGCTTGGCGCCGACGCCCATGTCAATCGCCACGCCGTGCGCGATGCAATGGCTGTAGGCGATGATGAGCGACGGGCCGGGATACGATTCCGCCTCGACGAACGCCTTGAGCGTCTGCTCGTCTTTCGCGCCCATCGCCACGCTCGCCACGTAAATGTGGCCGTAGGTCATCGCGATGAGGCCGAGGTCCTTTTTGCCCATCGGCTTGCCGCCGGCGGCGAACTTCGCCACCGCGCCGCGCGGCGTGGATTTGCTCATCTGTCCGCCGGTGTTGGAATAAACTTCAGTGTCCATGACGAGCACATTGACATCGCGCCCGCTGGCCAGCACATGGTCCAGGCCGCCGTAGCCGATATCATAAGCCCAGCCGTCGCCGCCAAGAATCCAAACGCTTTTCTTCACCAGTTTGTCGGCGAGAGTGGAAAGGAGTTGCGCCTCCGGCGAATCCAGCTTTTGCAGCTTGAGCTTCAAAGCCTCGACACGCTCGCGTTGCTCGTAAATGCCGGCTTCGTCGGACTGATTCGCGCTAATAATTCCGTCCGCCAAATCCTGGCCGACGGTGGCGGCAATTTTTTTCAGGAGCTCAATGGCGAAATCCCTTTGCTGATCCAACGAGACGCGGAAGCCGAGACCAAACTCCGCGTTGTCCTCGAACAACGAATTGCACCACGTCGGCCCGCGGCCTTCGGCATTTTTACAATAAGGCGTCGTCGGCAGGTTGCCGCCGTAAATCGAGGAGCAGCCGGTGGCGTTGGCGATCACCGCGCGGTCGCCGAAGAGCTGCGACAGCATTTTGATATAGGGTGTCTCGCCGCAGCCGGCGCACGCGCCGCTGAATTCGAACAGCGGCCGCAGGAGCTGCTGCTGGCGGAGCTGCGTCGTCTTGATTTTGCGCCGGTCGGTTTCCGGCAGGCCGAGGAAGAAATTCCAGTTGTCGTGCTCCGCCGCGCGCAACGGCGCCTGCGACCGCATGTTGATGGCCTTGAGTTTCGCCTCGGTTTTGTTCTTGGCCGGACAGACTTCCACGCACAGCGCGCAGCCGGTGCAATCCTCGGCGGCCACCTGCAAACTGAATTTCCTGCCTTTGAATTCTGGAACACGCGAGTCGCAGCTCTTGAACGTCGCCGGTGCGCCGGCCAGCGACGCCGGTTCAACCACCTTCGCGCGAATGGTCGCGTGCGGGCAGATGGCGACGCATTTCAGGCATTGGATGCAGACCTTCTCGTCCCAGACCGGGATGTCGAGAGCGAGATTGCGCTTTTCGTATTGCGCCGTGGCGGTCGGGAACGTGCCGTCCACCGGGAACGCGCTCACCGGCAATTCGTCGCCTTCACCGGCGGTGATCCGGCCGAGGACATTTTTGACAAAGTCCGGCGCATTCGGCGTAACTGGCGGCAGCAGCGGGCCGGAGCCGTTCATTTTGTTGTCCGTCACCGGCACCTCGTGCAGATGCGCCAGCGTGTTGTCCACGGCCTTGAGGTTCATGGCGACGACTTCCTCGCCCTTCTTGCCGTAGGTTTTCTTGATGGAATACTTGATGGCTGCTATGGCCTCGTCGCGCGGCAGCACGCCGGACAGCGCGAAGAAGCAGACCTGCATGATCGTGTTGATACGCCCGCCCATGCCGCTTTCGCGCGCCACCTTTGTCGCGTCAATCACGTAAAATTTCGCCTTCCTGGCGATGAGCGACGCCTGCAACGGCGTCGGCAGCTTCGACCAGATTTCGTCCTTCGAGTGAGGCGTGTTGAGCAGGAACGTGCCGCCGGGCACCAGCGGCTTCACCATGTCGTATTTCTCCAGGAACGTCGGGAGATGGCAGGCCACGAAATTGGCGCGGCTGACCAGATAAGTCGAGCGGATCGGCTCCGGCCCGAAGCGCAAATGCGACACCGTCATGCTGCCGGATTTCTTAGAGTCATAAACGAAATAACCCTGCGCGTAATTCTTTGTGCCTTCGCCGATGATCTTGATGGAGTTTTTGTTCGCGCCAACCGTGCCGTCCGCGCCGAGGCCGTAGAACAGCGCGCGGATGACTTCGTCCGGCTCGGTGGAAAAATCGGGATCCACCGCCAGGCTGGAGTGGGAAACGTCGTCGTTGATGCCGACGGTGAAATGATTTTTCGGCTGCTTCTCGTTGAGATTGTCGAACACCGCCTTGACCATCGCCGGCGTGAATTCCTTGGAGGACAGTCCGTAGCGGCCGCCGACGATGCGCGGCAGCATTTTGATCCGGCCCCAATTGTTGGTCAGGCCCTCGTAAATCGCCGCGGCGCAATCCTGGAACAGCGGCTCGCCCGCCGCGCCCGGCTCCTTCGTGCGGTCCAGCACCGCGATGGTCCGCACCGTCGCCGGCAGCGCCTCCACAAACCGCTTGCTGTCAAACGGACGATACAGCCGCACCTTCACGATGCCGATCTTTTCGCCGTTGCGGTTCAAATATTCCACCGCCTCGTGCGCCGCTTCGCAGCCGGAACCCATCAGCACCACGACGCGCTCGGCGAGCGGTGAGCCGAAATACTCGAACAGTTTGTAGGAGCGCCCGACCTGCTTCTCAAAATCGTCCATCGCCTGCTGCACGATGTCCGGGCAGGCGGCGTAAAACGGATTGCAGGCCTCGCGCGCCTGAAAAAATACGTCGGGATTCTGCGCCGTGCCGCGCAACACCGGCTTGTCCGGCGTCATGGCCCGGGAGCGATGTTGGGCGATCAGCTTGTCGTCAATCAGCGCGCGCAAGTCGGCGTCGTCCAACGACTCGATCTTCTGGACCTCGTGCGACGTGCGGAAGCCGTCGAAGAAATGGACGAAGGGAATCCGCGAGCGCAGTGTGGCCGCCTGCGCAATCAGCGTGAAATCCGTCGCCTCCTGCACGCTGGCCGAGCCGAGCATGGCCCAGCCAGTCGTGCGGCAAGCCATGATGTCGCTGTGGTCGCCGAAGATGGAAAGCGCGTGCGTGGCCACCGAGCGGGCGGTGACATGAAAAACCGCCGGCAGCAGTTCGCCCGCGATCTTGAGCATGTTCGGCACCATCAGCAGCAATCCCTGCGACGCCGTGAACGTCGTGGCAATGGAACCCGTCTGCAACATGCCGTGGACCGCGCCCACCGCGCCGCCCTCGCTTTGCATCTCGATGATGCCGGGGATGGTCCCCCAAAGATTGTGCCTGCCTTCGGACGCCCACTGGTCGCACCATTCGGCCATCGGCGAGGAGGGGGTGATGGGATAAATCGCCATGACCTCGTTGAGGCGGTAGGCGACGTGGGCGACGGCTTCGTTGCCGTCCAGAGTCAATTCGGTTCTTTTGCTCATGTTGATAAAAACTTCAATGTTGTTGCGACACCCAAATGGCCGTTGTCATGGCGAAGGTCAAACGGACCCGCCCATCGCCCACGGCACTGAAACTAGGATAGGTTGGAGCAGCACGACCAACCCCACCTTTTTTGCCAAAGGGTCAACATTGGTTGCTTCGCCAATGCCAATTTCAGAGGACAGCGGCGAGTAGCGTGCTTGCGGAAATAGTAACCCTGCGCAAATGGCGGCCAGACGAGAACAGTGAGGGTGCCGCGTAGCAGTTGACGCGTGATCCGCCATTTGATCTAATCGCCGGATCAAATTATGGCTGGCGTCACCATTAAACTATTCCTTCCGAAAGGCGATGCACAAAGCCTGCGAACCGCAGAACTCGTCAACTGGACAGGTAAAGCTCTTGCTGGCCCACGTTCCCAACTTGACGACCTCTTGGCTCGTGAAGAACTCGCCAAATCTGGCGTATACATTTTGCTTGGCGTTGACCCTGATACGGGAAAGCAGGCTGCCTACATAGGCGAAGCGGAAGTTGTCCGCGACAGGCTCAGGCAACATCGCGAAAAGGAATTCTGGATTCATGCCATCACTTTCGTGAGTAAGGACGAGAATTTAACCAAATCGCACATCCGCTATTTGGAAGGCCGGTTGATTGAGGAGGCGCAAAAAGTAGGCCGATTCATTGTCTTGAACGGTCAGTCCAGCGGCTCAAAACTTCCCGAATCAGACCGTGAAGATATGGAAGTATTTCTCGGCAGGATAGTTCAACTCCTGCCCGTGCTTGGCTGTGACTTACTCACGCCAATCCTCGACACTGTTGCCGGTAGTGTAAAGCTCCGGTTGACGGGCAAAATTAAAGGCGCGATTGCACATGGACAGCGCACCGCGAAAGGTTTTGTAGTTTTTGCAAATTCTGAAGCTGTAACAAGTGACCGGCCCTCGGCGAAAGACTATCTCAGCAATATCCTGAAAATGCGTGAAGAGTTCAAACGTGACGGAACACTTGTGCCGGAAGGTGACAAACTTCGCTTTACACGTAACACCGAGTTTTCGAGTCCGAGTATGGCCGGCGCAATCATCTGTGGTGGCCATGTGAATGGGCTTACTTTCTGGAGAGACAAAGACGGCCGCAATTTGAAGGAAATCGAAGAAACAGACTAGCCCTCAATTGTTCACTCGGAAGATTTCCGTCTCGCAGCGGACGACGTGCGTGGTTTCGCGTTTCTTGCCGTTCGGCGTTTTGGCCCACGCTTCCTGCAATCTCACGTCCACGTCGTGTGAACCATGCGCCGCCAGGCAGCCGCTTCCGGTTTATTGTTTGCCTTTGACCAGCGCGGCGACCACTTGCGGGTCGGCCAGCGTGGTGGTGTCGCCAATCTGGTCGGTGTGGTCCTCGGCAATTTTCCGCAGGATGCGGCGCATGATTTTGCCGGAGCGCGTCTTGGGCAGGCCGGGCGCAAATTGTATTTTATCCGGCACGGCAATCGCGCCGATTTCCTTGCGGACGTGCGCGGCGAGTTCCTGTTTCAATTCATCGCTTTCGAGGATGCCGTCCTTGAGCGTCACAAAAGCGTAGAGGGCCTGGCCCTTGATATCGTGCGGCATGGGCGCGACGGCGGCCTCGGCGACTTTCGGATGGCTCACGAGCGCGCTCTCCACTTCCGCCGTGCCGATGCGGTGGCCGGAGACGTTCACCACGTCGTCCACGCGGCCGAGCAGCCAGTAATCGCCGTCGGCATCCACGCGGCAGCCGTCGCCGGTGAAATACATGTTCTTGAACGTGGAGAAGTAGGTGTTGATGAAACGGTCGTGGTCGCCCCACGTCGTGCGCATGATGCCGGGCCACGGGGTTTTGATGCAGAGCTTGCCGCCTTCGTTGGGCGCGCATTCGGTGCCGTCATCGCGGAGGACAACCGGCTCGACTCCAAAAAATGGTTTGCTCGCGCTGCCGGGTTTCAAGGTGTTCACGCCGGGCAGCGGGGTGATGAGATGCCCGCCGGTTTCGGTCTGCCACCAAGTGTCCACAATGGGGCAGCGTTCGCGGCCGATGTGCCGGTGATACCACATCCACGCCTCGGGATTGATGGGCTCGCCGACGGTGCCAAGGACGCGGAGGGAACTTAAATCATGTTTCACCGGCCATTCATCGCCGAGCCGGATGAGCGCGCGGATGGCGGTGGGCGCGGTGTAAAACGAGGTGACCTTGAATTTCTCGACAATTTTCCAGAAGCGCCCGGCGTCGGGGAATGTCGGGATGCCCTCGAACATCAGGCTCGTCGCGCCGTTGCAGAGCGGGCCGTAAACGACGTAGCTGTGGCCGGTCACCCAGCCGATGTCGGCAGTGCAGAAATAAACGTCGCCGTCGTGGATGTCGAAGACGTATTTGTGCGTGAGCGCGCTCCAGAGCAGATAACCGGCGGTGCTGTGGACGACGCCCTTTGGTTTGCCGGTCGAGCCGGATGTGTAGAGGATGAACAAGAAATCCTCGGCATTCATTTTCTCCGGCGGGCAATCGGCGGAAGCCTTCGCCATCACGTCGTGATACCACACGTCGCGGCCGGTGGTGATGTTACACGCCTCTTCGTTGCGCTTGATGATGACGACATGCTCGATGCTCGGGGTTTTCTTCAACGCCTCGTCGGCGATGGTCTTGAGCGGGATGATTTTTCCGCCGCGCAAGGAGACGTTCGCCGTGACGAGCAATTTGCAGGTGGAATCGTTGATGCGGTCGGACAGCGAATCCGCGCTGAACCCGCCGAACACGATGGAATGGACGGCACCGATGCGCGTGCAGGCGAGCATCACGGCGGCGGCCTCGGCGATCATCGGCAGGTAAATCGCCACACGGTCGCCCTTTTTGACGCCGAGCGATTTGAGCGCGTTGGCAAACTTGCAGACTTCGCGGTGCAGCTCGGTGTAAGTCAGCTTCCTCACTTCCTCCTCCGGCTCGCCCTGCCAGATGATGGCGGTCTGGCTGCCGCGCGTTTTCAAATGCCGGTCGAGGCAGTTGACGCTCAAGTTCAACTCGCCGTCCTCGAACCAGGTGTGCTTGATGATGCGAGCGTCGGTGTTCCAGGTGAATTTCCGCGCGACGGTGGGCGGCTTGATCCATTCGAGCGTGCGCGCCTGCTCCAGCCAGAATTTTTCCGGATCGCGGAGGGAGCGCTCATACAGCGCGTTGAACTGGGTGGCGTTGAGCAGCGCGTGCTTGGTGACTTCCGGCGACGGCGGGAACGTCCGGCCTTCGTGTTGCAGCGATTCGGTCGAAATGGTCTTATTTGGCGTCGTCATGATTTGCTCTTTTCTGGCTGTTGTTTGATCTGTGTTTTGTTCAACCTGGCCGGACTTGCCGCCCGTTCCGATGAAGGCGCCTCAACGCCATGCAACCGGGACTCGCTATTAATTGCACTTTCAATCGTGATTCGCAACTCTGGTTCGACGGCGCGGCGCGTTCCGATGAAACCGCCAGCTTGTGGTCGCGCTGGCCGCCCGCCCATGCCCGCGCAATATCTGCGCAGCGCTGATGGGAGGTCGAGCATCAATTGCGCAGCGGGCATTTTCATTCCGCTGCAAAAGGGGTGTTTTTTGCAATGGCACGGTCTCTGCTAGAAATTTCGCGCAACCAATGGACAGCACGAATAAATAATATGTTGTCCTGCGACGAAGAAAATAAACAAACCAACCAGGAGAGGAATAAGCAATGAAAATTAAAAACCTATTAACCATCTGCGGAGTGGCGGCAGCTCTGATGGTGAGCGCCAGCAGCATCTTCGCGCAAGGATTCGGCGGCGGCGGTGGCGGCGGCGGCGGATTCGGCGGCGGCGGTGGTGGCGGCGGATTCGGTGGTGGTGGTGGCGGTCGCGGCGGTCGCGGCGGTGGTGGTGGCGGCGCAAATTTTCAGCAGATGCAGATGCAGCGTTACCAGGATGCGCTTGAAATCACCAACGACACCGACTGGAGCGCGATCCAGCCACTCGTTCAAAAAGTGATGGACGCCCGGACAGCCGTCGGTGGCAATCGCGGCGGTCGCGGCGGTCGCGGCGGTCGCGGCGGCGGTGGCGGCGGTGGTGCCCAGGCCGGTGGCCAGCAAGCCGACCCGACAATGGCTGCGTTGCAACAGGCCGTTGATAGCGACGCTCCCACAGCTCAAATCAAAGACCTGCTCGCGAAGTATGAATCTTCCCAAAAGACGAAGCAGGCCGCGTTGATTGCAGCCGAGTCCGATCTCCGCAAAGTGCTCACGGTCAGGCAGGAGGCCTCGGCGACTTTGGTGGGATTGCTTGATTAGCTTGTGGACTGAACAGACAAATTGCAAACGAGAAGCTGACGTTTCCTTTTTATGACTGAATCCGCCGTTCATGATTCTCCGTTGAAGCAGTTGCTTGACCGCATGGTTGCCGCCAAGCAACTGTCTTCGATTGACGCCAAGGCCTTGGTGGCCGAAAAGTCCTCCGTGAAAAGCGAGGAGGACGTGCTGCGCTGGCTTGCCCAGGAATACGGCCTGGCATTCACGACGCTGGAAGACGTTGAACCGGATCGTCAGCTTCTCTCCCTTTTTCCCGCGCGCATTTTGCTGAAGGAGGAGCTCCTTCCGCTCCATCGCACCAACGGCTCGGTGGAAGTCGCGACCAGCCGGCTTTTTGCCACGCAGGGCCTCGACGCCCTGAAAACCATGACCGGCTTGAATCTCAAGCCCATCCTCGCCTCCAGCGAAGCCATCCAGCGCGAAATCAAAAAGCGCCTTGGCGTCGGCGCGGACACCATCGGCACGCTCGACGAGGAAAAAGGTTTCCAGGTCGTTGACGAAAATGCCGAGGACACCAATTTGGATGAAGCCGCCGAGGACGAGGCCTCGATCATCCGATTCGTCAACCAGGTTTTGAAGGACGCCATCGAATTGCGCGCGTCGGACATTCATCTCGAACCGTTCGAGGACGAATTCCGCATCCGCTACCGCATTGACGGCGAGTTGCAGGAAATTCCCGTTCCGGCGCAGTTGAAACGCTTCCAACCGGCCATCGTTTCGCGCGTCAAAATTTTAAGCCATCTCAACATCGCGGAAAAACGCCTGCCGCAGGACGGCCGCATCAAGATTCGCCTCGATGACGCCGACGTGGACATCCGCGTTTCGGTGATTCCGATGCTGCACGGCGAGGCGGTCGTCATGCGTTTGCTGCGCCAAAATTCCACGCTGCGCGGCCTCGGCGAAATCGGGATGAACACGCGCGAGTATGAGCATTTCCGGCACGTCCTCACTTTGCCGCACGGAATTGTTCTCGTCACCGGCCCGACCGGTTCCGGCAAAACCTCCACGCTTTACACCGCGCTCAACGAAATCAACGACGCCGTCCGCAAAATCATCACGGTGGAAGACCCGGTGGAATATCAGCTCAAAGGCGTCAACCAGATTCAGGTCAACGAAAAATCCGGCCTCACCTTCGCGCGCGGCCTGCGCTCGATTTTGCGCCACGACCCGGACGTGGTGCTCATCGGCGAAATTCGCGACACCGAGACCGCGCAGATCGCGGTGCAGGCGTCGCTCACCGGCCATTTGGTTTTCTCCACGCTGCACACGAACGACGCGCCCGGCGCGCTCACGCGGCTCGTGGACATGGGCGTCGAGCCGTATCTCGTCGCCTCGTCGCTCGAAGCCGTGCTGGCGCAACGCCTCGTCCGCGTGCTTTGCAAGCATTGCAAGGAGCCGGACAATTCCGGGACGGCGCAGGCGTTCAAGGCCAAGCTCGGCATTCCCGCAGACAAGACGATTTACAAATCCATCGGCTGCCGCGAATGCCGCAACACCGGGTTCTTTGGCCGGCACGCGATTTTCGAGTGGATGGACACCGACGAAAACATCCGCCGGCTGATTTTGGAAAACGCCTCGACCGACCTGATCAGCGCCGCCGCGCGCAAAGGCGGAATGCGCACGCTGGCCGAGGACGGCTGGCGGCTCGTCGCCGCCGGGGTCACCACTGTCCAGGAAGTTTTAAGCGTCACGACGGCGAAAGAAATTGAGAGCGCTACGAAAGTCCAAACGGAAGAAACCGTCGCGAAGATTGCGGTGGCTGGCTGAACTTGATTTCAAATGCCCACATTTTCCTACAAAGGCCTGAAAGCCGACGGCAAGGTTGCCGAGGGGCAGCTTGACGCCCCCGGCCGGCCCGACGCGCTGCGGCAAATGGAGGCGCTCGGCCTGCGCCCGGTCAATCTCACGGAACAGGCCGCCGCAAAAAGCGGCGCGGCTTCCAAAAACGGCGCGGGGCTGCCCGGCGGCCTGGCCGGCCTGGGGAAAATGTCCTTTAAGCTCGGGGGACACAAGGTCTCGTCCAAGGAACTGGAAAATTTCACGCGGCTGTTGTCAAGCTTGCTCGCGGCGGGCGTGCCGTTGAGCCGCGCGCTGGTGATTCTGCACAAAGAAGCCTCGTCGCCGGCGTCGCAGGCCAAGTGGAAGGAAGTTCACGACCTCGTCGTGGACGGCATGTCGCTGGCCGACGCGATGGCGAAATCACCGGAAACCTTTCCGCGCGTTTATGTGGCGATGGTCGAGGCGGGCGAGGCGGGCGGATTTCTCGACGTGGTGCTGGCGCAGATCGCGGAATTCCAGGCGCGCGAAAAGGAGCTGAAAGCGAAAGTCATCACCGCGATGATTTATCCGTGCATTTTGTTCTGCCTCGCGCTGGTGGTGCTGACGGTGCTGCTGATATTTTTCATTCCGAAATTCGAGAAGGTTTTCGCGAGCCTCCACGGTTCGCTGCCGTTGATCACGCAAATCATCATCGGCGCCAGCTATCTGGTGCGCTCCTACGGATTTTTTGTCTTCGTGGGGATTGTGGCCATCGGCTTTCTGTTGCGCACCTGGTTCACCTCTGAAAAAGGCAAGCGCATCTGGGAGGGCCTGGTTTTGAAGGCGCCGCTGGTCGGCCCGCTCAACGCGCAATTCGCCATGGCGCGTTTCTGCCGGATGCTCGGCACGCTGATCGGCGCGGGCGTGCCGCTGGTGCATGGCCTGAACGTTTCGCGCCGCTCCATCGGCAACCAGATTCTTGTGGATGCCGTCGCGCAATCCATCGAGCGCGTGCAGCAGGGCGGGCGGCTCGGCCAGAGCCTCGCGGATTGCAAGATGCTTTTTTCCGGCTCGACGCTGGAAATGATTTCGGTCGCGGAAGAAAGCGGCAAACTCGACGGCGAGCTGGTGCGCATCGCGGTCGTCACCGAGGCGGATTTGGACCGCAACCTCAAGACCGCCGTGGCACTGGCCGAGCCGATCATGCTGTTTCTGATCGCCGCGTTCATCGGCACCATTTTCATCGGCATGTTGCTGCCGATCCTGTCCATGAGCCAATACATCAAATAAAAAATCAACACCCGGCAAATTATGAAAATTCAAATTCAAAACCTTCGGAGGGACGAGCTCTGCGAGTCCCTGACTAACAATCACAATGGAATTTTTGGGGCTCGTGGAACTCGCCCCTCCGGCGCAATTCGTCGCCGCGCGTTCACGCTCGTCGA
>Ga0302319_10008660_pt1 | contig 19745 bp, 9 predicted proteins | sample Bog_T0_2_FD_203319 | JGI IMG/M metagenome (GOLD analysis project Ga0302319, IMG submission 203319) | Peat permafrost microbial communities from Stordalen Mire near Abisko, Sweden - Bog_T0_2 | ecosystem: Environmental > Terrestrial > Soil > Wetlands > Peat | place: Sweden: Abisko, Stordalen Mire... | reverse complement strand
TTCCATTTGCTCGACGATCTCACCGTCGCCGAGAATCTCGACATCCCCCTGTCCTATCGCAACGTGCCGAAGCCGGAGCGCCAGGGATTGGTGGCCGATGTGCTGGATCGTTTCAATATCGTCGGCAAGAAGGATCTATTTCCCGCGCAGCTTTCCGGCGGACAGCAACAACTCGTGGCCGTTGCGCGAGCCATCATCGCCAAACCGAAACTGATCCTCGCCGATGAGCCAACCGGGAATCTCCACACCGATCAGGGCCGCGAAATCATGGGACTTTTCAAGAAATTGAACACGGAGGGCGCCACGATTGTTCAGGTGACCCACTCCGAGACAAATGCAGCCTATGGAAACCGAATCATCCGGCTAAAAGACGGATGGATGGAGAAATGACTCGGAAAATGTGATTCGTAAATATGAACGCGCTGAAAACAATCTGGCGTCGCCTCCGCTTGCTGGGTCAGCAGCAAGAGGTGAAGCGTGAGATTGACGAGGAGCTTCTCTTTCACCTCGAGCAGCGCACGGCGGAGAACATCGCCGCCGGGATGACGCCGGAGGACGCGGCGCGAGAAGCTCGCAAACGCTTCGGCAACCTGCAAAGCGTTCGCGAGGAATGCCGCGAGAAGCGCGGGGCGAGCTTCGGAGAGGAGACGCTGCGGGACTTGCGTTTTGCTTTCCGCCAACTGGTCAAGAATCCCGGTTTCACGGCCGTGGCGGTCCTCACGCTCGCGCTCGGCATCGGGGCGAACACTGCGATGTTCAGCCTGGTCAGCGGCGTGTTGTTGAAGCCTCTGCCATATTCGGATTCAGACCGGCTAGTGGCTTTGTTCGAGAATCAACGGGAACAGGGGCAGGACCATATGAACCTCACCGCACCAGGATTCACTGATTGGCGGGCACAGAGCACGGTGTTCGAGGATCTGGCAGCTTATCAGCCGGGCGGCTTCGATCTCACGGGCGCAGGCGACCCGGCGCGCCTTTCCGGTATCCGCGCCTCGGCCAGCCTGTTTCCACTACTCCGGGTGCGACCGGAGCTTGGACGCGGGTTCAACCAAGCAGAGGACAGGTTCGGCGGCGATCGGGTCGTCGTGATCGCGCATCGCCTCTGGCAGGAGCGGTTCGCAGGCGCGGCCGATGTCTTGGGCCAGAACATGACCTTGGATGGCAACAGCTACACCATCATCGGCGTCATGCCGGACAGTTTTCGATTTGCGGGGCTTGATGCCGACGTTTGGCTGCCGATGGCATTCGAGCCATGGGAATTGGAGAACCGAGGCGGGCACAACTACCAGGCGATCGGCCGGCTCAAGCCAGGGGTGACACTGGCGGCAGCACGGGTGGAGATGAACGGCATCACCGAGCGTCTTTCGAAGCAATTTGAACTTTCCCCTGGTTGGGGCGTCACGATGCTGTCGCTGCAGGAGCAGCTCGTCCGCAGCTCTGAACGTCCGCTCTACATTCTATTTGGCGCGGTGGGCTTCGTGTTGCTGATCGCCTGTTCGAACGTTGCCAATCTGCTGCTCAGCCGGGCTTCGAACCGGGCGCGGGAGTTCGCGGTCCGTGGGGCTTTGGGAGCGGGACAATTTCGCATCGTCCGCCAATTGGCTCTGGAAAGCCTGATCCTGGCCAGCTTGGGGGCGGCTGCCGGCTGGATGCTGGCAAGCTGGGGTTTGGCCGCCGTGATCAAGCTCGGGATGGCAGGATTGCCCCGGCTTGAGAATGTTCATTTGGATGTTCAAGTGGCCGCGTTTTCAATCCTGGCAACCGCTGTCACGGGAATTGCTTGTGGACTTGCTCCCGCGTGGTTCGCGTCCCGGGTGAGTCTCGGTGAGGTGTTGAAGGAGGCGGCGAGGGGAACTACGGCGGGAAGAGGCGGACGACTGCGCGGGAGCTTCGTGGCCATTCAACTGGCGCTCGCACTGGTGCTGCTCGTGGGAGCGACGCTCATGTTGCGGAGCTTCGCGCGAATCCAGGCCTTAAACCCCGGCTATGCTGCCGAGCAGATCCTGACCGCCTCGCTGTCTATGCCCGACTCGCGCTTTCCGGGAAACAGTTTTAGCGAACGGGAGCCGTTCCGGAAGGCGTTTCTCGCCCAGGTGGTTGAACGCGCTGCCGCGTTGCCGGGAGTCGAATCCGCCGCCGTGGTCATGGGCATGCCGCTGACCCCCGTCGGTGCGAGCATGCAGGTGTTCGTGCTGGGCAGACCGGAGCCCAAACCGTCGGAACCGCAGGTATCCGGCTACTCGCAAGTGAGTCCCAACTACTTTCAGACCATGGGCATTCCTTTGCTCCGCGGCCGGCCCTTTGACAATCACGACGTCGCGGAAGCGCCGTTTGTCGCTATCGTGAACGAATCATTCGCGCGGGCCTTTTTCCCGAAGGGAGACGCCATCCGCCAACGGCTCCGCGTGATGGACGGACACCGCGACCAACCCACCGAGATCGTGGGCATCATTCCGGACACTCGCCAGCGAAGCCTCACCGCCCAACCGGGGCCGGAGATGTATTTCCCGATCATGCAGCGCTGCTGGTTCACTGGCCAACTCGTGCTAAAGACCAAAGGCGATCCTGCCGCCTTGACCCCGGCTCTCACCAAAGCCGTCGCCGGACTGGATTCTCGGCAACCGCTCTACGCCGTCCAAACATTATCGTCGTTGATGGCGGATTCGGTCGCACAGCAACGGGTCCAGATGCTGCTGCTTTCGACCTTCGCCGTGGTGGCTTTGCTGCTGGCCATGGTCGGCGTTTATGGCGTAATGGCCTGCGTCGTGGCCCAGCGCCGCCACGAAATCGGCGTGAGGATGTCTTTGGGCGCGCAACGACATCACGTGCTGGGATTGATTCTTATGCAGGTAATCAAGCTTTCCGGAGCAGGAATAATCATGGGGGTTTTAGCCGCTTACGGACTGACCCGACTTTTGGGCAGTCTGCTGTTCGAGGTCAGTCCATGCGATCCGTTCACGTTTGTCGCAGTGCCCTGCTTGCTGGCTTTGGCAGCGGTCGCAGGCGGTTGGATGCCTGCCTGGCGCGCGGCGAAAATTGATCCCATGGAAGCCCTGCGACACGAATGAAAGAATTATGAACCTGCTTAAAAAGCTCTTCCAAAAATCTGCCATCAAGCGGGAAATTGACGAAGAATTGCGCTTCCATATCGAGCAGCGCACGGTGGAAAACATCGCCGCTGGCATGTCGCCGGAGGCGGCCGGGAGCGAGGCGCGGAAGCAATTTGGCAATGCGCAAACCGTCCGCGAAGAATGCCGGGAGAAGCGCGGGGCAAGCTTCGGGGAGGAGACGGTGCGGGATTTGCGTTTTGCCTTCCGCCAATTGGTCAAGAATCCCGGCTTCACCGCCGTTGCCGTGCTCACGCTCGCGCTCGGCATCGGGACCTGCACCGCGATGTTCGGAATCGTCAACGCCGTCCTGCTGAAGCCGCTGCCTTTCCGCGAACCGACCCGGCTGGTCTGGATCGAGAATATTTTCCAGGACGGACTTTCCGGCCGCACGACACGGGCGGACACGTTCCTAGGATGGCGTGAGCAGAGCAAAAGCTTCGAGTCGCTCGCCGCCTATTTTGCTTTTTCCGACTACCTTCCGCTCACGCTGACCAGCACGGGTGATCCTGAGCGCCTGCGGAACGTGGCCGTCTCCGACAATTTCCTGCCGACTCTGGGCGTCGTCCCGCTGCACGGTCGCAACTTCACCGCCGAGGAATGCGCCTTTAACGGCCCCGGCGCCGTGCTCCTCACTTATGGCTACTGGCAGCGCCGGTTCGGCGCCGATCCGTCCGTCGTGGGGCGAACGATTTCGCTGAACTCGAAGCCAAACACCGTCGTCGGGGTTTTGCCGGCGTCATTCGACTTTTCCTCCATCTTCACGCCGGGCAGCGGCGTGGATGTCATCACTCCGTTTCCTCTGACTCCGGAGACAGCCCGTTGGGGCATCACCGTTTTCGGCATCGGCCGGTTGAAGCCGGGTGTGACCATTGATCAGGCCCAGACGGAACTCACCGTAATTAGCAAACGGCTCCAGGAATCGTTCAAGGCCGGGACCTTCGGCGCCGACATCCGTTCGCTGGCCACGGCCCTGCGCGGAAAGTTCCGCAGCGCGTTCCTGCTCCTCTCCGCCGCGGTGGTATGCGTGCTCCTCATTGCGTGCGTGAACCTTTCCAACCTGCTGCTGGCCCGCCTCAACGCGCGACGCCAGGAATTCAGCGTCCGTCTCATGCTGGGAGCCAGTCGCCGGCATCTCGTTCAACAAACCCTGACCGAGAGTCTCCTGCTCGCATTTGCCGGATCACTGATTGGTGTTCCGTTGGCCGTCTGGGCGACCGGTCTGCTGGCCCGCCTGCAGACCTTCGGTGTGCCGCTGCTGGAAAACGCGTCCGTGGACCTGGCCGCGCTCGCCGTGACGATCGGGCTGACCACGTTGGCCGGCATCGCTTGCGGCCTGTTGCCCGCCTTCCAATTGTCCCGCAGCCAAGGAGCTCACGCGACGCAGGACGCCACCCATCAACGTATCGCCGGCCGCTCGGCCGCCACCGCGAGAAGCGGCCTCGTCATCGCGGAGGTCGCGCTCGCCTGCATGTTGCTGATGGTTGCCGGCCTGCTCATGCGGAGCTTCAACGCCGTCCTTCAGGTCAACTTGGGCTTCCAGCCGCAGCAAGCCGTGGCTTGGCGCATCGACCCCACGCGATCTTTCAAAACTGGCGAAGAGGTGGATCTCTATCTCGGCGGCATGGCCCGCCGCATTCGCGCCGTTCCCGGGGTCGAAGCGGTGGGATTCAGCGACACCCTGCCCCTCAGTCGAAACCGTTCCTGGGAAGCCGGAGAGGTCGGCGCGCAGTATCCCCGCGGAAAATACCCCACCGCTTATCCCCGTCTGGTGGATCCCGGCTATTTGAAGGCGATGAAGATCCCGTTGCTGGCAGGTCGAACCTTCGATGAGGTCTTCAATCCCAAGGCGGAAAAGGCCGTGGTGATCAATCAGAATTTCGCCCGGCTCCTCTGGCCCGGGCAGGACCCCATTGGCCGCAAGATCACGGTCAACAGTGAGTCCACCGTCATCGGCGTCGTGGCGAATGTCCGCCATAGCTCCCTCGAAGCAGACGAGGGCAACGAGATGTATCTGGACTGCCGCCAATGCGAGGACTGGAGCACGCTCGAAATGGTCGTGCGCAGCAGCCGGCCGCCGGATTCGCTCGTGACCGATGTCCGGAAGGCCCTCGCCGACTACGACCCCGCCCCGCCCAACGGCGGATTCCACACCCTCGAACACCTGATCGACGACGCCGTCGGTCCGCGCGCATTCATCACCCGCCTGCTCGGCTTCTTCTCCGCGCTCGCGCTGGCGTTGGCCGCGATCGGGCTTTACGGCGTCATCGCCTACTCCGTCTCGCAGCGCACCCAGGAAATCGGCATCCGCATGGCCGTTGGCGCCCAGCGCAGCGATGTGCTCATGCTGATTCTGCAGAGCGGTCTCAAGCCGGTCGCGATTGGCATCGCGGCCGGCTTGGCCGGCTCGCTCGTGCTCACCAGCCTGCTGCGGAATCTCCTGTTTGGCGTATCCGCCCACGATCCGCTCGTCTTCGCCGGCAATGCGGTTCTCCTGTTTGGTGTAGCTTGCGCGGCTTGTCTCATCCCTGCATTTCGCGCCATCAGGACTGACCCGATGGTGGCGTTGCGCCACGAATGACGAATCCATGAATCTCCTCAAAAAACTTTTCCAAAGATCCGCAATCAAGCGCGAGATTGACGAGGAACTGCGCTTCCACATGGAGCAGCGCACAGCGGAGAACATCGCCGCCGGGATGACGCCGGAGGAGGCCCGGCGCGAGGCGTGGAAGCGATTCGGCAACGTGCAAAGCGTTCGCGAAGAATGCCGTGAAACACGTGGCGCAAGCTTTTTTGAGGGGGCCTTGCACGACTTGCGTTTTGCCTTTCGGCAGCTTCTGAAGAACCCCGGCTTCACTGCCGTGGCGGTGTTTAAGCTCGCGCTGGGAATTGGCGCCTGCGTGGCCATTTTCAGCGTGTTCGACGCCGTGATGCTTCGGCCGCTGCCCTATTCGGATCCTGACCGCCTGGTGCGACTTTATACGGAGTTTCCCAACTTCCCAGACGGCGGTTTGCGCCGGTTTTCGTTTTCGGTTCCCGAATTCCTCGATTTACGAGCTGAAACCAAGTCGTGGGAGTCGCTCGACGCGTGGATCAGTGTTGGGGTGAATATTGGGGGGGGCGCCCAGCCGGTACGGGCCACCGGGGCGGCGGTCACGGGAAACTTGTTCCGCTCACTGGGAGCGACAGCGTTGGTTGGCCGGGCGATCACACCGGAAGACGATATCCTGGGAGGACCGCAGGTCGTGGATATTTCCTACGGCTTGTGGCAACGCGCATTCGCAGGCGAACCGGGCATTTTAGGCCGGGATCTCATCGTTGATGGAAGCAAACTCACCGTCGTTGGTGTGATGCCCAAAGACTTTCATTTTCCTCCTGGCGAGATCAACGAAAGTGAAATTTGGGGCCCGCTACAGATTGATCCGGCCCATCCTGGCGAGCGCGATAATCACTCCTTGAATGTGATCGGCCGTCTTCGATCCTCAGTGGCTATGGGGCAGGCGCAGGCTGAAATCAAGTCATTGGAGAAGCATTGGGGCGAGATGGATTCGGGCCACCGGCTCAACGGGACGGACCATACGGTCGTTAGCTACGGGCTGCATGATGAAGTAGTGCGCGGCGTTCGTCCCGCACTCCGGATATTGATGGGGGCCGTTGCTTTTCTGCTGCTCATCGCCTGTGTCAATGTCGCCAATCTCCTGCTCGGGCGCGCCGAATCCCGGAGACGTGAGATTGCCATACGAGGAGCCCTGGGCGCTGGATTTGGCAGGCTCGGATTACAATTCGTGATCGAAGGACTCGCCCTCGCCTCCGCTGGAGTCGCTGCCGGATTGTTGTTGGCGCAGGGAGGTTTGGCCTTCCTTAAGTCAGCCACCCTTTCCAGTATCCCGCGAGCCGGGGAAATCGCGATTGATGGTCGCGTTGGTATTTTTGCCGCGGCTTTGACTCTGGTGACGGGCCTGGCATTCGGACTGGCGCCGCTTGCGCACGTTGTCCGGCGCAACCTAAAAGGCGCGTTGAATTCTTCCGCCGCCTCCACCACCGGATCCACCGGAACCCAGCGCTTTCGTCAAGCCTTGGTGGCAGGTCAACTGGCGCTTTCCCTGACCCTCCTTATCGGCACCGGGTTAATGCTTCGCGGGTTCTGGAATCTTCAAGAAGTCACCGCCGGCTTCGATCCGAAAAACGTCGTGACCATGTCCGTCGCATTGCCGGATGCCGCGTATCACGGGCAGTCGCTTCTTGAGTTCTGGACCAGACTGGAAACTCAACTCAATTCCAGTCCCGGCATCCGTGGCGCCGCCCTGGCCTCCGGCCTTCCCCCCATCTATTCGGCGATTCATAACAATACAATCATTGAGGGCTACGTTCCCACCGAGGGGTCGCCGCCGCAAAACGTCCAGTTCTATCAAAGCGTCAGCGAAGGTTATTTTGAAACCATGGGAATCCGGCTGGTCCAAGGCCGCTTCTTTGACCAGCGCGACAGCGCCGAGGCGCCGGAGGTCGCCATCATCAACCAATCAATGCAGCGGACCTTTTGGGGAAACGAGAACGCTGTCGGCCGCCGGATTCGTCCATCCGGGACCACCAACTGGTGCACGATCGTCGGCGTGATCGCGGACGTCAAAAACGCCGGTCTGGAGAGCCCCGCCGGAACGGAACTCTACCTTCCTCTGACTCAAACTGCCGGACTCGGCCGGGCGCGACAAATGTTCATCGTCGTCAGGGCTTTAGGCAATCCGACAGCACTTGTCGCCCAGGTTCGGCGCGAGTTGGGCCGGATGGACCCAACCCTGCCGTTGGCCAGTGTTCGCGACATGGAGGCGGTCATCCATGCTGCCCAATCGCGTCCACGGGTGTTCACGCTCTTGCTCACCTTATTCGCCATCGTCGCGCTCGTTTTGGCCTCCGTCGGGATCTACGGCGTCATTGCTTATTCGGTGGCGCAGCGAACAAAGGAACTGGGGCTGCGAATGGCATTGGGCGCGCAACGGGGTGATGTGTTTCGGTTGGTGCTGGGCCGAGGCATGCTGATCGCGCTCGCAGGAATCGGTATCGGCCTCATTGGCGCGTTCGCTTTGACGTGCTTTCTGTCCAGCCTGCTGTTCGACGTCACCCCCACCGACCCGGCCACGTTCGTCTTGGTCTCGCTCTCATTCAGTGTGGTCGCGTTCCTGGCCATTTATCTGCCGGCGCGCCGCGCCACCAAGATCAACCCCATGGAAGCCCTCCGCCATGAATGACACACAAACATGAATCTCTTCAAAAAACTTTTCCAAAGATCCGCGATCCAGCGGGAGATTGACGAGGAACTGCGCTTCCACATCGATCAGCGCACGGCGGAGAACCTTGCCGCAGGCATGACGCCGGAGGAGGCCGGACGTGAAGCCCGGAAACGATTTGGCAATGTGCAAAGCGTTCGCGAAGAATGCCGTGAAACACGGAGCGCGAACTTTTTCGAGGGAACCCTGCGGGACTTGCGTTTCGCTTTTCGCCAACTGGTCAAGAATCCCGGGTTCACCGCCGTGGCGGTGCTTACGCTTGCGCTCGGCATTGGAGCTAATACTGCGATCTTCAGCTTTGTAAACACGATCCTGTTGAAACCGCTCCCGTACGAACAGCCTGACCGGCTGGTTCAATTGTTTGAAAGCAACATTCCTAACGGATGGCACAAGGGGGCAATCGGCGCGCCCGTCATAGGGGAATGGCGCAAGCAGGCAACCCTGTTTGACGGAATTGCCGCGTGGGGAAATGATCTATACTCGTTGACGGGGCGCGGCCAACCAGTGGTCCTTTCCGGGGCGCCGGTCTCGGCCAATACTTTTTCCCTGCTCGGCATCAAACCGTGGTTGGGCCGCAATTTTCTGCCGGAAGAGGAAACGTATGGGAAGCATCACGTCGTGCTTTTGAGTTACGAGGCCTGGCAACGGCGTTTTAGCGGAGATCCCGGCGTCATTGGCCAGGGTCTCACATTGAATGGCGAGCCCTACGAAGTGATCGGTGTCCTGCCGCCGCACGTGCAGTATCCCGATCCGCACCTCGAGTTGTGGACCCCACTGGCGTTCAGCCCGGATCAACTTTCGCAGCGGCACAATCACACGTACTCCGCCATTGGCCGCCTCAAACCGGGGGTGACTCTTGCCGCAGCCCGCGCTCAGATGGATTTAATCGCCTCGCGCATGGCGGCAACCGACGAACAGAATAAAGGTTGGGGCGCCGAGGTTTATCCGATGTTGGAGATCCAAGTGGGTGATTCTCGAAGATTGCTGCTCGTTTTGTTGGGATCGGTAGGTCTCGTGCTGCTGATCGGCTGCGCCAACATCGCCAACCTGCTGCTCGCGCGAGCTTCGTCGCGTGGCCGTGAATTTGCCGTTCGCGCCGCGCTGGGCGCTGGACGCGGCCAGATTATTCGCCAGCTTTTGACCGAGAGTGTGCTGCTGGCAGGATTGGGCGGCTTGACCGGAATTCTGGTGGCTTGGTTGGTGCTCGCGGTGTTGTTACGCGTCTCGCCACCCGATCTGCCCCGGATCGCCGAGGGGGTTTCACTGGACGGCCGGACACTGGTCTTCACTTTCGGAATCAGTTTATTGGCCGGACTGATGTTTGGTCTCGCGCCGGCCTTGCAAATGGCGCGCCAAACAATGGCGCGAGAGCTGAATGAGGCGACGAGCGGCAGCAGCGCAGGCTCATCTCGTCGCCGATTGCGTTCCTCGCTTGTCATTAGCGAAGTCGCGCTGGCGCTGATGCTGTTGATTGGGGCCGGTCTGATGATTCGAAGTTTCGGCCAGTTGCTGTCACAGGATCTGGGATATCAGACTCAGAACCTGGTCAACATCCCTTTTAACCTGCCGGACAAATCGTATCCCAGTCTGGGTGCAAAGATGGCGTTCTTCGAGCGGTTACGCGAACAGGCGGCAGGCATTCCCGGAGTGGATTCCGCGGCTGTGATTTACGGCCTTCCGCTGGGCTTCGATGTCAGCGACATCTCGGTGGAAATCGTCGGCGCGCCGAAGCCACTGCCCGGCGAAGCCGCCTCGGCCTGCTATTCGCAGATCAGTCCCGGCTATTTTGCGACAATGGGAATTCCGATTCTGCAAGGACGTGATTTTTCAAACCTGGACCGGACAAATACCACCGCGGTACTAATCGTTGACCAAACTTTCGCCAGGAACTTCAAGCTCGGCGCCAATCCGGTCGGGCGGATGATCAAGGTTGGCGACGGCACCCAAAAGGCGGAGATTGTCGGGCTAGTGAAGGACGTGAAGCGGGGGGAAGACCTGACTGACTCGCCCCGAGGCGAAATGTACCGGCCCTTCCTTCAGAATTGCTGGGGCTACATGAATTTGACCATCCGCACCCGCCGCTCTCCCGAAGAAATCAGCCAAGCAGTCCGGGTTGGGCTGGATCAACTGGACAAGGACATGCCCATCGAAAAGGTCACCACGCTGACGCAATTAATGGATTCGGCGGTCGCCCAGCGCCGTTTATCAGTGCAGCTGCTGGGCGGGTTTGCCGGAACGGCGTTACTGCTGACGGCGATCGGGCTTTATGGTGTGATGGCTTATAACGTAAGCCAACGCTCGCGGGAGATCGGGATCCGCATGGCTTTGGGAGCTCAACCGGGGGACGTGCTTAAGCTGATTTTGGGAGAAGGAATAATTCTGATGGCGATTGGTGTCCTGGCCGGGTTGGGCGGTGCGTTGGCCTTGACCGGTCTTTTGCGCAGCCTGTTGTTTGGCGTCACCGTCACGGATCCGCTCACTTACTTGCTCGTACCGTTAGTTTTAGTCGGAGTTGCACTGGTGGCCTGCTTCATCCCCGCCCGTCGCGCGGCGAAAGTAGATCCCATGGAGGCGCTCAGAACCGAATGATGAACCGATGAATCGTTTCGCAAAACTTTTCCAAAGATCCGCGATCAAGCGGGAGATTGACGAGGAACTGCGCTTCCACATCGAGCAGCGCACGGAGGAGAACATTGCCGTCGGTATGACGCCGGAAGAGGCCATGCGCGAGGCGCGGAAGCGATTTGGCAACGTGCAAAGCGTGCGCGAGGAATGTCGCGAAACCAGGGGCGCAAATTTTGGCGAGACGACGCTGAAGGATATTTGCATGGGCCTGCGAATGCTGCGAAAGAATCGTGGTTTTACTGCCGTGGCAGTGCTGACTCTCGCGCTCGGCATTGGAGTGAATACGTCCATGTTCAGCGCCCTCCAGACGCTGCTGGCGAGGCCGTTGCCTTATGCCAATCCTGGTGGTCTGGTGGAGTTGTTCCAGACTTCTCCGCAGTCCCCACTCGAACCGCATCACTCGACGGCGAATTTCCTCGATTACCAGCAGAGCGGCGCCTTCGAATATCTCGCGGCTTTGGACGAGAAGCCATTCAACTTGGCGGAATCAGGGCAGCCCGCCGAACGGGTGCGCGGGCTCCAGGTTTCTGCTGATCTCTTTCCCATGTTCGGAGTCCAACCGATGCTCGGCCGTTGGTTCACACCCGGGGAAGACCGGCCCGGCCGGAACAGCGTCGTCATGCTGGACTACGGATTCTGGCAGCGACGTTTCTCCGGCGCCACGGATATCATCGGACGCGTGATCCGGCTGGATGGCGAGGCGGTGACGGTGGTGGGCGTGATGCCGGCGCAGTTCCACGACATTATGCTCATGGGGCCGTCCTACCTGTGGAAGCCAATTGCGTTCAGCGATGCGGAGCGCACGGATCGGGGAAAGAATTACCTGAAATGCATCGCGCGGATCAAACCCGGCATGTCGCTGAAGCAAGCTCAGGCCGCCACCGACATCCTTGCCGCCACGCAGCTCAAGGATCACCCGGACAACTCGGCGGATGGACTGCGCCTCGTGCCTCTCGCGCAAGCAAGCCTGCCGCCGCAGGCGAGGACGATTGTCTGGTCCATCATGGCGCTTGCGGGTTTTGTGCTGCTGATCGCGTGCGCCAATCTGGCCAATCTTCAGTTCGCCCGAACAGCGGCGCGCGGTCGCGAGTTTGCCATTCGCGGCGCCCTGGGGGCGCCGCGCGGACGACTTTTCCGGCAATTGCTAGTTGAGAGTTTGTTGATTGCATCGGTTGGCGGGGCGCTCGGAATGATTGTCGCAATCTGGAGCAACGAGCTGCTTCAGCGACAGTTTATCTCCGACGGCGAAACGTTTCTGAACCTGCGATTGAACTTGCGGATACTCCTGTTCGCACTTGCCGCCGCAACGGCATCGGGCCTGGCGTTTGGTCTCGCGCCCGCCTGGCAGGCCTCGCGTACGGACGTGAATGACGCCCTCAAGCAAGGCGCCCGCGGATCCACGGGCGACCGCACCCAACACCGGATGCAGCACTTGCTGATCGTGGTCGAGGTGGCGCTCGCCATGATGCTGCTGGCGGGCGCGGGACTGGTTGTGAGTGGACTGCGAAGTTTTGCTGAGCGTGATCCAGGCTGGCAGGTAGGAGGATTAATGGTGGGCTATCTTACCCTGCCCGAAAGCAAATATGGCGACGACGATGCGATCAGGGCATTCACGGACCGCCTCGAGGAAAGATTAAACGCACTTCCCGGTGTGGACCACGTTGCCGTGGCGTGGTCACTGCCGGTCGGACAGTTCAACCAGGGCAGCAGTTTTAATATTGATGGCCGGCCCGAACCTCCGAAAGGCGCTTTCCAGAACTGCTGCGTGGACGGGGTCACGCCAGGCTTTTTCGAAACGCTCGGAATGCGGGTGCAGTCTGGTCGCGATTTTACCTTCGACGACTCAACCAACCGCCCTGCTGTCGTCATCATCAATGAGGCGATGGCTCGCGCATTCTGGCCTGGCGCCTCCCCACTCGGCCAACACCTCGATGGCCGGGAGATCGTCGGCGTTGTCAGTGATGTCCGGTTTCCGGCGAATCCGTCCCAACAGTCCACGCTGTATCAAACTTACCGACCCTTTGCGCAATCGCCAGGGCTGACGTTTGCCGCGGCCATTCGCGGCCGCCTCTCGGCCGAGACCCTGCGGCGCGCCGTCGCTGAAGTGGATCCCGACCAACCGGTCGGCGATCCCGGCTCGCTGAACTCGGCCGTGAAAGGCACTCTCGACAACTTCGCCGTGGGCGGAAAGGTGTTGAGCATCTTCGCGCTATTGGGTCTCTTGCTGGCAGCCTTGGGAATCTATGGCGTGATCTCTGGATTCGTCGTCCGTCGGACGGGCGAGATTGGCGTGCGCATGGCGCTCGGGGCGCAGACTAGTGATGTGCTGTGGTTGGTGATCAAGACGGGTCTGCGATTGTCGCTCATCGGAACCGGGATCGGCCTGATTGGAGCCTACGCGATCACCAGAATCCTCGAATCGGTTATGTCCGAGCTCCCGGCCAGCGATCCGACGGTCATTGCCTTGGTGGCAATGTTGCTCGTGGCCATCGCTCTTTTTGCCTGTTGGATCCCGGCTCGTCGCGCGGCCAAAGTTGATCCGATGGTGGCGCTGCGAAACGAATGAAGACCGAAAACAGCAGACTTTTACACAGAAACATTTAAATGCTCAAGCTAGATCAAATGAAAAAAATCACTGGTATCAGATTACCAAAGCACTCAAAGTCAAAAAGTCTGGCCGCGCTCGCTAGCGTGTTGCTGGCCGTCAGCGGTTGTGGCCATTCCTCGTTCATTGACACAACCGGGGGCGGTCATCAAATTCGAGCCGTCATCGCGGGAAATCATTCCATCAACAGCCAGCCCGGGAGGGCGACAATATCGAGCGCCTTCGGAACCGTAACGGTTGAGCGCTCACGTGTGCAAATTGGCGGCGGACCTTGGAATAGGATACCGGAGGCTGTGCCGGTGGAACTGAAAATATCGAAAGGCAAGATCGCGTTGACCGCAGGTTCCGTTACCATCACCCAAACCATTAATTGAACATTATTTGTCTATGCCCGCATCCATTCCCTTGATCCAACTGGAGAACATCGAGAAGGTGTTCCTGACTGATGAAGTCGAGACCCACGCGTTGTCCGCGGTGAGTTTCGAAATCTGCCATGGCGATTATGTGTCCATCTCCGGGCCATCGGGCTGCGGCAAGTCCACGTTGCTTTCCATCCTCGGCCTGCTTGATTCGCCGACGAGTGGCAAGTATGAGTTGCGCGGCGAGCCGGTCGAGAATCTCGATTACGCACGGCGCGCCCGGGTGCGCAATCGCGAGATTGGATTCATTTTCCAAAGCTTCAATCTCATCGGCGATCTCACGGTGTGGGAGAACATCGAATTGCCGCTGACTTATCGCGGGTTGAGCAAGGACGAGCGGCGCGAACGCGTGGATGAAGCGCTGGCCAAAGTCGGCATGACCGCCCGGGCGAAGCATTATCCCGCGCAACTTTCCGGCGGCCAGCAACAGCGCGTGGCCGTGGCGCGGGCATTGGGCGGACGGCCTTCGATTCTGCTCGCCGACGAACCGACCGGAAACCTGGATTCAAAGAACGGAGATGCCGTGATGGCGCTGCTGCGCGAATTGCACGCGGAAGGGGCGACGGTTTGTCTGGTGACTCACGATCAGCGTTTCGCCCGCGATGCACAAAAGTGTATTCATCTGTTTGACGGACAAGTGGTGGACGGCAACATTGTCAATGCCTGATGCAAACGACCGCTCGAACACCACCAGCAAACGACCGCGAGTCGCGGATGGATAAACCGATCGCGCCGGAAATTCTCCGACGTCGCAAACGGCGGCGCTGGTTAACGTGCGCGCTGGCAGTCATCCTTCTGGCGGTGGTGATTTTTGGACTGGCGCGATTGAAGCCGGCCGCGCCGCTGGTTGAAAAGTCCTCAATCTGGATGGATACGGTAAAACGTGGCGAGATGCTATGTCAGGTCCGCGGCAACGGGACGCTCGTGCCGGAAGACATCCGCTGGCTGCCGACGGTGAGCGCCGGGCGGGTCGAGCGGATTTTCGTTCTGCCCGGCGAACGCGTGAAAGCCGATACGGAGCTGGTCGAGTTGAGCAATCCCGAACTTGAGCAGGCCGTTATTGACGCGGAATCGCAAGTCAAGGCAGCCAAAGCGGAAATGGCCAACCTGCGGGTTCAATTGGATTCACAGAACCTTACCCAGCGAGCCGCGGTGGCGAGCGCTCAGGCCGATTACACCAGCGCGAAACTCGATGCTGACGTAAACGAACAACTGGGCAAGAAAGGCTTGGTGGCGGAGTTAACCGTGAAGCAGTCTGAAGCGAAGGCCGAACAACTCGAAACTCTCTATGGAATCGAACAGGACCGCTTAAAGATAGGCACCAACGCCGCTGAAGCCCAGATCGCGGAGCAGGAAGAGAAAACCTCCCAGTTCGATGGACAATTGGAATTGAAACGCCGACAAGCCGAGGCGTTAAAAATCCGCGCAGGCATGGACGGGGTTTTGCAGCGCCTGGGAGATTTGACCAGCCCGCTGCAGATCGGCCAGCAACTTTCCGCTGGCACCCTCGTGGCGCGCGTCGCCAACCCGGCGAAGCTGAAGGCCGTGATTAACATCGCGGAGACCCAGGCCCGGGATGTTCAATTGGACCAAACGGCGGAAATCGACACGCGCAACGGCCTGATACCAGGTCATGTTGTCCGCATTGATCCAGCGGTGGAAAACGGCACGGTGACGGTGGACGTGGCGTTGGATGGACCACTGCCGAAGGGTGCCCGCCCGGATATGAGCGTGGACGGCACGATCCAACTGGAACGTCTGGAAAATGTGCTCTACGTAGGCCGGCCCGTACAAGGCCAGCCTGATGGCAAGGTTGGTTTGTTCAAAGTAATAGAAAATGGCCGGGACGCAATCCGGGTTCCCGTCATTCTCGGCCACAGTTCGGTAAGCACCATCGAAATAAGGGAAGGGTTGCAGGTTGGCGATCAGGTCATTCTCTCCGACATGTCCCAGTGGGATGCGCACGAGCGCGTGCGACTGAATTAAAACCCGGCCGCGCAGGTTGCACTGCGCGGCGATGTTGCCAGCGATGATCCCATGAACCAGCCAGTTGGCTGGTCGAATCAAAACCGGCCCCGCTAAGTTAGAAAGCCAAACCAAACTGAGCCTGTCCGCCAATGCTGAGTTTCAACTCGTAAAACAGTTGATTCTGCCCGCTGATTAGATTTTGAATGCTGTAACGAACAAACCCGTTCGCGGCGCCAGCCTGGTCCGAAGCAAGACTCCAAGAAACCGGGCTCCAATTAAGGAGATCGCTTGAAGTTTGCAGGATAGCGGTCAGCGTGCTGTCGTTTCTGATATCGGCATTAACATTGATGCTAACACGGTCCGGCGATACGGAATCAAAAAGTCCATTCGGATTGGCGTAAGCCACCCCGTTGGGCACGAGGGAATTGGTTGGTCGGTCAGAAAAGGCGGCGCCGGGTAAGCCGGGCGTCAAGTCCCCGCTCTGCAGCCACGCTGTATACGAACTGTTCGTGGCAAAACTCAGAGCCTGAGCAATCGCGTCGGCCCAAAACTTGGCCAGCGCCACGGCTCCGGCCGCGTTCGGGTGGAGATAAAAAGTTCCATCCACGCCGGATTCAGGAGTCATCAGCGTCAAGTGATTTGTTTCGAAGCACCCATAGGCCTGTGTATCGCCGACAAATACTTGACCCGGATGCAAAAAGGCATTGCTTGCCACCAGCACGTTGATTTGGGGCAAGTAAGTTTTAAGCAACGCCGCGCCGGCGGGGCCATACAGCGCGCCGTTATGAGTGTTCGTAGAATACCAGATCGGGTAATGAATAAAAACCAGCGCCGAGGGGTAATTCGTCAGAAATCGGTCGATGATTATTTGCAGGTTCTTCTGGTAATTGGCCGCCGAAACGGGGGCGCCGTCCGTCCCACTTTGGGCACTGTCATTGGCGCCAAGCATGATTGAAAAAATCAGTTGTCCCGGCTGCCCCGCTTCCAGCGAGGCGGCTGCATTCAAAGCTTGCTGAAATGCTCCGGTGCTCGCAGTCGGCAGCCAATCCACCGTGGTGAATCCACTATGCCCCTGATTTGACACATTGACGGACGCGTTGAAACGTTGGCCCGTGCTTTGCACAAATTGCGGCGGTGGCGACTGCCCGCCCGGGTCCGCCAACGTGGCTCCGTAAGTAATGCTGTCCCCTACGAACACAATGTCGTAAACCGGAGAAGTCGGGGGAAGTGCAGCAACGGCTTCAGCCGGAGTGACAATTTGTACCGCGTCGATGAAGGAAGTGCGGTCGGATTGCGAATAAGGAACCGTTCCGGTGAAGGAGATGACATGAACTCCGGCGGCCACGTTAAACAGTAATGAAGTATAGAGCATCCATTGCGTCGTCAGCGGAGTAAAGGTCCCCACCGTGTTTCCATCGACCTGCAATGCGACCGTTTCAGCGCCGGCTCCCCCGTTGCTCCGTCCCTCGGCGCGAAAGCGGATCACGTACATCCCGCCGGTATTGAACGTCACCGATTGCAAGAACCGGCCAGTGCCTTGGATGAACGCGGCCTGCCAGCCCTGCGGAATATATTTGGGTGAGCCGAAAGTGCCGCCGGTTTCCGTAACGATACCCGAGTATGAATCGTTGGCTGAGGAGTTGAATTGCCAGCCGGGAATTCCTGACTCGGGGTTGAGAGAGCCAAATGGAGTGGTGTAGGTGTCTCCCGACTGCTGCCCATCTTCAAAGCTGGGATTGATCACCGTCACAAAGGCCCGCGGCGAACCAGGTGACGGCGCTGGCTGCACCGTCAGTGAAACGGAGGTACTGTTGGTAAAACCAGCGCTGTTTGACGCTTGCACCAAATAGTTGGTTGCATCGCCCAGATTCAAATTGCTGATGGTCAGACAGGGGCTGGTCGCTCCGAAAATCCGTCCATTATTGGTCAAGTTCACGTAAATTCCATTTGTCTCAAACTGCCATTGATAGGACGGCGCTGGATAGCCGCTGGCTTGCACAGCAAACTGGGCGGTTTGTCCCGCAAAAAGAATCTCTTGCGGATAAGGCTCGGAAATGATTGTTGGCGTAGCTGCCGCGAGAGCCACGATCGCCACGTGGTCGATGAAGGTGGTCTGATCGGTGGGGTTGTACGGTATCGTTGCCTGGAATGTCAACGGATAGGCGCCGTTGCTCGGCACATTAAAATAAAAGGCGTATTGCGTCCAGTCGCTCAAAACGTTTTGCGCCGTATTTTGAGGCGTTACCGTCTCAGCCAGAAAATTTCCGATTGTCACCGCAACCGGGTTGGCGCCGTTGCCTGCGGCGACGCGTCCCATGGCCCAAAACGACAAGGTAAAGGCACCCGTGTTCAGCTGGACCATTTGTGATATGACGCCGCCCTGCACAAAGGCGGCGTTCGTGCCGTCTTCAACATTTCCCGAGCAAAGACTATTAGCTGCGGAGCTGGTAATCCCATCGTAATTATGTCCCGTGACCCCTGAAGGGCCGAAGTACCAACCCGCCACGCCGTTGGTCGCCATGGTTCGAAACGGCGCGGTGTAATCGTCTGAGGCATAGCCAGGCTGTTCAAAACTGCCATTGACGACGAAATTCTGGGAATTACCCACCAGCGGAGCCATGGCGCCACTTGTGATCAAGGCGGCAACTTTTAGCAGCGACATTAGCTTCGAGAGCGCGTCGTTTCTTAGATTTAATCGCATATCAATTATAGAGGTCAAACGCCGGTCGACTATTAGAAGGGCAAAACCGCTCTGTGCCAACAAAAAGCCGGTCTCAAAACTCATTTTGCACCGCCATATTGCCAAACGAGGGCAGCCATAATTTTAAATCTGGCTGCCCTCCGTAATCGTTCTTCCAACATCTTATTGGACCTTTATCCGATAAAACATTTGCGGGGCGGAGGGTGTCACCGGGTAGGGTGAAGTGGCGGCTGAATTCGTTGTCCATGGGCCCACGACATTGGTGGCTTGGAGAAGCTGCCCCCCGCCGGTCCAAGTCAGGACAACTTTGTCGCCGCTGGCAGCGACGATCAATGTGACCGCTGGCGTAATTCCGGCCGCCGCGCCATACAACCCTGAAATTTGAGCGGCGCTCAACGATTGGTTATAGATCGCCACGTGATCCATCAATCCATAATAATTGTACGTTGCGTTGCCTGCCCCGGGGAAGAATCCGAACTGGGTTGCCGAGGAAAACGGTTCCACGGGGTTGGAATAAGTGTTGGTGGCGCTTAAAGTGCCGTTGGTATTGAGAATATAGACCTTTGCATCGGTGGGACTGATCACTAATGCCACAAACGACCACTGGCCGGGTGGAGGTGCTATCTTGGAATCCCAATTGAAAGTGTTCGCGTCATAATTCCAACTATAGCCCAGGTCCTGGTTGCCGCTGGCGTCGGTAGCCCCCGGAGCACAGAAGTTAAAGCCCAAGCCGTCCGCCCCAATGACATAGATCAAGCCAGCGTAGCCAGTCTGCAGTCCGGTGGGATTGATCCAGGCGGTAAACGTCACCGTGTTGGCATTTAATCCCCAGGGAGTCACGCTGATCGCCGAATTCGGGTCAGCGGCGCCATTATTGATGAAGCTCGCCGCGAAATTGTTGGTTGAAAAGACCGGAAAACCTTCGGCCGGCGCCGGGCCTGACACCCCGTCGAAGCCGTTTTGCACGTCAGCGCCGTAGACGCCGTTGTATCCGCCAACATAATCGTAAGCTACAGTCGTCCCGGTGCTGGGGTCGTT
>Ga0302319_10008659_pt1 | contig 19745 bp, 16 predicted proteins | sample Bog_T0_2_FD_203319 | JGI IMG/M metagenome (GOLD analysis project Ga0302319, IMG submission 203319) | Peat permafrost microbial communities from Stordalen Mire near Abisko, Sweden - Bog_T0_2 | ecosystem: Environmental > Terrestrial > Soil > Wetlands > Peat | place: Sweden: Abisko, Stordalen Mire... | reverse complement strand
GCCGGTCGCAGCCCGCGCTGGTGAGCTCAATCAGCGGAGGTGGGCCCTCCTCGACCGCATGAACCACCTGCCGATGGACAGACTGGACTCTGACGGCCGCGCGCTTGCCGGGCGCTGCCGTGCTCTTCTCAGTGACAAGCTCCGCTTTGCTCCGGACGAGCAGTTCGCCACCCGCGAGTTGGTCTATCTTGAAGAGCTCGCTGCCCATCCTGCGCCGTCGCCAGTAGCGCAGAGGCTGGTGGTGACGGCTGTAAGTATCGCGGCCATGCTCCTACTGCTAGCCGTGGCGCTGGTGGTCAGAATGTACAGACCAGCCAGCGCCACATTGCTTAGGCGGCAATCGCGGGCACAGATGGAGCTTGCGCGGGCCTGCACGCGCGCCGGCATCAGCTTCGACACCTAGGCGGCGCCGTGGATTCCGCGCCGTCGATGGTATGGCCTGGCTTGCTCGGGCCATACCCCCCTTTAGAGGAGGGATTATGGCAACCGCAGCCGTACATGAAAGGTCAGCCACCGGACTGTCTACAACCACACTCATCTCGGCTCTATGGAATGAGCCGAACTGGGACGCACAGGTGGAGATCGCCCGTCAGTTGGAAACCCGTAACGATGTCTTCAACCTGAACCCATTGTTTGAATTCTTGCTCGACAACCGCCAGAACCGCATGGTGCAGCGCGCCGTGGCGCGTTGCGCGGCCAAGCTGAGCCCCACGCACACACTTAACAGGATGGAGCATCTCCTGCTCGATCCCGGTGAGTCCCCGGCACAGAAGCTGCGGGTCCTGCGCGTGCTGGCCGACATGGATTGCCCGGCGAAGACCGTTCCGCTACTGGCCCGCATCTCCATAATGCCCAGCCTACCGATGGAGGTCCGCGAGGCGGCACTCTATCGCCTCGGCCATAGCAGCAGCCTGCAGGCTTTGCCCCCGCTGCTGCGCCGCACGCACTCCCACGACGCGCGCACAGCAGCCATGGCTCGGCAGGCGGTTGCCGCATGCGTCGAGCGAGCGGGTGGCATGCAGCGGGTGGTCTCGGGGCTGTTGCGCCTTTCCGTCCGGAATGCGGCACAGCGCCAGCGCAGTCTGGCGTGCAGTCTGCTCGCCGCCGCGCTGCGCCTGTCGGCTGTTGATCCTAACATTCGCGGCCAGGTCGGCGAGCATCTGCGCCAGTTGCTCGTCGCCTAATCGCGTCAGCCGCTGATACAAGCGACTGTCCTCATGCCATTCCCAGATGAAAGGAGAATTCAATGCCCAACAACACGCCACTCACCACTCGGCAAATGCGCTTCCACGCTGGCCCGTTCTGGGAGGAACTGCAGCGCAAGGCTGATGAGCTCACGCATTCCTTCGGCGGAGGCCGGAAGCTGAACGACACGGAGCGGGTCGACTTCATCGAGCAGTCCAGCTGGTTGCGCGGCGGCATCGACGCCACGCTAACTCTGGTTCCCCAGTTCCGCCTGCGCCACCGTGAATGGCTCGAGCGCTCGCTGGCCAGTCTGGTCTCCTCGATCCATCGCGTTGAAGGCCTCGCCGCCATTTCCGCGGAGGAGCTGGCGGAGATGCAGAGGGAAGCGTTGGCGATCGTCGCCGTTCTGGACGGCGGTGACCTGGAGCAGGCCGAGAACAGCGTCCGCGCCCTGGAGACGAGGGTCGACGAGCTTTCGATCCTGGCCATCCGGCGGGATGTCGAAGGCCGCCTCAACCACCTTCAAGGACTGCTGGAAAACGCAGCGTGAAGCATATCCAGGAGCGGCGAATATGCCACCCCGGGATACGGCGCCAAACCAACCAAGGAGGATTCCCATGAAGGTACCTCATACCCTTCGCAAGACAATCCGCAGCCTGCAGACCCGAGTTCGCCAGTCACAGCACGACAGCGCCTGGACCGGCAGCACCACCCCCCATGCCCGCCGGATGCAACGCCGGCTTGCGCGCGTAACGTCGTTGGCAAAGCGATTCGCGCGGCTCTAGCGACCGACCGCGTCACACCCACCCCACAGCAGCGGGCAGACGGAATCCATTCCCTACGACCGCGTCACTTCTTCCCGAGCCGATTCACCGCTTCATTCTCGTGCCTAATCCGAATCCGATTCTCCACCCCAGCGCGACTCCGCTCTGCCGTTACGTCCAACGGCTCGATGCCGTAACTCTTCACCGCCTGCTCGGCCATGCACCGACCGGCACGCTTCTCTGGGACCATGCTTCGCGGTGCCCTTCCTGTCGGCGGTGCCTCGTGGATCTGTCGGTCATGCCCCATCCTTCAGCCTCCGCTCCCCTCTTCTTCCTGGAAACAGGGCTTGGGGGCGGCGACCTGCTCTTCGACCGCGAGAGCTGCCGGAGGGGGATCGCATTGTGGTGCGAAGCGGGCGGACGCGTGCTTTGCCTCGCGCGTAGTGGCGCTCCGCCTAGGCAGGGCGGCGCATTTTGCGAGATCCGCGTGCTACGTCTACATCAGCTCGTCCGTGGCCACCTGCTTGAGGGTGAAGTTCCGGAAGGCACCGAGGATATCCTGCTGGACAACTGCCTCTTTCGAGGCGCGCCGGACGGATACTTTCGCGGAGTGCTGAAGAAGGAAATGCGCGGAGCCCTGCAATGAGGGCCCCGCGACAGGAGTGTATGCGTCAAGCGGCGGCGTTCATCAGAGTGCGAATTCCGGTGGCGTGGCGGTAGAGGCTCATGCGCGAGCACGGTGGAGGCCCGAATTGCGGCTCGAGCAGCTCCATTGCGTTGTCGAGAGACTCGCCGTCCAGCAGCACATGCTGGACGAACGCTAGGATGTAGCTTCTGGCACCAGGAGCGATCCGGACCTTTCGGCTGAGGTATAGGCTCGTCGACCGCTCCAGCCGCGCCTTGGCGAGCGCCATGAGCTCGGTGGAGTGGGGTAGGTAGAAGTTCTCACCGAGCCCGACGGCTTGAGCGCCGGTAACTGAGTAGACCAGCACGCGGCCAGAGTCACGCGTCCACTTTGTCGCGCGGCGATGATCCGTCCTTCGAGTGGTGCTAGCCAGTTTGGCGACCACTTCCGCCATGTACTTCACCAACTCGCCGGTGCAGCGGCTGAAGGGGCTATCGGATTGCCAACTGGCGATGACCTGGCTGAGAGCGGCGTGCCCCTCACTCTCACCGCGTTCGCGAACGATCCTGTCGAATTCCCGGTGCAAGGACTCCGCAAGACGAGGCAGCGCGGGCAATCTGCCGCTCAGTGCCCGGAGCCACGCTTCCTGGAAACTGTCTTCCAGGCCCCACTCCCGGTTGAGCGTCTTGAATCTGACCCGATGAAGGACCAGGGGAAGAATGGCCCGCCTGAGTTCGTGTTCATGCTGCTGCAGGATTTCGTCCGCAAAGAATGCGAGGTCTGTGTTCCTGTTGGTGGGAGCGTGATCGGCGAGCAATGTCTCGCAGAAGTTCTCAAGCAGGGGCTCCCTATTAGGCGAAAACGTCGTTTGGTGTGACGACTCATGCTTTCTCATTGCTGTCTCTCCTTGGGGCCTTCATTGCACCCCGCAGAGACAGCTTTACAATCGGCGCATTGCACTCCATTGCGGAACTTCTTGCTGATTCTTGCTTCGGTCAAAGCGACCTGCAACATCTTGCAAGAAGCGGCCGCCGCAGCTGGAGAAGGAGCTCAACAACCTCTGTTCAGCCCCTCATCCCCTTTGGAAGAGAATTTCGCGTGTCTAGTGCCGGCCGACTGTAGTACGCTGCTGTCACCGTGAAAAAGGCTGCCGAATTCGCCAAGACATTGGTGGTCATCTGCAAGCATGGGGAGTTGGCCTTCGATCCCGTTGCGCTGGGATGGTACTTCAAGCCCGATGGGTCCACGGAGGCGATGGAAGTCCACCTGGAGCGTTACGCGACCGCGAGTAACGATACTATGCGGGTACTACTCCGCTCGCACGAATACCGATTAATAACTGGCGACTGGCAAAGGCAAGTTGTATCTACGCAAGGCAAATACAGTCTCATCGCCTGGTCCATTCGAAAGCTGCTTACGCAATATGAAAGCCTGAAGGAAGCCGAAAAGATCTTGCGCACCGTCGCTAGGGGTGGATATCAGCTTTCAGAAGCGCACATTGGGAATATACCCGACTGGGTACCCAAGGCGATCCAGAATGACGGTGAGATTGCGCTGCAGGCGCGCACCGAAGACGAGCAAATGGATCTCCTTCCTAACTATCGGTGGATTCCAGAATTAGCGGCGGCAGTTAACCAAGGAAGATGGGTGCAAATCACGGCGCTGCCTGGGAATGGTGCTGAGGAAATCGATTCCATTCTTGCCAATCGGTGCCCTCAGACCTGCGTTATACCAATTGATCTCGCGTACATCGATGACAGTACGAGTCTCATTGACACGATTTTGCCAAGCCGCATTACGGAGACCAGCGGGACCAATGGGAGAATCGACTACCACCGAATTGCGCGTGATGCAGCGGGGCCGAAGAGTTCAATCACACTGGTACTTAAGGGATTCGGTTCATTTCTGCATGACAACCACACAGATGAGGAGTTTAGCGACCTATTCATGGTCTTGAAGGGTTTCGGTGTCGTGCGACCAAAGCCAACTTTTGTAGCTGTCACACCGATATCTCTTCATCATTTTCCACATTCATTCGCAGTGAACTCCTTTTTTGGTGCCTTTGACAACATACGCCCTTCCACACTAGATGTGAGTGATTTTGATTCCTGGGCAAATCTGTGCATGTCAGACCTTCAACAGAGCGAACAAGCTGCAATCCTTCGTGAGGCGCGGGCTCAATTCCGAGCTGTCAAATGGGCGCTATCGCCGCCTACGAAGACAAGTCAGGAACGAATGATGTCGATCAAGGATGCTCATGCCAAAGCGGCGAGGGCAATACAGGCTGCGATTCCCCCGTGCTGTCTGGATTTCCTCACGAGCGGGATGGACAAGTGCAATTGTGGTGATGCATTGGTAGTAGCGGGGATCCTGGCCAGGAAAGGTGGGAAATATCTGCCGCTTATAGACGATTGGCTCAATGTGTGGAATGAGGACGTAAGACGAAAGGGGCGCCTGTGACAGCTGATGAATGGCCAGTGCTTCCCTACATCGTCGGCGGACCTGTATTTGACGACCTGCGATTCGCTGGTAGGCTCGACCTACTCACGCGCATCTTCGCACTCACAGAGATACCAAATTGCAAGGGATTTGTTCTGAAGGGACCGCGCCGTTTTGGGAAGTCGTCTGTACTGTGGCGATTCGATCAGATCGCCCAGTTGTCTTCTAAGTTGAGAGTAGTGACCCTTGACATAAATGATTTCATAGGCACTCAGAAAGTTTATGCTCCTTCCGAGGTAACACGCGAAATCCTTCGCCAACTGCTTGAGGCGCTCAAGGGTCAACTCGGTTCCATCCCTGGCCCTTGCCGTCGTTTCACCGAATCTTTGAATTTTGAGATTGATGATTTTCGCCGCGAAGCATTGGACAGCCTGCTAACTTTCACAGCCGCAACGAGGCTTGTCATTTCCCTTGACGAAATAGAGACCGCCGAACATTGTGACCCATCCTCCATCAATGAACTCGTGCGCTCGCTCGCCCCGCCGCCTAGATGCGGGTTAGCTAGGCCATTTCTGTTTATGGTGAAAGGACGAGCATTCGGAAGAGGGACCTCACCAGACCTTTCGGACCGGACCAAGGACCTAGAGTATGAAGAACTTAGCAGACTCTCATTCGAGGAAACCGCTGAGGCAATCCGCAAGCCACTAGCAGGCGCCTATCACTGGCCTGATGGGGCCGTTAAGCGGCTATGGCAATTGACGTCCGGTGATCCGATATCGATTACATCCTTGGGCTGGGGCGTTCATAGCCAACGCATCCCAGGTACGCGCGATGACGTTTCGGAGGACGAAATTGAGCGAGCAATCCCGGAAGCCACTAAGAAAATGGAGAGTTGGGGACATGCATGGGGCCAGCTGAGCAGGTCACGTAAGCTTATCCTAAGAACGCTCGCCGAAGGCCCGGATGTGAGCTTGGAGCAGTTGTGCAAAGCGATTGGGGCGCACGGACCCCAATATGACGAGCCTGCACTTCGACCTTTGATGAACGCCCTTGCGGAGGACAGCGTCATTGCCTCCGAAGGGGGCCGCATAAACTTCCGGGTCGAATTGGTCAGGAGGTGGATCCTCAATAGGGAGGAAGCAAAATGGGAGAATATCGTTGCCTCCGGTGAAGTGCTTAGCGATAAGAATGAAGTTGACGACCGGTTACTATCCACGGCAGCCTTTTCTGAACAGAAGGGCCTTCAATTCAGGGTGCAAGGTCAGATGGAAGAAGCTGTCGCTTGCTTTGAGGAAGCGCTCAATTCCGATCCAGATCGCTCGCGTGCCGCGGTGTGGGCGGGAGAGATTTATCTTGAATTGAATAGGCCAGAAGAAGCCGCACGCCTGCTTCGCAGATCCACATCCGACCCGGAGGTCCAGGCCATTCGGGCTCGGGCGCTCGCGCGATGTGCCGCCGAGGCAGTGAGCAAGCTTGAGAACCCCGAGCGCTGGATTCAAGAGCTTCGGTCGATCGATCCAAATTTCAAGGAAGCACCAGAAGCCGCGGAGCTGATGGCTGGCATAGTCGTTGAGAAGTGGTGGAAAGAACTCGAACGAGCACCAACTCCAGAAGTTGGGATCGAATTGACGGATCACTATATTCTCTCAGGGCGCAGTACCGAAGTGCTGCTCGCCACCACGAAGCTCTACCTGCATGTTGAGCACGCACTCCAGAATGATCTCGAACTCTCTGACCAGGGGATCTTGTCATTCCACGTCATTCCACATCTGTTGCGGCAATCATCACCGGCCAGTTCCGACCCGGTCGCAAATACAATCCCCGGGGGCAACCCCGCGCTGTCAGCATGGATGCGGCTGTACCGCGCAGAAGCTTCTGAGCTCTCACGCTTATCAACGAGGCTCACGTTTGAAAGGAATGGACTCAGGCCAACGGCGTTCTCACTCTTACTCGGGTGCACATTTGCGCCCATTTCGGCTCTCGAGTCCCTAAAGCAACTCGTTCTCGATGGATTGCCTGCGGCAAAATTGACCGCAATATACCTGTCAGATCATCAACTAGCGCATGAGGCGTCCTTTCTGGTCGAACTAGTGGATCCCGATAAGGCTATCACTCGGCTGATGTCTGTGTTCGACGAAATCGCGCTGATCACGTCTTCAGGGGAGAGCTCCCAGGACGCCGACACATCAGAAATGTCGGTATTGCCTAGTCTCACCTTAACGATTCTGCGCTTGATTAAGACCTTACGCAACGACTCGGATTACAGCCCATTCCGACTCGATCTGATCGGCGGGTTGGCATTGGCTCTTGATGGGTTCGAACTTCTGAGCATCAAGTCGGGGCGGTGGAATGCCAAGTGGCTGGAGGGGAACTGGCCTTCCGCAATCCAGGCGTTAGCTGAAACCAACCACGAAGAGTCAGCCAAGCTTAGCGCACGTTTTGAGGCGATGAGAGCGCTGCCCGGTGTTCCTGCAGTGGCCATTATGTCCGCCACTTCCGGATCAAGAGAGTCCTTGGATGCTGCGGTTGTTCAAGAGATTCTCGGTGCAGCTTACGAAGTTCAGCGAGAGATCCCATATAAGATGTTTGGTGTTCCCCATGGATATGTCCAAGCATGGATTGTCGACCGACTCGGGCGAACTGTTTTAGCGAGAGTTTATCGAGTCCAGGGTTCAGACCCTTCGGTCCAACGCTTTTTATCTAATCTCTGGGAAAATGAACGACGTTTGCTTTCAACACTCGGCACCCGATGGGAAGGGCGAGCACTTCCCCGTCTCTTTGTATCGCGGTTCGCGCGGCTCGATTCCGCCGGGGGAGTGCTGGTCCTCGTTACTGAACACCTCGGAACGACTACTCTTAGAGAGCTTCTTGACAATGGCCATATCGTAAGGATGAGAGCGACATCTCGTGCCAAGTTATGGACTCACATCGAAGGTATCGTCGAGGCCCTGGCAGCTCTGCACAGAGCCGGCTATATCCATCGCGCAATACGCCCGGAAAACATTATGGCGGATTCTGATGGGCTGGCTCATCACGGCAAGCAATGGCTGCGGCTTACGAATTTTGAATGGTCTGTCTATCTTTACAGTCTAGGTGAAGCAACGCCTCCTGAAGCTCGCCTGTACGACCGTTATATTTCTCCAGAACGATTCGCTGTCATCCGACCTTCCGAAGATGTTGATCTCGCGATCGGTGAAGGTACCGCATCTGACGCTTTTGCACTGGGTTTAGTTCTGTTTGAGTGTTTCGTTGAACCATTGAATCAACAGGAAAGCAGACCATTTTCAATGGACTTTGGGTTGAAGGATTACATTGTATGGATTGAATATCTTCACAGCAAGATGGATCTTGCCTTCTCTGAATGCAAGCTGACAACGGAAGAGCTTCTCCTTTTGGTTAATCTGCTGCGGGCAGATCCGCGGCGGCGCCTCGTAGATATGGATATTATTCTCGAAAGAATAACGCTTCTGGCACAACGGGAGTCTCTACAGAGCAACATATCGGCGAGCCCGTTGCATGTCGTCTCAACACTTGAGATAGACACACCTGAGTCGATCGCCAGATTTATTCAGGAAGATCTACCTGATTTGAAATTCGCGGATCAATCGACGCTATCTTTATGGTTAGAGGATGAACTCAAAGAAGCTGTGGTTATGCCTAATAGAAAGGTCGGCGCGCCTTTATTTGTCCAGGGTAAGACTTTGAACTTCACTGTCGAACCGTTCCGTTTTCGCGATAACACGTACAGTCAGATCGGTTGGCTGAAGGTTGCAAGAGAGAACGATATTCCGGTCGGCAAGAGCGCTGGAACTCAGATTAGTGGCATTACGGTTCACAACTACCGTCGCGATATGAAACTAGCTCCACTGCTGATATCTTCTGGCAGTTGGACACCTCTTTTCGCTTCGGTTGAGTTTATGCGTGAAGGTCTCTCCGTTGACGAACGGGCATTCGTGGAAAGGATTCGATGGACGGTAGAACTGGAACGGGATTCATGGAACGCCCAGGTGCTTCCGTATCAGCTCGTCGACTTTACGCCCGCAGCACGTCCCGGTTTACGAGATATTGCCGTCATTAGGGACCGCTCTGATCCCAGGGGATTTGCAGATGATTCGCTCGAGTTGATCGATCTCATGGCACAATCTGTGGACCGGGAAAATATTTGGTTCGAATTGAGTAATAATAGCAGCCCGACAGCCGCATTTCACCCGGACCGAAGATGGATCCAGGTCCGAAGTGGGGCTGAGCGTGACCAAATTCGTCTTGAGCGATTCCATCGTGTGGGGACGTCCTCCCCGCCAGAGGCCGGCTGGATTCGGCCATACAGTTTAGCGGGGCATCGGACTATCTATGAGCGACGAAAGAAGGTCATGGAGGACGTGGAGCGGGATCCTTTCCTTATCCAATCCTTGTTAAGTCCCAACCAGACCTTTGAGGACCTCAACCTGCAACCAAAGCGTGTCTTCAATCGTCAGCTCGATGACGATAAAAAGGCCTTAGCAGTTGCAATTAGAAATCGTGGTCCTGTTTTTGTGGTACAGGGGCCTCCGGGAACCGGAAAGACCACGCTGGCTGCTGAGGTGATCCTCCGTACCTTAGACGACCAACCCTCTGCCCACATACTTGTAGTTGCTCAGGCGCATGATCCGCTGAACAATCTTTTAGAGCGAGTGGAGGAGGCTTTCGATAGATCGACCGAGATTGGAGGGGATACAAGACCTTCGAGTATTCGCCTAGTTTCCGAGGAACGGCTAGATGAGAGGCGCTACGGAAAGGAAGCTACGCGAATTCCCAGGCGATTTCATCCGTCTAGGCGGGCTGAAATGATCATGAGCAATGCCGCTAAATGGCGTCCTTCAGGTCCAGACGACATTTCGGAGGCAGCGCTGAAGTGTTGGACGCGAATGCGCGAAACGCAGGCCCTCGAGGGAATATCGCGGAGTCTGGAACGGCGCTTAGTTGAATCAGCGAACATCGTTTACGCAACAAGCAATGACCGTCGCCTTGCCGCAATGCCTCCGGGAAGCTTTGACCTCGTAATTTACGAAGAAGCCGCTAAGGCCCTGCCAGTAGAAATACTAGGCCCCCTCCGTCTTGCTAGAAAATGGGTACTGATAGGAGACCAGGCTCAATTGGCCCCCTTCGGTCTGGAGCGAATTGATCGCGCTCTCTATCGCCAAATCCGACTACGCCAAACGGGACATCACGGGGCACTACCGGCAACTAACAACAGAAGCGTAGTCGAACCAGAGTATATTCTCGGCACTCGTCAGCGGTCGCCAGATATCTGGGCCGACGTTACTGAGGTGATGACCCGCACGCTTCGGTTTTTCGAGGACATTTTTGGTCGAGCAAGGGATGTTCCTCTAAATAGATCGTTGCCCTCGATCGATGATGACAAGGCGGGTTCCGTAAAGGGACTCTCAGGAATGCTGAGGTTGCAGTGGCGAATGCATCCCATCATTGGTGACTTTGTGAGCGATTGCTTTTACAAAGGCCAAGTACAAAATGGAAATCCTGAAGAACTTCGCAAGTGGCATAGACACGCCCTGACAGTGCCGCCTGAGGTTACGGACCGAGCCATACTCTGGTTAGATGTGCCACCAGCAAGTGAAGAAGATCTTGCAGCAGAGATGCCCGGCTTTGGAGGTGGGTACGAGAACGGGTTTGAGGCGCGCGCTGTGTTGGGATTTGTTCGCCAGTTATTAGCGGGCACTTCGAGTCCTCCTGAACTAGCGATCATGTCGCCCTATCGAGCGCAGATCGGTGTACTCTCACGTCTCATCCGCGATTTTCGCTTCCCACACGAAGCAGACGTAATTACGTCTCTTCACACCGTTGACAGCTTTCAAGGAAAGCAAGCAGACGTTGTGGTCTTGTCTCTTGTGCGAAATAATACCCCACCGAATTTCGTAACGGCCCGTCAGGCTCAGATCGGTTTGGGATTCCTGGAATCGACCGAACGGTCCACAGTAATGTTCTCTCGCGCGGAGAAATTATTGGTGATTGTTGGATCCATGCGCCACTTCCAGCAATTTCCAGGAACCTCAATGTTTAATGTGGTACGCGAGGTAGAAAGATTATCGAGGAAGGAATCGCGTCGAGTCGGTATAGTTACCGCAGCCGAATTTATCGACGCCAAGCACTGGAAGGCCCTCAAGGAGCATTATGAGAAGCGCAAATCGAGGACATCAATGCGATGACGACAGGCAATAATGGGAAGCAGGTGACCCTGCGATGACTATGACGGCTTGGCTTCAGTTGCCCGGTTACCGATTTCGGTGTATTCCGCTGTATACGTCGATAGATGAACTCGACCCTCTAGAGAGATTGTTCTTGGACGTTCTTCAGACGGAGAAGAGCGTCTCCCGTCTCGTGCATTCATTTGGCTTTGGAGAACGTGTGATCGAGGATGTTTTGGGCGATTTGATTCGCCGGAATCGGGCGACCTTGGTGGTGAGGAACGGAGTGAAGGAGATTCGGCCCTTAGATATCTCTCTTCCCAATGCTGTTTACGAACGGGGTGCGCCTTTAGACATTTGGCAAGATCAGCTTACTGGTATCGTATTGCCGGCTTGGATGATCGATTCTGTGGGCAGGAATGCACCTGATCCTGATCGGGATGCGATCATTAGAATCCGCCAGGCGTCACCTTTGGTTGAGAATTTTTCCACTGCCCCTGATGCGCGGCTGATCGAAATGCTGGTACGAGCGGATCAAGAGCTGAGGCATCACGACGAATTCGAAGCGTACCTCGATCGCCTTGTGGATCGTTTCCGCATTCGACCGCAAACCCTCTGGCTCCCCATAGTCGACGCACAACTGCAAGACCGCAAGATTCGTCTCATCGCAATGGCAGAGTTACCTAGTTGGGCCCTAAGAGTCTGGTCGGTTGCTTTGCGACGGGAATCCTTCGATGCGCTTGATGACGAAATCGGACTGCACATCTCAGCAACCAGCAATTTGGAGGCCCATGAGCCTATCCGCGGATGGACCCTGTCGCATCATATAGACATATGGCGCGACGCCGTGAATCAGTTCCTGGACCTTACTCCATCACCTGTTTCGGGTTACGATTTGAAGGACGTTCGGGAAGCCGAGGCGGCACTCCGCGGGACACTTTATTCTGTTGCGGAAGCAGAACTTCTCGGCCCGAAAGTTGGCTCTCCGGAACTGGAGTGGCTCAGCCCTTTACTTGAAGGTTCCAAGCACTGGTGTTGCTTCGTCGCACCAACGGCTGAGCACCTACGGAAACTCGAGGGATCGTTAGCCGATAGAGTCGCCTCAAAGAGGCCAATGCCAAGTACTATCATTGTCGTTACGGCCACGGATGCACCCGATCAGACGTTCAACCAATGGCGTCAAAATCAGCCAGAGTATGTTCCCTCTCAGCTACGGCTCGTTCGAAGGCGAATCTCGCTGGGGTTTCCGATGTTGGCGATTGGAGATTGGGGGGAAGTTCGATTTCGGTATGCTGAACAGATATTTCGCTTCGCAGGTGCTTCAATCGGCACTGAATGGCTGGAAGTGTTGAGATCCCTGATGTGTATTGTCAGCAACGATGACAGCAGTCCGCGCGATGACGTATTGAAAAGTTTGCGTGTTTACGGCGATAACCGTGCACAGAGAGAGGCCGCATTTCTTGGGTCTCTAAACGTTTCGGGAGCCATTGAGGCTTTGCGGGCGTTCGGTGGAAAGCTTCTTACAGCTATAGTTGATCCGCAAGCGCTGATCGATGGTCGATTGAAAGCAACGTCTGACGCGTCTGCGGCGACAATATCATTGGATAGGCACAAGCCGCTGATCGAAACGCTTCCAATACTTGCGGAGGATTGTGACAACATCTGCAGCATTCTGAAATCAACACTCGATAAACCGTACGCGTTCTGGCGAAGCTTAAGTTCCTATGACCTCGCGCCTACGCTGATTGGCGTATTGACGGAGCCAAATAGGCGAGCTGTCTCGGGATCAATTTACATATTGACCACTGGTTTGTCGGCACTTGTGTCGCAGGATACACTCCTAGGTTTACTGCGCAATGCTACTGAGGTTCGAGGTTGGACAATCCATCTTGGAGTTCCCAAGGACACACAGGATATCGACACAATCTCTCGAGCACTTCGGGTAAAGGTTCCTTCTGCGCGGTGCAGAGTCCGAGCTCTTCGCCATTCTAATCCGGGCACTGTCATGGTTCTAGATGATCTGGTGTTCCTTGCCACCGACGACTGGCTGAAAATAGCCCTTGAGCACAGCAATGGATTTGGTTTTGCCATCGAGAGCAAGAATCTTGCAGATTCTGTTTCCCGTTGCTTTGACGGAGCAGTCGATTACTAATTGAATCTATCTATCTCTAGGAAAATCAAAACCACGGATCATGCAAATCGCAATGGCCGGTATGGTCAGCGATACGTATCTGGGCTCTCTCCATGTGCCCCGCGAGAAGCGTTGGCATGGGCGATGAATCGCTTTTATGCACTAGCAGAGCTGTCGATGCCACCGGGCGAGAGAACCGCAGGATGCCGAGAGCATATCTGGAGAATGGCTCGGGAAATGACTCAGTCACATACATTGAGAACGGGAATTAGGTTACGGGGGCGGGTGATCTATAGCCTACCCAGTGCATGCGGTAGCCAAATTTATTGATGAGTGGGTCAATCCCGAAATGCTTCCAAAGCGAAGCGGCCCAAGGCTCCCTGGGTGGCTTGGGACGCTTCTCCAGACCGAGTAGAGCGAAGATGGTCGCTGAAGTCTGCCTCTTGGCCCTTGGCGCAAGCAACCCGAAGTAACGCATGGAGTGTTGGTACCGGTCCTGAACATGTGGCGACAGCATGGCGACAAACTCGGCAGGGGTGCAGCGGGCTTCCACCATACTCCTCGTCCGAGTGTCCTTGCTCTGGTACACCACTTCCTCAGGGGAGATCTTTAGAATCCGCCGCTGGGAGATGGGCAGCCGGCGGATGTAACGGCCCGCGTATCTCAGGAAGTGCGCTTTGGACATCTGAGGGGTGATGTGGGTGTTCCACCATCTACATTCTTGTTGCGTGATGATATTGTCAAATTGCGGCGGGAGGGTAGGCTCCCGCAACAAGCTTCTCCTGTATGCCTTGCGAAGGTACGATGTGACGGCCGAGCGCCAGAGGCTCATAATCTCTTTCCGATCAAACTTCAGTGAGCCCACCCACCTGACCTCGGCTGGATTCAGTCCTCCCGCAGAGATCATCATGTGGAGGTGGGGATTGTGGTTGAGCCAGCCTCCGAAGGTGTGCTGGATGACGATCACGCAAAGACGAACGCGGTAGCGGTCCCAAGCCCATTGCTCAAGGACGGCGGCACCCAAAGCTGGCAGGTCGTGTTGGAGGTGGCGATGGGCCTTAAAGACCGGCCAGAAGACGTGCGGCATGGTCAGCACGACGCCCACAAAGGGGATGTCCGGCAGAGCGACCCATTGCTCCCGCTGCCAGAGCAACGTCCCGCGGTTGCCACAGCTAGGGCAGCACTTCGACTTGCAGGTGTGGTAGAAAACCTTCTCCTCTGCGTCGGAGGCATATACCTCGCCGCCCAGGGTAGGCGTGCGGCACATCGTGACCCTGTGGAAGTTGTCCCGTACTGCTGGGCGCTCGGTCGGCTGATCCCAGTGTTCTCGGGTCAGCTCGAGGATCTGACGCAACTTGTGCTCTGGGGCCTTCATGGTTGCAACTCTCTTTGGGTGGTCAGGTGCCGGCGTAGCTCTGAGGAGATGAGAATTACTTCGCCAGAAATCTCCAGTTCTGATACAAGGATGGAACTCTTCCGCTCCGGAGCCAGCGCAGACAGGGAGATGAGGACACATTGCAGGTCTAGGTCCTGGCTCTGTGCCACGCGACGGTGTGCCTGTAGAAGCGAATCGATCTTGTGCGAAAGCCCTCTCTTGCTTTGGTGCAGTCTGAGCTGATCGAGCTGCTTCGGAGGGTCTCGAAGCCAGAGCGAGGCACGATGAATGCTGACCTCTCCGGTTCGGAGGGCCTGCTGCAGCAGGGGGTCTGAGGTTGCGGCAAGATGACGGGCTTTGCTCAAGTTGCCGGTGGAGACGCCGGCCGCGGCAGCGAGTTTGGAGCGGACATCCATCCGGTCAGCATCCGTCAAATTTGACGAACCCTTCTGCTGGCCGCCGAGCTGCTGGTTGGAGCGCGCCTGCTCCTTGAGCCAGGGCTCCAGATCCAGGGCCAGGAGAATACGACAGTAGTCATTGAGGCCCTTCGAGCGGCGATGCCTCTGGATTAGCCAACGCAGGGCCTCCGCCTCGGTTAGGTCGAATTCGAGGCAGGGAAGAGCTTTGGCGCTTTGTTGCCGGGCGAGCTCCCAGCGGGCATAGCCGTCGAGGACAGTGTGGTCGCGCGTGATGGTCAGCGGCTCGCGAAGGGCAACATCCTTCGCTTCGGAGAGTTGGGACAGATGGAAGGCTGGAACAGTAAAGTTATGGCGGACATAGGCCGGGTGCGGTTGGAGATCCTCCAGACAGCACGTAATGAGCCGCCCCGGCGGGGATTCGGCTGGGGCCTCAAATGCTATGGAGGATGGCGCGCTCATAGGGATTTGCGGCTAAGCTCGACTCGCTGAGACAGCCAGGCTTCGACCTCCGATTCCAGCCAGCCGACGGCCCTAGCGCCCAAGCTGACCGGCCGCGGGAAGTTACCTTGAGAGATCGCCAAGTAGATAGAGCTTCGGGACAGGCCGACCCGGATCTTGACCTGTGGAAGCCTCAGGATGGAATTCGACATAATCAATTCTCCTCGAGCGGCTTAGGAGCGCTCTAGCCCAGACCCTAGTTGGGCGATTTGGGCGAGGAAAGACCGTCCCTTGTGCTTTTCAGCACCAGGAATGCCTGCAAAACCAATGACATGCCTTAAGCTTAGAACTTCGAGCGAGAGACCCCATAAGAGATGATCCGTCTGGAAGTCATTCTTGATAAAGGACTTCCGCTGGGCGATTTGGGCGAAAATTTTACTCCCAACTATTTTTGCGAGGGCATATCAACTGCCACTTACCTTTTCGTTGGGAAGGCCGATTAGACGTTCGTTTTCCGAATGTGCTTACGGATGGTCTCGGCGCTCTTGCCGTCTGAAATCGGCAATCCAGCAAGGATCTTCGAATACCTAAGGTCCGTCAGGCCTGGGTGTCTCTTCTTCAGCTTGAGGTACTCTTGCTGCCAACTCCTATACTTTGCTTGAGAACCCTGCTTGCGCGCCTCTCTCCTGCTGAGGATTGGTATCTCACTATCACCCCCGATGTCTGGATCAGCTTGCGGTGCCTGCGGGATCGCCGCGCTGGCTGCCTGAGCCTCGCGCTCAGCACGCTCTCTATATTCATTGTTCCGGATCGCGATTTGGATCCTCTTACGCCATTCACCCTCGAACCTCTCAAGTTCTCCGCTGAATCTTGCTTGGTAGGCCACGCTGCTGGGAAGCCTCCAATGTTTTCTGTCTCTGCGGTTCAGTTCTGCAAAGAGTCTGGCTTTCCTCCCTGCAAAGTATGGCGATAGACAGCGGTCAAGCACCGCGCAATAGAAAGCAGTGCAATATTTGCGCCCCTGAACCTGCCAAATCTGACAGCACGCTTCGTGGTATTTCTCGGAGATCTCCTCGATTCGCTTCATTTCCAGTGTGATTCGGGCATCGTTATAGTAGGCACCATTCATGTTCTTTCGTGCCTCAAATTCAAGCTCCGCCATGTCCATTTCACGTTGCTTGTGCAAGGTACGATACATGACCTGTAGTCGAAGCCCGAAGTCCTTCCGCATGAGATCCCAAGCTTGGGCGGATGTAGTCACCGGAGTTCCGAGCTCAGCCGTCATTCGTCAGACCTCCACCGCCATCCCCAGTGCTGGACTTACTGGCGTGGTTCGTCGAATCCCCATGCTGCCTATTTGCGCACATCACTCGTATCTCCAAAGCCTTCGACTGTATCCCACACTGGTTGCCGATGAAGGATCTCAGGTTCTAATGTGTTTTCGTATTGTTTCTGGCTTGTGGCCTCTTCCGATTTCCATATTGGCAATAAGCTCAGAACACCTAGCGTCCGACAAATCTGGATTTCTCTTCTTCAATGCCCGGCACTCCTTACTCCAGCTCTCATAGAGGTCTCGCTTCTTGAGTTTGTTCGCATCGCGCCTGGCCGTGGGTGATGTTCTGATCCCCTCAGATGTATGTTGAGGCTTCGGTCCCTTGATAGCTGCTTCCTTCTCCGCCTCTCCCACGCAGTGCTTCAGAACCATATCCAAACGAAAGACGAAATCATCATGGAGCCGCGTTAGCACCTCACGAGTTGTCGTCTCGTCTATGCGTTCAAAAGCTGTGGAAGCATCATAGGGCATACCGAGGGACGGTTGCATCATGAGATAGCGCGGTGCGCGCCAACTCATCCAATGGAACATCTCGTCATGGTCGTCATTGGGGTTGTAGTCTTGCTTATCACAGTACTGCTTGACCCAGAAATCGGATGTGAACGCAACCCCCAAAGTCATGTTCTTTACGTGCCAAGATGCCCAGTCAATCGCATTCGTTCCGAGTCGCTCCTCATTTGATGTCCCGATCGATAGCAGATTGGAGAAGGCTTCTCTAGCCTGTATTGCCATAGCCTCGTCGTAAAGATACGTGAAAGCCTTGAAGATCGCTGAAGGAGTCTCGCGCTTGAGGAGATCAATGAACATCTGCGTACTTGCGGGACCGACGATGCCCTTGACGTATGTGAGCCCTGAGTTATATTCGCCGAACAACTCCTTGTCCACATGTTCCGGATGAAGCAGGGCGTAGCACATGTACTCCGTCAACAAACGCAACTTCGTGTTGGCTTCTTCAAATGTCTCGTGTATGTGTTTTACGGCAGGTACCAAGTCAATGGGAACATTCGATTCCCACTGCCCAGGAATCTCATACGCCGGCCTGAATGCCATGAATACCTCACATCACTTCGGATTGCAGCGAGCACAGCTCAGCCTTACATACCGTCCTCGACTTAAATCTATTGAACTGTCAGTTGTCCCGACGACATTCACATTATTTTGCTATGTTGGCCTTCATGGAATCGGACAGTATAAGAAAGTGTATCGACCGGCCTTCTCTAATCTCGATAAGCCCGCGTTGTGGCGTCCCCGGAAGAGGCCAGAGGGCAAACAGGCACGATAGGGAACCGTTTGCTGGGACACAACTAACCTACACTCTGAGTATCAATGACTCGGATGCCTATGCGGAAACCCCGAAGTTTCCCACGATCACCTTGGGCTCGTTGATGATGCTGTCCACATAATCAGCCCACCACTGAAGCATCTTCTTCCTCTGGTCGGAGTATTCGGCCAGGATGTAGACAGCACGTATGCCTTTCGCCTCGTGACTCAAAGCCTTTTCGATCACGTCGCGATTAAAACCTTTCTCAGTGAGCAGGGTCGCCCCGGTCCTCCTGAGGTCGTGGATGGTAAGAGGGGCCATGTCGAAGGTGATTCCGTCGAGAGCTTTATTCAACGCGTTTGTTGCGAACGGCCTCTTCAGGCTGCTGCGCCCGGGCATGACCAGCTCCGAGTCTCCGGCCAGGGACTTTAGCTCTTGGAACATTTCGGTGACCCGTGTGGACATGTAGACGATGTGCGGTTTGCCCGTCTTCGCATTCTCAGCAGGGATAAGCCATTCGCTCGTTTGGAAGTCGACGTCCTTCCATCGAGCCAGTAGCAACTCCGACTTGCGCGAGAGCGTTAGCAGGATGATATGAAGGGCGAGCTTGAACTGCCGCCGGATGTTGGAGTGGTAGATCGTCCGGAGATACACGCGAATCTCATTCGGCGTGAGGACACGGGATCGCATGCGGGCCTTCCCGATGTAGCGAGTTGCGACCATCGCTGCGGGATTGATCGTCGCAATCTGCACTTCTATCGCATAATCGAAGAGCCGCTTGATCACGTTGCGAAGCTGCATGGCGGCTGCGACGCGCCCATGGTCTCGCTTCCGGTAGACGAGCGATTGAATGTCAAGGGCGTTAACCTCTTTGAGCACACGATCTCCCAGGACCGGGAAGATCTCGTTGTCGAGATAGCGCCGTATGTCCTTGGGGTTCTTCCAGTTCAGTACGACCTGTTCCTTGTAGTAGCGCTCCCCAAACTCCTTTATGGTCGGGTTGAGTGAGGTGCCGGCCCGCGCCAGTCTGACCTCCAGGGCAGGAGATTCTCCTTTGGCGACCCGCACAGCCAGCTCGTCGCGCTTGGCGCGCGCCTCCTTTAACGGCAGATCGGGATAGCGGCCCAGATGCACCTTGCCGTACTGACCACACGAGCGATAGCGGTAAAGCCAAGACATCCTCCCGCTCGGGAGGATGTCTAGGGAAAGCCCGCGGCCGTCGCTCACCATGTACCTTTTGGCCCTGGGCTTCAAACCCTTAATTGTGGCGTCTGTGAGTGGCATTCTGCCCCTTCCATATGTCTCCATAGGCAAACTGGAGATACTAGCGATCTGGAGACACGCTGGAGACATATTCTTGGCCGGATGCCTATGTCTCCAATAGGACACCGTAGGACACAATATACAGCAATTTCCTTGTTGGAAGCCACTTCTCTATATTTCGTTGGACCCCATGAGACACCGATCTATTTTCCGATGCAGAAGGTGGAGAAGATCCGGGCAAGGATGTCGTCGGCTGTAGTGACGCCGGTGAGGGAGTCCAGCGCGCGCAGGGCGGTGTGCAGGTCCAGCAGGATCATCTCGTGGGGCAGC
>Ga0302319_10008658_pt1 | contig 19749 bp, 11 predicted proteins | sample Bog_T0_2_FD_203319 | JGI IMG/M metagenome (GOLD analysis project Ga0302319, IMG submission 203319) | Peat permafrost microbial communities from Stordalen Mire near Abisko, Sweden - Bog_T0_2 | ecosystem: Environmental > Terrestrial > Soil > Wetlands > Peat | place: Sweden: Abisko, Stordalen Mire... | reverse complement strand
ATCGCATGAGCCACCTGGATTTCCTGCGCTTTGGGCGGCGAGACAAGGATAGGCAACAGCACCGATACGGCCAGGATTCCCGCGATCACACGTAGTCCGCTCACATACTATCTGCTCGACTGGCGCAGGCGAGGGACGAGCAGCGGTCCGAATGCGCTGGCAGTGCCCCAGGCGGTCATCATGAGGCCACAGATAGGGGCGACGTTCTTCGATCCAAAATAGTCGGCAGTGAAGGCCGGCATAGTGCCGAAACCGCCTCCGTAGCACGTCAGAATGACAAACGACACGGCGGTAAGAATTGCCACGGAAGATATGCCGGGCAGAATCCAAAACAGCCCAACCTGAACCAGAAACACGGCGGCAAATGTCCATCGCCGGGTGATTGCATCGGAGGTCCATGCCCAGAAAACGCGCACCACAGCGTTGCCGATGCTTGCGACGCCGACCATGACCACGGCGACTGTCGCACTGGCCCTGGCGAGTTCCTGAAACATGGGAGACTCCTGCGAGATGAGGACGGTGCCGGTCCCGGTTGGCGATAGTCTCCGCGTTTCCACTTGTGCTCCACTTCAACGCCATTTTCTGGCGTGGGATGGGCAAAGCGAGAGTTGGTCTTGGGCAACCGAGTCTCGCCGATTTCGCCAAGCACTTTGAGTTGCACGGATGTCTCCTTGTTGGCGCGAGTGTGCGTGACGTTGTCTGCCCCGCCGGGATTCAGGCCTCGTTGCCGAGCAGAAAAATGGCCTACGGGTCGGAAGCTCATACCGTCCCGAAGGCCATTTTGGAAGTGCCTAGAACTGAATACGGGCTACGAATTCAATTACCCGGCCAGCATCGGATCCCTGCGATTCTCCAAAGGTCGCGCTCTGGATGTTTGCGCCTGGATTGGCGTTGCCGTTGGTGATGGGCTGGAGTTCAGGAATGTTGAAAATGTTGAAGAGATTCGCCTGGAAGCGAAGTACCGTGTGATGGTCGAGGCCATCGAGCGTGATCTGCTTGGCGAAGCTCATGTCGGTACCAAAGAAGCAGGGTCCGCGGAAGCTGTTGCGGCCGATGCCAGGAGTGTAGGTGTAGTTTTTCTCGGTTGTGGGCGCTTTGATATCGAAGTAAGCCGTGCCGCCCTTGGGGAAGTTGGTTCCGTACCGGAAAGCGGAGTTGGAGCAACTGTCGCCGGCGCCGCCGTAATAGGCCAGGGGCCGCGTGGGACCGACCACATTGGCGCCCGGTACCAACGGGCTGGTCTGCAGGTTATAGGTGACCGGCGTCCACGGAAAAGCCGTGTGATAGGTCAAAATCCCGTTGACCTGCCAGCCGTTGGCTGCGGCCTTCACAAAGGCGTTGCTGGAATGCACGTGGGGAAGCTCGTAGATACCCGAAACCGTGATGTGATGGCGCACATCGTAGTCGGATGGGCCCCATTCCGAATAGTTATTGGCGGGGTTGGTCTGATTCCCATTGGAATCGGCGAGATCGCCGTTCGACACCTGGTCCAACGACTTGGAATAGGTGTAGTACGCGGCAACGGTTAAACCGTTAGCCGCATGGCGTGTGAGGTTCAGGTTGAGGGCGTTGTAGGACTGGTGGGAATCAGTCTGCGCGAAATAGGCCGCGTAGACCGGCGAACCCGTCTGGGAGTGAATGAAGTTCTGATTGACCAGCCGAGCATAGTTGAATCCGACGCTGCCCGTATAACCAATGGTCGCGACCATGTTCGATGGCAGCTGATACTGGGTTTCGAGCGAGTAGAGGATGCTCATGGGTTGCTTGATCTCGGGCGCAGCGCCATAAACCTCGTAGCTCTCAGAGTTCGAGATGCAATTCTTCGGAGTCGATCCGTATTCGCAGGGGAACCCAGTGGCGGGATTCACGCCAAGGGCGAGCGCCGGGTTGAAGGGGAAACTGGATGGCGAGGTGGTGGTTCCCATTTCGTACTTGACGCCGGAAGAACCCGAGTTGCTTGCGCAGCAAAGTCCGAAGCTGGCGACGCCGGGCCCGTCCTCGAGCGCATTTTCGAAGAGCGAAACATCCAGATGGTTATAGGCAATTGCGGCGCCGCCGCGAACCACCGCCTTGTTGTTGAGGACAGGTGGTTGATAGGCAAAGCCGAATTTGGGCGCAAAGTTGTGTGGCGAACGGTTCCAAAGGCGGTTGCGCAACTGCAAGGTAATGCCGCTCAGCTCCTGCCCGGACGGCCCGAGGACAGGATAATTGATCTCAAAGCCCTTGTTGCGGAGCGGAGTGAAATACTCCCAGCGCAAGCCCAAATTGAGGGTGAGATTGGGCATGACTTTCCAATCGTCCTGGAGATATCCGGCGAAATCGTCAGAGCGGAAGTAACGCTGCGTGAGCGGTGCGCCCCCGTTTGCCGGGTTGGCATCAATCGATTCATAGATGGGCGCATCGTTGGCGAATGTCCAAAGGCCTTGCATGGCATAAATAGGCCTCTGCTCCCCGGAGAGATTGTTGTTGTCCTGTTCGAGACGCACCTCGCCGCCCATGCGCATGACGTTCGAACCCCACGAATGGGTGATCATATCGCGCACTTCATAGGTATTCTCCGCGAATATCGCGGGCGTGGTGCTGGCCCAGTTTGCGCCGTACTGAATGGCCCAGGGCAGGGTCTGGACGTTGACATAGGGGATGCCGAAGTCAACAGATGTGCCCGCATCATTCACTCCATTCTCTGCAAAGCGCGTGCTGTTGGCGCGGGCTTCATTGAGCCAGTTTGGAGAGAACGTATGGATGTAGATGGCCGTTGCGGCGGAGTTGAGCGGCTTGAAAGGAGCGTCGGACTGAGGACGTGAGCCGGCAGTGCCCGTGGTTCCGTCGTTGTCCAGTTTGGTGATGTAGAAGGTGCCCGCAATCTGATCCTTCGAACTGGCAAACCAATCGCCGCGCCCGTTGAACTGGTTGCCGCGGCTGTGGCTGGGGACAAAGAGCTGGACGTTTTCAACGTCGGGATCGCCCATCAGTCCGCCGCCAACCTGGTTGTTGCAGGTTGGGCAGGTGGGATCGCCGGAGGGGAAGACGCCGATCTGCGACGCGCCGCCGGGAGTGAGCGAACCGATATCGAGGGCAGGACCGCTGCTGCCCATAACGACATTGCAATTGACCCCGAGGTTAAGCCCGGCGCAGGAGGGGGTGATGACATCGCGAATCCGAGGGACCGCGCCGTTGCTCAGAATTCCGGCACTCACGCCTCCGGCGCGCTGGGCCAGCACGGCTGCACGAAACTCCGGGGTCTCTACGTAGGATTCGTCCTCAGTGTTATTGGCTATGGTATAGCCCTCGTAGGATGCAAAGCCAAATATCTTGTTGCGCTTTATCGGTCCGCCGATCGACGCGGCATAGGTGCGCGCCTTGTTCTCTACCTTCGTCGGCAGGGCATTGGAGGGTCCGCCCCACCTGTCGAAAGCGTTCAGCCCCGGCTCGTCGTAGACAGCAAAGAGCGAGCCATGCAGGGCGTTGCTGCCGCTTTTGGTGACGACTTTGATCTGCGCGCCGGAGTTGCGGCCGTCGGATGCATCGTAGGAAGTGGAAACGATGCTGATTTGGCCGACAGCTTCCTGGTTGGGCGTAACCACGGCGGCGCCGCCATATGTGAGAGAGTTGACGCTGACGCCGTCAATCATGAAGTTGTTGTCGGCCTCGCGTTGGCCGTCGGCGGAAATCTGAACCTGGTTTTCCGTTTGAAAGATGCCGGAGTTGGAGCCGCCGGGACCGGCGCCATTGGGCAGAAGCAGAGCCGAGCCGGAGCCGCTGCGCGCGCCATCGCCGGTGATTCCGGGAGCAGTGCGCAGGACTTCATAAGGGTCGGCGCCAACTGTGGGCAGTCTCTGGATTTCCTCGCTGTCGATGGTGACGCCGACGCTTGCGTCTGACGTTTGCAGCAGCGGAACCTGGTCTGCGGTAACCTCGACCGATTCTGTGGCGCCGCCGGGCTGCAATGTCACATCCACGCTGCGCGGCGACTCAGCCGCGATGGCGACCTGGGTCAGATCGCCCTTCTTGAAGCCGGTTGCGGTAACGGAAACGGAATACTGTCCGGGCGCCAACTCGCTGAAGTGATAAGCGCCCGTGTCATTGGTCGTGGCAGTCCAAACCTGCTGCGTGCCTGAATTCGTTAGAGTTACCGCGGCATGGGAGATGGCTGCTCCGGTAGAGTCGAGGACCGTGCCGGAGAGGCTGGAACCGAACTGCGCATGAACTGTTGCGGCAAAGAGGATGAAGAGCGACAACGCTCCAATCCATCGCAGGTTAAGAGACACAAGGGACCTTAGAGTTTTCTCGAAGTTACTTGTCAAATTGCCGGAACCGATTTGTTGCATGGGACCTCCTAGAAAAGCGATTTCTGTGGCTGTGTTGGATCGTTAACTCTCTTGGAAGTAGGGCTTTTTGTCGCCCGCGCGTTGAAAAAGTCAGACCTGCGCAACGGGAGACGGGCGCCACTGGCGAGAATTCGATGTTGATTTGCCCGCTTGGGCCCCCGGCACTGAAACCCGGGTGCCAAATGGGAACGGAGAAGCAGATGCCGTTCTATGTTCAAACCCAACACAATTTGATGTTTATAGGAGCCTTACGAGTTGTTTACTGTTCCAAATAGCTCACCCTGTCGAGAAAGGGCTCTGAGCGGCACGTTCCCTTCCGCAGCGGCCTCCGCGGAGATGGATATCCAGACCGGCGCGGGTCCTGGACCAGAACTCAACTCTTCAAGCTGCGGCTTATTCAGTAGGTGGCCCGGCCGCCGCTGACGTCGTAGCATTGGGCGGTGACGAAGGAACACTCCGGGCCGGCGAGGAAGTGAACTACGGCGGCAACCTCCTCCGGCTTCCCTGTCCGCTTCATGGGAATTTTGTCCGTCATGTAAGCGACCTGCTCGGGCGTGATCTGGTCGAGGATCCGCGTCTGCACCACCGCGGGTGAAACGGCATTCACGCAGATGCCGTCGGTCGCCAATTCCTTTCCCAGCGCCTTGGTGAGACCGATGACTCCGGCTTTTGTTGCGGAATAGGGGATCATGCGCGGATTGCCTTCCTTGCCGGCGATGGAGGCGATGTTCACGATCCTGCCGTAGGCCCGGCTGCGCATGTGGGGGACCACGGCGCGGCAGAAATTGAAGACTCCGGTGAAATTGATGGCGATGTTGCGCTGCCAATCCTCGTCGGTCTGCTCCCAGATATAGCCCGCCCGGCCGGCGATTCCGGCGTTGTTGACCAGCACATCGATGCGGCCGGTACGGGCAAGAACCAGGTCAACGCAGCGGCGGACGGAATCGGCCTGGGCAACGTCGGCTTCGACGGCGAATGACCGGTTGGAGAGTGCCGCGGCTACCTGCTCGGCTTCGGGCAGGTTCAGGTCGATTACCGCAACGGTGGCCCCGTCGGACGCGAGGCGAATGGCGATGGCCTTGCCGATTCCAGTGGCTGCGCCGGTGACGAGGGCAGTTTGTCCGCCGAGGTCGAACCTGGTAAGCGGTGCGCTTTCGGGGGACCCGGTAAAGCTTGCTTTGTCTTTGGGATGGCTCATGGAGATCCTCTCGTTTGCCGTGCTGGAGGCGGATTATAGGAACCGAACCGGGGGCTGTCAACGAGGGTGGATACGCTCGAGCGAATCCATAGTTAGTATGCCTCGATGGGTTTTGTGCCAGGTCGCCGCTCCTTGTTGGTCGCGTCGACTTGAAAGCTGCGGTTTCGGGGTACAGTTACTCTGGATTCGCTATGGGCGCACTACGGCAGAGAAATCAAAAGTGGCGGATGGCCTCACTCTGGCTGGTGTGTGGGACATTGGGCGGCATGCCACCGTGCTCCGCGCTTCGCTCCACGTGGCTTTCCAGCGAGCGGCTGACCAGGTCGCGCGAGCCGAGGCCTATGGCCAACGACAGCGTGAGCACAATGCCGCCGAAAAGGATGCCGAAGGCGAGTTCGACGACCACCCCGCCGACTTCGAGGTGATCGAGAACCATGGCGGCGGTGAGAACCAGGACCAGCCACTTGACTCCGAGAGAGAGGAAACGCGCGTATTGAAGCTGAAGATTGACGGCTCCGATTAGGACCGAACGGGCCAGGAAGCGCGCGATGAGATTGCCGGCAATGAGCAGGAAGATGGCGCCGACGGCGTGCGTGAGGTAAGGCAGCAGAGAGAGGGGGAGGGTGGCGGCGGTTGCGTAGGAAGCGTCAAACGCGGAGACGCCGATGATGAGTCCGAGGACGACGCAGGCCCAGAAGGATCCGCGGGCGATGAGGGCGCTGGGTGAGGTGGTGGGCGTCCATTCGGCTTTGCCGCGGGTGCGGGCGAGGTAGTCGTCGAATTTGGCCCAGGCCATGATCCGGCGCAGGACTGCGGAGATGGCCATTCCAATAAGCGTGAAGACGGCGAGGGCGACAAAGAAGGCCAGGATGCCGGGCAGGACGGCGATGAGCAACGAGAGGACGCGGTCGAGGGACTGATGGAGCGCGTCCGACATGTGATGCCAGATGGAGGCATTGTCAGAATAGACGGGCCCGGGATTCTGGTCCTGGAAGCTGTGGAGCATGGTGGCAAGGATGTTTTGCATCGGACTCACTCCTTGAAGGATTTCTCTTGCTGCGCATGGCTTGGTTCGACAGGACAGCGAAGGTCCAGCCTTCGATCGGGTTGCCGCAATTGAACCGGGGCCGTCATGGATTGAACCTGTCGGGCCATCGCCAGCGCGAGACGAGATAAGGCTTGTCGGCTTCAAATGCAGCGGCAACGGCTTCGATGTGACGCTCCGGGTTGGTGCCGGAGGCGGTGATGTTGATGTGGCTGGCGACCCAGGCGAGATAGAGCGGGATGAGGGCGCCGAGAAGGTGTCCACGATTGATGGTGCGAAGGCGATAGGCGAGCAGGAAGTCAAATACGATGCGTGCCCAGAGGCCGTCTGGCATGCGAAATGCGGTGCCCTCGGTGAGGGAAAGGCGCTTGAGCCCGAGCAGCGTGTTGGGAGGAAGCACCAGCGACCAGATTTCGCCCAGGTTGGTGTAGGCCAGGTGAAATGCGTCGAGCATGGGGGCGATGTCTGGGGCCGCGTCAGTGGATGGCGCAACCGGGACGGGATGGCGCGGGGGCGGCAGGTTTCGGGGGCGCTGCCAGAAGGCGGCTTTGGCGTCGATGTCGGCGAAAATGGAGCCGGTGACCGCGGCGAGAATGGCGTTGATGTCGGTATCGGCGGGTTGAGGGGTGGCGCGCGGGCCCACATCGATTTCACTGGCGGTGAAGCCTGCCAGGGCGGCCTCGTTGACGGGCCAGAGCAGCGCGTCATTCTGGTTGACGGCGGTGAAGCGCCGGGCTGCGGCGGCGAGCCGCTCGGCCATGCGCAGGGAAAGGCCGAGATCGATGGCGAGGGGGAATCGAGTGCGCGAGACAAACAAGGCACGGGTGAGCGGATAGAGGATGGCGGAGTTGATGAGGCCGGCGCGAGGGGGCAGATCGTAGCACGGAATGGCAAGGTCGGTGGAAGCAAGCAGCACTGCGTTGGCCAGGCCGGTCAAGGCGGCCGGCGCAAGCGAGGCGGAACGCGGGCCGAGCATGAGGATGGCGTGGGCTTCATTTTCGCCGGCGAGCCGGTAGGCGTTGAGGAAGTCGGCTGCGGTGAGGGTCCACGTTGCGTTGGTGGCGGGGATGGGGAGAAAGCGCAGGGCGGGCCAGGATTCAGCAGGGAACTCGTCTGGAGTGGCGACGATCAGGCCTTCCGCGGGAAAGGAGGAAGTGAGGCTGGCGAGGACACTTTCCGATTGCTCCTGCGGCATGGCGGCCAGCAGGACCAGGAGGCCGGGAGCGGGGCGGGCGGTGGGGGCGGGAATGTCGGAGATCGGATTCGCTGTCGCCATCGTCACTTTCTCTCGAAATCAACTGCGGGCCTGCGGATGTTCGCGAAAGCCTTTGCGCTCGCCAAGGCAATGTGCTCCTACAAGGCTAAGATGCCGGCAAGCGGAATGCGGAGCCACCCTGGGCGGTTGTTGAGTTCATAGAGAAGTTCGTAGAGGGCCTTCTCAAGTAGATAGGCGGCGAGCAGCGCCTGGGATTGCCGAGGAGGAGGCAGCAGGGCGGGGTTGGCAGCGATGGTCTGGCGATAGGCGCGAAGGAACTCCGAAGAGGCCGAATCCTGCCAGAAGACGGCCCAGGCGGTGACGGCTTCGCAGGCCGGGCCGTGCGCGGGTTCGGGATTCGCGGTGAGGAATCGATCGAGGCCGGAGTGGGCGGCGTAAGAAAGCGATCGGATCATTCCGGCCACGTCTTTGAGGGGCGACTGCTTCTGGCGGCGCTCGGCGAGCGGGCGTGCGGGTTCGCCTTCAAAGTCAAGCAGGACAAAGTCGCCGCTGGGTTCTACCGAACCGCTTGACTCCTCGACCGGCGCGTTGACGGTGCGAAGGATCTGGCCGAGGTGGTAGTCGCCGTGGATGCGGATGCGCTGGCCCGAGGGGGCGGCTGAGGTGATGGCGTTGGCGCGGGCGAAGAGGTCGATGCGGCGCGAGAGGAGCAGCGCGGCATCGTCGGCGGTGAGGTCTTTGAGGGTGGAAAGCTTGATCTTCAGCGCCTCCAGAGTGGAAGTGATCTGGCGATCGATACGCTGGGCGTCCTGGGCGAGGTCGTCGGCAGTGAATGGCTCGGCGGCGAAGGCGGAATCGGTGGTTGGAGTGCCGAGGGCGAGGTGCATCTCCGCGGTGCGGCGGCCGAGGAGCGCGGCGGCTTGCAGCGACTGGTCGGCGAGCGCGATGGCTTCGCGGAGAGGCATGTGGTCGTTCAGGAAACTTGGAGACGGCGCCGCGGGTGGAGCAGGAAGGCCAACAACTGAGGTAAAAAACTCCGCAAGCAGATCGAGGAACCACTGCCAGCCATCACCCTGGTTGGCGACCAGGCCTTGAAGCATGGCGACTGTGGTTTTCTCGCCGCTGGGCGCGGTGGTGGAGATTTCTCCAAGAAACGGGGCGATGCGCGGGAAGTGGGCAACCTCGGTCAGGAAGCGGCCGATTTCAACGTCGGGATTTTCGCCTGGCTGAAGGCGGCGGAAGAGCTTCAGGATCAGTTCGTTTCCATAAAGAACGGACGTGTTGGACTGTTCCGCGGAACCGACGCGAGAAGGAAGCCGTTGGGGCGGGCGGGCCGCAGCGAAGTTGGTAGAGGCGCGGGCGTGAAGGCTGCCTGGGGATGCGGCGGGGTCGCCTGCATAGGGTGACTCGCGCGGTTTCAGTTGCTGGGCGCTGGCCGAGTGCGTGATTTCGGCATCGGAGCGCGGAGGCGTGGCTGCTTCCCCCGGTTGAGCGGTCAGTGGGGCAGGTGCAACGGAAGGATCGGTTTGCAGTTTAGGCGCGGGTGCGGTGATAGATTCGTCCGCGGATTTGAGGGCGGGCGGCGTTGCGGGCGCGAGTTCCGGCGAGAGAGTGAGCCCGGGATCGTCAGCGAGAGGGGTTGACAGGGGGAGCGTGGCGTTGCGCTCGATGAGCGTGAGAAGAGCCTGACGGAAGTCTTCGCGGTCGGTGGCGTCGTGCAGAACCGCGGCGCCGCCCGCCGTTGGAAGGGCGGAGAGGACGCTTTGGGGGCGAAGGGCGGTGAGATTGTCCGCATCGGCGCCGGTGCTGAAGGCAAGCGGGATCTGGTAGGTGTCGGTCGAGTCGTCGGCGTAGGCGATCTCGATAAAGAACAGCGCGGGAGGGATGGAGACGCTGGCAGTGTCTTCGCCTTCGCCGGCGGGAAGTTCGACCCAGTTGACGACATGCGCGGACTGGACTCTGCGTGTCTTGGCTCCAAACCAGCGCTGCCGCGTGAGCCATATGGGCAATGTGGCTTCAAACAGAGCCGGGCCGTGACCGGCGAGAAGGCCTGACCATCCTTTGGTCAGAAGTTCGTGCGCTGCGGACTCGGTCACGCCGGCATCCTCGGCGACTTGCATTTGCGGCCCGGGTAGCGGCTCTGCCTGTACTCCGGCCGGTTGGAGTTCCAGCCAGAGAAAGGAATAGGGAGCCAGGGTGAGGGCGTAAGGGGTCTGATCAATGGGCGGAAACGAAACGTAGCCAAGCATCTCGACTGGATGCTGGCCGGCGTGGTCGGAAAGATCGAGCGAGACCGGCTGCGCGAAACGGCTCAGGTTGGCTACGCAAAGCACGGTTTCATGCGAACCGTCGCCGCGATCGAGATCGCGCAGGTAGGCGAGGATCTTGCGATTTTCCGGGTTGAGGAAGCGTAGCGAACCACGGCCGAAGACCTGGAAGAGCTTGCGCAGGGCGATCATGTTGCGAGTCCAGTGGAGAAGGCTGGATTGATCGCTCAGTTGTGCTTCAACGTTGATGACCTGGTAGCCGTAAATAGGGTCCATAACCACTGGGAAATATAACCGCGCGGGATCGCAACGAGAGAATCCGGCGTTGCGGTCGGAGTTCCATTGCATCGGCGTGCGGACGCCGTTGCGGTCGCCCAGATAGATGTTGTCGCCCATGCCGATTTCGTCGCCGTAATACAGAATGGGCGTTCCGGGAAAACTTAGCAGGAGCGAATTCAGCAGCTCGATGCGGCGGCGGTTGTTATCGACGAGAGGCGCGAGACGGCGGCGGATTCCGACGTTGATGCGCATGCGCGGGTCGGCGGAATAGGCGAAGTACATGTAGTCGCGCTCATCGTTGGTGACCATTTCGAGCGTGAGTTCATCGTGATTGCGCAGGAACAGGCCCCACTGGCAGTTGTCGGGGATGGGAGGCGTCTGCGCCATGATGTCGGTGATGGGCAGTCGATCCTCCTGGCGAAGCGCCATGTAGATGCGCGGCATCAACGGAAAGTGAAACGCCATGTGGCACTCGTCGCCGTCGCCGAAGTAGGGGCGCACATCGGCGGGCCATTGATTGGCCTCGGCCAGGATGAGGCGATTGGCATAACCGGCATCGATGGCTGCGCGGACGAGCTTGATAATGCGATGCGTTTCCGGCAGGTTTTCGCAGGACGTGCCGTCGCGTTCGATGAGATAGGGAATTGCGTCCATGCGAAGTGCGTCGACGCCCATGTCGAGCCAGAAGCGCATGGCCTTCAAAACTTCGTCCAGAACCAAAGGGTTATCGAAGTTCAGATCGGGCTGGTGCGCAAAGAAGCGGTGCCAGTAGAACGCCTTGGCGGTGTCGTCCCATGTCCAGTTGGATTTTTCCGTGTCGGTAAAGATGATGCGGGCATCTTTATAGAGCGCATCGGTCAATGACCAGACGTACATTTCGCGCGCGGGCGAGCCCGGCGGCGCGAGACACGCGGCTTTGAACCACGGATGCTGGTCGCTGGTGTGGTTGACGACCAGCTCGATCATGACCTGCATGTTGCGCTGGTGCGCGGCGTCGAGAAACAGCCTGAAATCGTTCAGCGTTCCGTAAGAGGGATTGACGTCGACGTAGTTGGCGATGTCGTAGCCGTCGTCGCGCAGAGGCGAGGGGAAAAATGGAAGCAGCCAGATGCAGGTGACGCCGAGATCCTGCAGGTAGTCGAGGCGCGTGAGCAGGCCGGGGAAGTCGCCGATGCCGTCGCCGTTGGAGTCAGCGAAGGCGCGGACGTGAAGCTCATAGATGATTGCGTCTTTGTACCAGAACGGGTCCGATGCGCTTGCCAGCTTCTTCACACTTGCTTCTCCGGATGGGTTGGATGCTCGATATCCGCATGTGCAATTAAGACACAACGCCCGGTCCGGCGGCAATTCGGTGAAATGCCGGCCGCCGGACCACGATCACTTAAATCCTATTACGCATCCGATAGATAAGATGCAGGAAGTCCGCGGCACGGGTATCCGCCGCAGTGCTCGGGGACTGAATTCGAAAGCTGGCTTGGAGGCGATAATCGTAATCGGAAGGGATTTCATGACACGAATCCGCACTTGCGCCCTGGGCATCGCGCTGTGCGTGCCGATCGTTTGCATGGCGGCCGCCGAGATGCCCCGACCGATTGTCGTCGGCTATGTGTTCCCGCAGGATGCGGCTTTGGCGCCAGGGCAAATCGATGCGGGCAACTTGACGCGCATCAACTACGCGTTTGCCAACATCGAGAATGGGCGCATGGTTACCGGGTTTGCCTCGGACGCACAGAACTTCGCATATCTTACCGGACTGCGAAGACAACATCCTTCGTTCACGGTTCTTGTCTCGGTCGGCGGATGGTCGTGGTCCACCAATTTCTCCGACGTGGCGCTTACGGAGCAAAGCAGGAGTGTGTTCATCGCCAGCGTGATGGATTTTATCGAACGCTACGATCTGGATGGGCTCGACGTCGATTGGGAATATCCGGGGATGGCGGGATCGGGCCATCGATTTCGCAGCGTGGACGGGCGGAATTTCACTTTGCTGCTGAAGGAACTGCGCAAGCGATTCGATCGGGAGACTGTGAAGGGTCATAGACGGCTCTATCTCACCATTGCCGCGGGCTCTGAGGACGAATACCTGGCTCATACCGAGATGAGGAAGGTGCAGGAGTACGTGGACACCGTGAACCTGATGGCCTACGATTACGTTGAGCCCGGCGAAGATCCGCTCACGGGCCATCATGCGCCACTGTACGGCAATCCAGCGGACACGAGGAACTATTCGGCTGATGCGTCGGTGCGGGCCTTTGAGAAGGCGGGAGTGCCTGCCGGCAAAATCCTTCTCGGGGTTCCGTTCTACGGGCATGTGTGGGGCGATGTGGCCGACCGCGACCACGGATTTCTACAACCGGGGAAAGCCGTACCGCACGCCTATGCGCCTTACAGTGTTGTCGCGGGAACCATGCTGAATCAGGGGTTTATTCGATACTGGGATCCAATAGCCGATGCTCCCTATCTGTATAACGCGGAGAAACATATCTTTGTGTCGTATGACGATACGGAATCGATTGCGGCAAAGTGCCGGTATGTTCTAACGCACAAGCTCGGTGGAGTCATGTTCTGGGAGTACTCCGGCGACTCGGCTGGAGTGCTTCTGGGAACGATCGACCAATCGTTTTCTTCCCCCGCTCATGCGGACAGGAATTAGATCGTGATCTTGCCGTGAATCCGGAGCAGGCGTTGAGCCGTTCCTGAAGTCCGGGCATGGGCGCGACGAGCTTCGCAGAATGCTGGAGGCGAAATGCGCTATTCTAGAGGAGCGCGCCCGTAGCTCAGCTGGATAGAGCGAACGCCTCCGGAGCGTTAGGTCGGGAGTTCGAACCTCTCCGGGCGCACCATATAACCTCATTGGTTGCATTATTTCAAGCTTCATTCTCGATGGTGTTATTGGCCGTCGTTTTGGCGTTGTGCCCGATATTGAGCCCATCCGTGTGGAAAAACGCCTTGGCCATGGGAGCCTCCGGGGGATGAACATAACTGAAACCGATGGCAATGTTGCTGCGCGCCGCGATTTTTTGCCAGAGTCCATTCGGCCCGTCCTGCTCCCTTCCCGGGATTTTGGCGAGGCGCAGCACAACGTCAGCCGGCAAATTCCAAGCGTCTATTGCAGGAGAATGACAAACGTGCTGCTTGCGCCGGACCCATAGTTGGTCCCTCCTGCATACGAGGCGGTAATGATGTGAATCCCAGCCGACAGGCTGGAAGTCGAGTAACTTGCTTGTCCGTTCGCATTCACCGGGATGATAGAGAGAAGCGTGGAGCCATCGTAGAACGACACTGCGCCAGTAGCATTTGGGGGGCTCGCGCTCCAGGAAGAAACCGCAGCCTGGAATGTGATGCTTGTCCCAGCTTTCGCAATCCAGGTCGAAGGAATCACAAAGACGTTGACCTGAGCCGATGTTACCGTGAATTTCTCAATCTGAGATGCCGCCGCGGCATAGTTGGTCTGTTGCGCGTAAGACACGACGACAGTATGCGTACCGACATTTGGCGTGGTGATGGTGAACTGTGCGTTGCCATTGCTCAGCGGGAGGGTGACCGCCGAAGCGCCGTCGTAGGTGTAGGTGATTGAGCCCAACGGCGCTCCCGCGTTGGAACTCAGATTGACCGTGCATTGATAGTTTGCGCCGTAGGCAAAGGAGCTATTCCAGCAGGCGGCTGACAGCGTTACCGGAACCGGGTTCACTGTAACTGTCACAGGAACCGAGGTGCCGGATGAACTGTTCTTGTCGCCGGAGTATACCGCGGTCAGCGAGTGCGTGCCGGCACTTAGTCCGGGTGAGATATACCAGTACGCGCACCCGCCGCCTTGTACATTTTGAGTTGTCAGCAGCTTCGTTCCGTCGTAAATCTGGACTGTTCCAGTGGCGGTTGCTGGAGTCATGCAAACGGTCACATTGGCGGCGCCGGGATAGACCAACTGCGTGCTTGAGACTTGCAACTTGACTGCCGAATCGTACACAAACAGCGCGAGAGAGGCTGAGCTGGTCAAGTGATTCGTGTCGCCCAGGTATTGTGCCGTAACCGTCAAGTTGCCGTCCTTTGATGGGACAAACGAGCATGATCCGACGCCGGAAGTATTGAGTGTGGCCGTGCAGAGCGTGGTTGAGCCGGAGCTGAAGACAACTGAGCCGCTGGGCTGACCTGCGCCGGTTACCGTGGCTGTCAACAAGTCAGATTGGCCTGTCGCCGGACTGGCGGGATTGGCGGAGATGGCTACGCTCGTGGACGCCTTTGTAATTGTCAGCGCCACTGAACTGCCGGCGGTGTTGTAATCGGTTGCGTCGTTGGGAGTAAAGAGGACGGAGAGTGTCTGGCTGGAGGTGGCGATCACTGTGCCTGAGGGCGGCGTGTACGCGAAGGTTCCTGGAATACCGGCGGTTGCATCCAGTTGCGCCGCGCTCAACGATTGGCCAAATTGAATTGAGGCCGGCGTCCATGCGATCGTTGGAGTCGCCTTGTTTACTTGCAGGGTCACCTTCGCCACCACCGCGCCGGAATTCCCATTGGCAGGCGTGAAGGTAACAGTGAGAACGTGAGAACCAGCGGTAAGCACTGTTGTTGCGGCCGGGCCGTAAGCAAATGTCCCTGCCACGCTCGCCGTTGCATTGAGTTGTGTTCCGCTGAGTGGGGTGCCGTAGGTGATGGCCGCCGGGGTTGGCCAGGTAATCAACGGCAAGGCCTGCCCCGTGCCGCTGACCGAGATGGATTGTTGATTTCCGGTCACGTTGAGCGCGTTGTCGGTGAGCGTCACGTTTTCGCTCAGGCCGGATCCGGACTGGGGAGTGAAGTCGATCGGCAAATCGCACTGCTGCGCGGGGCTCAGGATGGTCGAACCGGTGCAATCGCTCGCGTTGCTGCTGCCTTCGGGGAAGTCATTGGGATAGCTGAGGCCGGTCAGAGTCAGGGATTGGTTGCCGATGTTCTGGATGACCACCGTCTTCGCGCTGTCAGTGCTTGTGCTGCCCACGATGGTGCTTGCAAACGTCAGCGACGGGAGATCGGCGACGTCCAGCTTCTTTACCGCGGAGTTGCCGCGATCGGCAACAAAGACGTTTCCGTTCCCGTCCAACGCCACGTCCGAGGGGGCATCGAATCCGCTGCCAAGCGTGTTGACGGTGGTGTAACCGCCCGCCGCCGGAATTTCATACACCGCGTTGCCGCTCTCATCGGCAACGTATACGGTCCCGCTGGCATCCACCGCCACACCGTAGGGTTTGGCAAAGCCGCTGCCCAGCGTATTGATGGTGGTGTAATTGCCTACGGAAAGAATCTCCTTTACAGCACTGTTCCCGGTGTCGGCGACAAAGACGTTGCCGCTGCCATCCACCGCCACGCCCTTGGGACTGTTGAAGCCGCTGCCCAGCGTGTTGACGGTGGTATAACCGCCCGCCGCCAGAATCTCATACACCGCATTGCTGCCCGCATCGGCTACGAAAACGTTCCCGCCCCCGTCCAGGGCAATGCCCACAGGTTGGCTGAATCCTCCCGCCAGCGTGGTGATTGCGGTGTAACCGCCAGCCGCCGCGATTTCCTTCACAGCACTGTTTCCGGAATCGGCGACAAAGAGGTTCCCGCTGCCGTCCATTGCCACGCCCGCAGGTTGGCTGAAGCCACTGCCCAGGGTGTTAATGGTTGTGTAACCGCCCGCTGCCAGGATCTCAGTCACCGCAGTCTTGCCGAAATCGGCGACAAAGACGTTCCCGGTGGCGTCAACAGCGACGCCGTTGGGGCTGATGAAGCTGCCGCTTGCTAGTGCGCTCTCCGTGCCCGGCTGGAAGGCGACCTGCGACCCGGTTCCGACACCCGAAATCGGCACCGACGCCAGCACGTTGCCCGACCCATCGTACAAGACGACTGCGCCCCGGCGCAGGCCCGACACCAGAGGAGTGAAGCTGACGTTAACCACACAAAGGGAGCTAGAGGAGTATGTTGCAGCTATGCAGCTGCTGGATCCCGCGTCGGCAAAGTCCTTGCTCGCGACGCCGGTGGTAAGGATGGCGATGCGGCCCACCGTCGTGGACCCGTTCAAGCCAATGCTGAAGGGCATTGCAATCGTTTCACTGGTCGATCCAATTGCCTGCGAACCAAAGTTCACCTGGTCGAGCGCCACTTCGTAAACGAGGCCATTTGTGGCGTCTCCGATGAAGAGGTTCCCGTGCCCGTCCGCAGCCATGCCGAGGTAACTACCGGGGAAGCCGATGGCCAATATGTTAGTCGTGGTGTAGCCGCCCGAAGCGGGGATCTCGTACAACGCAGAGTTGTCGTAATTGATGAAGAAGATATTCCCGTCCTCGTCAGCGGTTAAGGTCCTGGCTCCGCCAGTGGATGCGTCGATCGTGTTGACTGTGGTGTAACCGCCTGCTGCCGGAATCTCAAATATTGAATTTCGGGCCGAATCCGCGACGAAGACGTCTCCAGCCTTGTCCACCGCAACGCTAAGAACATAGCCGTAGCCGCCGCTGGGAGCAGGTAGAGTTACTACCGGGCTGGAGCTGGAGATGACACCGCCTGTAGCAACGATCTCGAACACATCTCCGTTGCCGGGATAGGCAATAAACAGGTCTCCGTTCCCATCCACATTTACTACTAAATCGTTCGGGTAGCCGAAGACGGGCAACCCGGCCAGTTTGTTGATCACGCTGCCGGCGTTGACAGTGCCATTGACCGCAACGATCTCGTACACGGCGTTGGCGGTGCCGGCATCAGCGACGAAGACGTCTCCGTACTTGTCCACCGCGACACCGCCAGGCTCGCTGTAGCCGCCACTGGGCGCAGGTAGAGTGATTACCGTGCTGGCGCCGGAGACGGTGCCGCCCGACGCAACGATCTTGTAAACCGCCTGGTTGCTGTAGTCGGCGACGTAGACATTTCCATTCAGGTCAACCGCCGTGCCATACGGGGTGTTGAACCCGCTTCCGACTGGGGTTCTGACTTCGAGAAAGAGCACCTGGGCCCGGCCCGCAATCGGCAAAAGCAGAACAGCAAGTACGGGCAACACGAACAAGAACCTCATCCGCAAAAGCCGCATGGGTAAATTGGCAAGCCTGACAATAAACATCTTGGACAACTCCTGGCGTGTCTTGGAATTTTTAGAAGGACTGGAACCCGTTTGTAGCATTATGGTGGGCATAGCGCAAGTTACCGGCGGAGACCTATGAGTGGGTTACCGTTGAATGCACTATGACTGAATCCCTGGAACCTGTGCGCAATTTTTTGCCTACCACCTGTTCCTACGAACTGCTACAGGCTGCGATGCCGAAGCGAGAATCCAAATGAACCACCGGCGTCGGTACCAAATCGTCATTCCCTGTTTTCATTGCAATTAAGTTATCGATTATTCGTTGGGCATGTCTTCCGAAGCGTCAGGCTGGGATTTCGAATCTCTCCTCACGCAACATCTCATTCGTTCAAGCCTTGACGAGCGAGCCACTTTCCGAAGGCACACCAGCGGCCAGCATTTAAACTGGATTGGGTGGCTCTGCGCGGAATGCGCAGCGACGCCCGGACAAGGCTCAAATGCATCCCAACTCTACCTTTTCGGCTGTCCAGATTCTTTGGACACTTACGTTTGCTTCGCAGCTCGTCTTGCTCGTGGTGCTGCTGGGCCGCGACCGCGCCAAGCGCTTTCCCTGGTTCACGATTGCAATTTCACTCACCACCCTGCGCCTGTTGGCCCTGAAGCTGCTCGCGGGCCGCATGCCTGCGCTCACCGTCGACGAAATCTTCATCGTGATGGCCGACGTTTCTGCCATCGTGTCCGTTCTGCTAGTCATCGAAATCGGCCGGCGCGCGTTTGCCCCGGTTCGCCGCACGATCTGGCTGGCGGGTGCCCTGGGAGTCCTGCTGCCGGCGCTCATTGTGCTGGTTGCGTGGGGGCCGTGGCCGCCCATGAAGAGTCTGGTCGCCGGCTCTTTCATCGCAGATTTGCGCCTGATGCAGCTGGGCGCGCAGAAGCTCGATATACTCGTCGACTTGCTGACCGTGGAGCTGGGCCTGCTCGTCATACTGCTTGGCCGACGCTACGGCGCAGGCTGGCGCAGCCACACACAGCGCATTGTCATCGGGCTTTCCACCGCTTCGCTTACGCAATTGGCGGTGCAGGCCATCTGGCAGGCAATCGCCCGCAGCGCCGCTCCGCACTCGCAGGCAGAGTACGACCGCATCATGGGCCTGCGCGACAAAATGTTCAACGCCAACGGCGCAATTTACGTTGCCATTGTCATCTGGTGGATTGCCTGCCTGTGGATCGACGAGCCCGGGGCCAACAACGCCGCGCAGCCGCCGCAGAACCACGCGCCCAAGCCCGAATATGTGCTCACCGAAGATGCTGAAGCGGCCGAACAGGCAGCGGATGCCGAGCCAATAGAAATACCCGGTGCAGCGGAACCCGAACCGCAGGAATAGGACGCTGCGATGAGCAGTCCCTTAGTCCTTAGTCCCTCGCCCCTAAATGTGGCAGCTCGCCTGGCCGCGCTTCTCCAGGTACTTCTGGTGGTACTCCTCGGCGCGCCAGAAGGTTTGCGCCGCCTCGACCTTGGTGACGATTCTCTTGGGCTTGAAACGGCCCTCGGCGGTCAACTGCTCGATCTTGGCCTTTGCCGCGGCTTCCTGCGTGGGCGAGTGGAAGAAAATTGCCGACCGGTACTGTGTGCCCCAGTCCGGACCCTGGCGGTTCATGGTGGTCGGGTCGTGCAACGCGAAGAAAGCATCGAGTAACTGCTCATAGCTCACCTTCGCGGGGTCGAAGTCGAGCTCCACAACTTCCGCATGGCCGGTTGAATCCGTGCACACGTCGCGGTAGCCGGGCCGTTCCAGACTGCCACCTTCGTAGCCTACCGCTGTTTCCGTTACCCCCGGGATGGCCGCGAAAGCCGCCTCCACACCCCAAAAACACCCTGCTCCAAACGTCGCTTTTTCCATGCTCATGCTCCTTCAGATGCTCTGACCCAATCAACGGTAACAAATTCTGGTAATGGGTCAATTTGACAAGTGGGTAGCTGGATCGCGCTTCATATAAAACTTGCGATCGTCCTCATTGATGACTCGGAATCCTAGCCGCTCGTAGAGCCACACGGCGGGGTTGATTTTAACGACGTTCAGTCGCATCGTCTGATTGATAAGTGCAGCTTCGCCAATCAGGCGTTTCATCACCTCGGTGCCAACACCTCTGCGCTGAAACGGGCGGTCCACAAACATCTGTGCGACAAAAAGCTCGTCATCTTGCGTCATGGTCTGTATCCAGCCTACATCGGAACCGTCGAGCGATATGATACGGACCTGCGTCAGATCCCATTGCTGCCGGAAGGTGGCTTCTTGAGCGGCTCTATCCAAATGCAATTCCTTAATGATCCACTCCATCTCTCCAAAGTAGAGACGTTTGCAATAATCAAAATCCTGATTGACAGCTT